>Ga0067045_1029178_pt1 | contig 23160 bp, 17 predicted proteins | sample TerdegcTABiofilm_FD_59184 | JGI IMG/M metagenome (GOLD analysis project Ga0067045, IMG submission 59184) | Combined Assembly of (Gp0054472, Gp0054536) Wastewater bioreactor microbial communities from Singapore -Terephthalate degrading...
GGGTTAGGGTGAGGGGGTGTGCCACGATTATCACGGACTGCCGGCTTTTGAGACACTTTCAGATGCCCGTCCCACCCGAAAGATCCCCGATTCACCACCATCGCCAGCATATCGGTAGAACAGGCGTCTCGCCCGTTTATTCAGCGAGAAAACCGCACCGTCCGCCGTCTTCCGGGGGATCAGCCCGCTCTATTCAGGGCCTTTCTCCCGATGTCCGTGCGGTAGTACGCTCCTTCCCACCGGATTTTTTCGACCGCTTCGTACGCTTTATCTATGGCCTTGCCGATTCCCAGCGCCTTTGCCGTGACCCCAAGCACGCGGCCTCCGCTGGTGACGATGCCCCCAGGGCCTCGTGCCGTACCAGCGTGGAAGACTTTCACGCCTTCGGATCGTTCGGCGTCCGCAATCCCCGAGATCGGCTTTCCCTTTTCGTACGAGCCAGGATATCCTGCCGAGGCCATGACCACACAGACTGCGTCTTCAGGGTACCATTCAATCTCTGCGTCGCTCAGCCGGCCGCCGAGCGCTGCAGTAATGAGCGGAACCATATCGCTCTTCATGCGGAAGAGGAGCGGCTGTGCTTCCGGGTCCCCCATGCGTACGTTGAATTCCAGAACCGATGGGGCGCCGTCCCGGATCATGAGCCCTGCGTAAAGAAACCCCACGTATGGGGCACCCTCTTTTTCGAGGGCTTGCACCGTGGGTACCATTACCTGGTTCATGATGCGGTTGTGAACTTCAGGACTCACGACAGGTGCGGGAGAATAGGCGCCCATACCACCCGTGTTGGGCCCGCGATCATTGTCGTAGATGGGCTTGTGGTCCTGTGAGCTGGCAAGAGGAAGGACGTGCTTGCCGTCGGTGAGAGCAATGAACGAGGCTTCTTCCCCTTCCAGGCACTCCTCCACTACCACCCTGTTGCCAGCGTCTCCAAAAGCTCGGGTCTTCATGATCGAGTCCAGTGCTGCAATCGCGTCGCCCCGGTCCTTGCACACAAAAACACCCTTACCCGCCGCAAGGCCATCTGCCTTTAGCACGACCGGGAGCGCTACCTTTTTCACATGGGAGAGTGCTGCGTCGTACTCATCGAACACTCGAAACCCAGCAGTAGGGATTCCATATTTGGCCAGCAGACGCTTAGCAAATGCCTTGCTCCCTTCTAACTGAGCCGCTGCCCGAGATGGGCCGAATACTGTCAACCCGGTCTGTTGGAACACGTCGGTCAAGCCTGCCACTAGCGGCGCTTCAGGACCCACAATGGTAAGGTCCACTTCTTCATCCAGGGCCAGTTGTCTGAGGCCGTTTATGTCGTCCGACGACACATTTACCAGCCTGCATTTGGGCTCCGCTGCGATTCCGACGTTTCCCGGCGCAACGAGAACTTCCTTGACTGCGCCGGACTGTGCAGCCTTCCAGGCCAACGTATGCTCTCGACCTCCTGACCCGATGATGAGAATCTTCATGCTACTTCGCTCCCCGGTCTGATTCAGCCCACATGCCGCGCTGCTGCCGTTTGGCTTCCTGTTCCAGCTCTATGTAAGGCCGTACATCGAAATCCTTTTCTTCTCGATCCAGCTCGGCCAATCCCAGGCGAATGAAGCGAGCGTTTATGTCCTCGCCCGATAGGTAGACGAATCCTACCGGTGTGCCGTTTGGGCTTTCACGCAAGGTCTTGATGCGCACCCACTGTTGATTCAACGTCTTGGTAAGGAATTCCCTGGCTGCTTCAATCTGAGAAGAGGGAATTCGAAGACCGATCAGCGTAAAATCAATCGTCTTTCCCGTGCCTTTCAGGCTGAGTTGATCGGGACCTGTGATGTTCGTCACCTTCCAGAGGTACTCGCCCCCTTCCATGGGGGGACGGCTCGCGAGGTAAAGGTATCCGACCAACGCGACCAGCACGATGGCGACACCACCCCACAATCTCCACTCCTGTTTCAACTGCAATTTGGCCATAAGCACTCCCGTGACGCGAAGCTCCGGCACCCGTCATGCAAATGCCGGCACCCTGAGGTTTAGGGGAAGAGCCTCCGGAAAGCATCTTGTACCGGAAAAATGGACCTCTCGGGCAAACTCTTCACAGAACCGCCCGCGGCAACGGGCCATGCCAAGCCCGAAACACCTTACCCGAATCCTCATGCGGACTGCCTGGGAGCTACGAGCTTTGCCACCTCCTGATTGAACACTTCTTCCGCCTTTGCAATGTCCGGTCCCATGTACCGGTGATGCAGCCGGCCGTCCTCAGGCATGCGCACAATTACCGTGTAGTCCTCTGACTCCAACCTAATGAGTCTCACGAAAGACCCGCGCTCCCCGGTGGTTTGTCTGACTATCTCGAACATGCCGGGAACTATAGCATATCGAGGAGGAAAAAGAAGGGGGTAAATGCGGGCCTGGAGCATTTGTCCGACGTTTTGCCCCGATTTCGCAACCGACTTCTAGCCAATGATGACGACATCGTATATACTGTCCCGGTGAGCCGAAGTTCCGGCTGGAAGGGATGCCCATGAACCGAGAACTGATTATCGAAACGATTGATCTTTGCAAACATTATCACGATGGGGAAAACGAGATCCAGGCGCTCAAACAAGCCAGTGTAAAGATCTATAAGGGGGAGATGGTTGCCATCATGGGACCTTCAGGCTCGGGCAAGTCTACCCTTCTCTATGTTCTGGGGCTGCTCCACCCACCCACGTCAGGGCAGTACCTTTTCAAGGGTCAGGACATCCTGCAGTACTCCAGGGAAGAGCAGGCCATATTTCGGAACCACGAATTGGGATTCGTGTTCCAGACGTGTGATCTTCTTGCAAATTCAACGGTATACGAGAACCTCGAGCTCCCCCTCATCTACGCCGAATCGGACCGCTCCGAGCGGAGAAAGAAGATCCTCGACGCATTGCAACTTGTAGGACTTTCCCACAGGGTCGACCATTGGTCGAACCGTCTTTCCGGTGGGGAGCGCCAACGGGCGGCCATCGCGCGCGCTCTGGTGAACAACCCTTCCCTCATACTGGGAGACGAGCCCACAGGACAGTTGGATCAGGCGAATACGGAAATCGTTGTGGATCAGCTTCGGAGTCTTGCGCGAGAAGGATACACCGTTGTACTCGTGACCCACGAAGACGAGATAGGAGCTGCGTGCGACCGAATCATTCGCATACGGGATGGGGTGGTGGAATCAGACGGGCTCGAGACACAACCACAGATGAATGCAGACAAGTCTCGTCCCGAAGTAGCGATGTCCCGCTGAGTGGACTGAGTTCAGAAAAGGGAGCTGACGTAAGTACGTAACCCTATTTGTGCACATTGCACTTAATGAGTACCGCACGAGTGGGCTGGCACACTCGGTAAGCCGTGGTTCAGCTTAATCCCGTCCGCCCTCAGGGTCACCAGACCTGCCCGTTCGATAGTCTTGAGAATAGCCTCGCACTCGGTCCAGTCTTTGGACAGATATATGGGCAACAATTCGCGGTACGAATCCAGGCGATTTTCTGCGTTCCAGGAGTACAGAGCCATCACGACCTGTTTGTGCACGAAATCCATGATCGGGTTCGCCATTTTCTCCATAATGGTTTCATCGGCAAATATCAGGTGACTCACTCCGTCTGAGCACATTGTTCCTCCTCGATGCTGTCTGGAAACTGACCAGAGACACGCTTCCCATCATTCGCGAATCGCAACCGGATAGACCGGACTGTTCGAGCGTGCGCGTCAAATCTGTCCAGGCACCGTCCTTCTCGGCCACGTTCGCGTGGGGCTTCCAGCTTCCTCAAACCTCGCACCCCTCTGGTCTCTCTAACAGATAGCCCAGGAATCTCCTGGTGTCCAGAGGGTCCGAACAATCGACGGGCTTCTCTCCCATGAAGTGCGCCACCGGCGCGAGACCTATTTGGTCATCGTGGTCATGTAATCCCTAAACAATTTGACGTTGAATTCGTTTGCTGGGCCCCAACTCTGGATCTGGGATTGCACCGTCAAGCGATTCCGTCGAGCAAGGTTGGCAACATATTCCTTCGAGACGTTTGACCGAAAGCCGTCGTCTTTCCTAAGTTTCTTCAGGGACACAATCTGATAGATTCTTCTGCCTACCGGGCCAAGAGGCTCCAGCAGGGGCCACAACCACAGCGTGATGTTGCGTCTTCCGGGATGATGGATTATTGCCACGCCATCGCGCTTCAGAATCCGCTGAAACTCGAGAAAAAGGCCGCTGATGATGTCCGCCTCGATCTGAGTGAAGGTGCCAAAAGACCAGAGGAAGTCTATGGATTCATTGCCAACAAAACTAAGATCTCGTCCGTTGCTCTCAATGAACGTGGCATTCTTGTACTGTGCAAACCTCTGCTTGCAGAAATCGATGCATTTTCGGCTAATGTCGACGCCTATTACCTCTTTGGCTCGTACTAATATCGGCTCAGTCCACCGCCCTTGCCCCACTCCGTATTCGAGCACGCTCGAATCGCCGGACACGTGCGGAAATATGAACGTCTCAAACACGGATTGCTTCCATTTCTCATATGGTTGCCTGCTATAGTCCGCGTTGCCGTCCCACTCATCGCCTTGTTTGCTCCAGTGATGCCTGAATTCGTATTCTTTGAGGAGCCAGTCAAGTGATGGCATTGTCTCCCCCCTTGTCCAACCTTTGGATTGCTCCTTCTTGGGAGGACTATAATAATCGGAGACTCATCAGGCAATGCGGCAGATAGGAGTCGTTTTGGAGACGCATCAGCGTTTTGGCAGACGCAGAAGAGGACCTAATTTCTTATGGCAAAACGCCTGCCCCCTCTTGGAGAGGATTCCAGGGAGCACCTTCTTCAAAGAAGTCCTCCCTGGAACTTGGCTGGACCTGTTTATGGCTCAATGCGGGTTCCCAGGACCTTGAGAAATTGGGCGAGCCAATCCGGATGGGCCGGCCATGCCTGGGCGGTCACCAGCTTTCCATCCACCAGCGCCTTGTCCAAGCCCACGTCGGTCCATTTGCCTCCGGCTGCCGTGATATCGGGGCTGCACGCGGGATACGCGGTGCATGCCTTCCCCTGAATCACCCCAGCGGTAGTAAGGACCTGCGTTCCATGGCATATAGCAGCAATGGGCTTGTCTTCCTGCGCAAAGAGCCGAACCATCCGTATAACCTCGGGGTTGAGGCGGATGTACTCGGGCGCTCGGCCGCCGGGAATCACGAGAGCGTCATACTCTTCCGCCTTTACGTCTGCGAATGTGGCATTCAAGGTGAAATTGTGCCCTCGCTTCTCGGTGTAAGTCTGATCTCCTTCAAAATCGTGCACCGCGGTGCGCACCACGTCGCCGGCCTTCTTTTCCGGACAGACTGCGTCCACACGGTGTCCGACCATCTGGAGAGCCTGGAACGGTACCATTACTTCGTAGTCCTCCACGAAATCCCCAACGAGCATCAGAATTCTTTTCGCACCCATCTTCTTTCCCTCCCTTTCCTGTAAGATACCCATTACGTGGCAAACTCGCGTCGGCTCTTGCCAATGAAAACCTTTTGGGTGAATTGCTGAAACTTGGCGTAACTGTCTGGGGTCCCGATGTCGAAGAACGCCCCACTTTGCCCGAGCCCTGCCATGCGACCTCTGGCAGCGAGCATGGGAAAGATTTCCTGCTCCATCGAGAAGGCGCGATTGGCCGGCAACGCGCGAATTACGGAGCGAGAGAGGACGGTAAGCCCCGCGTTCACCCATCCCGCTCCGTGAAGGGCTGCGCTCTTTTCCTGAAAGCCCGTGACCATACCTGCCGAATCGATGGACACGGAACCGTACCTTCTCACATCCGAGACCCAAACCAGGGAGATGGTGACATCCGCTGCCTTTCGCTCGTGAAATTCCAACAGCCGTCGTAGATCCGCATCAAAGAATGTGTCTCCATTAACCAACAGCGCCGGATCGCTCGCGAATGCTTCCGCATGCTTTACCGCTCCCCCGGTTCCGAGAGGCTCATGCTCGTGAACACATCGGACTGCCATGCCGGGGACAGGATTGTTGCGAAAGTAATCCTCGATCACCTCGCCCATGTGCCCCGTAAGCAACACGGCTTTGGTGATCCCTTTCTCAGCGAGGTTGAGAAGGAGCAGCTCAAGGAACGGGGACTCACCCACCGGAGCCATGGGTTTCGGCCGGTCCGAGACCACGGGCCGGAGCCTGATTCCTAAACCTCCCGCAAGGATCATCGCGGTAATGGGCAAAGAGAATTGATTCATAGACGCTCCCGTGCTCTGCACCTGCATGCGGGATCGGGCTCCACACGAGCAATGCGAAATCTGCCGTGCCAAAAGTCCATCACAAGAAGGCCGTCGATGAGGTCTTCCTGTCTGCCCACAAGGATCTTCATCGTCTCCGTGACTTGCATAGATGCCGTTGCAGTAGCTGCCGACGAAAGTACCCCCACATCGGATGCTCGTGGATGATCCATCACGCTTTTCGGGTCGGGCCAGAGGCATCTCAGGCACGGGGTTTTTCCGGGTATAACGGTCATCACGTTGCCCGATGCTTCAATAGCGCCCCCGAACACGTACGGAATACCCCGGTCCAGGATGGCATCGTTTACGTAATACCGTGATTCTATATTATCCAGAGCGTCAACCACAACGTCTACGCCAGCGACCAACTCTCGCACGGTGTCTGGACCGACCCGAGCGTTTACGGCTTCTATGACGGATTGAGAAGCTGCCGCGCGGAGGCGAGTCTCAGCGATCTCGGCCTTGGACCGGCCGCTGCGTGTATCTGCCTCGTCGTAGAGGATCTGCCTGTGAAGGTTGTGCAGCTCAGGAGCATCGTAATCCGCGACGCGAAGGAAACCGATACCGGCTCTGGCCAGGAGCATGGCTATCAGCGAGCCGAGCGCTCCCAGACCTACAACCAAGGCCCGCGCCTGTTCGATGCGCCTCTGGCCTTCCTCTCCCCACATGGCAAGCAGCACGTGGCGGCTGTATCGCTGGTCATGGCCTTCCACGACGAACTTCTCCCTATGATATGCTCAGAGATAAGCTTGGTCCCTGCACGTGAAGTGTCACTCTCTGTTAAGGGCCTTTTTCTTGCGGTCATCAAAACAATGTTTTACTCTGTGTCTGGAACGATAGAAATGTTCCAGGCCTTTATGTGCCACACCTTTTAATCATATGACGTCTCGTCGTGGTTTGCACTACAATTGATGGCACGTGTGTGAAAATCCGCCGGGCTCTGGAGCGGGAGCTTCCGGGCGACGTCACGATGACTCAATCAACGGTGGACCCCAGGATGAATGTCAGAGACCTTGTCAGACAAATTGGAGCCAAAGAGCAACTGAATCCATATCAGATTGCCGGAATAGGGGCTGTCATCAAAGGCTCGCTCCCATCGCTCGACGATGTAATGACCCTCACCGCTGAGGATTTGGGACGGGTTTTGATGATTCTGGACCGCACCGGCGAAGAAGCCGCGGGATACCTGGTTGATGTCAGCAGGGAGGATGCTCGCCTGACCCTCCATCCGAAGTTTTCTCGTGAATCCCTGGAAAAAGTGGCTCATCTCACGGGCTTCAGAGGAAGGCAGCAAGCCATTCGTGAAAACCTTGTTCCCGTGCTCGAGGATATACCGAATTGGTTGGATCTCGTTCGCGTGCTGTCCCGGTATGGCCTCGATCGGGATGACGAAGCGTTGGGACCTGACCTGCCGCACGTAATGGAGATTGTCCTCTCTTACCTCTGTGCAGCTATTTCTCAGCCCTTCGACAGCCAGGCCAGCTCGGAAGGAGAATACGCTCTCTCCCGCCTTCTGGAGAGCATACTCAAATCGGCTTCCGATTCGGCGCTCCCTCTCTATTTGCCATTTGTGGAGCGGGGGCTCTGCTTTCTCAAGACAGTCTATTCCAGGCCGATCAATTCACTGGACCGCAGGATCTCAGAGATTTCCGCTATCCGTCTGGCGCTCTCCAAGCGGGGTGCCACAAAACTTGCGGGGTTGGGACGACTCGTGGACTTGATGGAGGCCCAGGCAATACTGACTGCGCTGAACGAGATTCATCATTGCCCTCAGGAGCTTCTTCTCAAGCTCGAGCACGCTCTTCAATCACGCGACTTCCCGAATCGAGAGCGGTTTGCTTCTCTCGTGATGGACAAGATAAAGCTTCAGAGCGAGGAGGAGATTGGCAGGCGAAAGCAGGCGTGCAGTGATATTTTGGAGGGCAAGTCGGCATCCGAAGGAGACGGGCTTTCAGAAGGAGTAGCATTTATAAGAGGCATCGGCGAGCGCTGGACCGAGATCTTGAAAACGACCGTAGACATGATCGATACGATCCCCGCGAATGTCCAGGGTGCTTTCGCTGAGATTCTCGTGAGCCAGATCCTGGAAATTGACAAGCCGGAAGTCAAGGAGCTCCTGATACAAGGGGTCTGCACGATTGTCGTGCGCCTGGAGAATTTTCAGAAACAGGCTTCCAAGGAGCTTGTGGACATTTTCGCGGAGCTCTTTCTAGACAGGATTTATTCCTCAACTGATACCTCGGAGATTGTTTCGTCCCTGAAAGCGATCGAATCCCTCGGGGTAACATTGGGTCGCTCGGGATACTTTCTGATGGCCCAGGAATTGCTCGACCATATCCTTCAACGTCCGCTCATCCCGCCAGCGCGGGGACGCTACACTATCGAGGACGACGATACTGGCGAGCCTCTGGTGCTCGCCGAAGAAGCCGGGGCTAATACGGCACATGCTGAGCACGTCAAGAGCCTCTTGGCAATAGTGGCCTCTAATCCCCGGATCATGCATCGGCTTATTCCGTATCTCGTGGTCCAGCTCGAGATCGGCGGCACGAAGCTCTGCGATGAGGACCTCATTCAGTACTGGATTTCCAGGCTCCTCAGATCGAATTCCTCCATCACTCATTTTCTCGTGCGAACACTTATCAAAGCGATCCCTTATTCATTCAAGGATATCGGTCCGCTGGAGTCTCTCCGCCTCACTGCAGCAGGGCTAGCCAAAGAGCTGGCCGACAGAGGGGTCAAGCCCGTCGGGAACTTCCTTGGCAAGCTCCGGGGCGACATTCACTGGCGAGGCAGCATTGAGAACTTCTATTTTGCCCAGGGCGTGACTCGGTATTTTGCCACGGGGGATCCTCAGGCCATATCCGAATGGATGCCCCGGGAATCGATGCCCTATCTTGTCATGGAGAAGTGGTGCTCCCCGTCGGAGGCTGCAGATATCAGGGACTTGACCAATCGCATCTTTTCGGACGCGGGAATAGAATCGACCAGCAAAGAGGGCATGATGTCTTTGGTGTCACTTGACACCGCCAGGTATGCAGACAATCCAGCATGGTGCGAGTTTGCCCGTCGTATGGTTTTGAATGTGATCGAGCTGGTTAAGGGGTTGTACAGGAAATACTTTGTAGTGACGCAGTCGATGTCCGGGGCCGACGTAACCGAAGATCTCAAGACGCTCGACGACATTATCAGCCGGCGTCAGACCATCAAGGAGAGCATGCTCGTGCCGGATCTCAAGGATCCGTTGCCCCTGCCCGTGACACTCACTGAGGGCACGGCAGATCTCGCCCAGGAGATAGACCGTATACGCCACGACCAACCGGGAACTCCCATTGTCCTTCGGGCCAAGAAAGCGGGCCACGCGTACGCGCAAAAGGCCACGTACCTTGAAGAGCGCTTCGAGGCTTTCAATGACGACCTAGACCTTGAAGCCATGCAGGAGACCTTGGCCACGAGCATAAACAATACGCACTTTGATGAGGTCACGTTCGAAAACCTGCCGTTAGCTCTCGTCTTTATCGACCACCTCGTGAGGGGTGTGGCGGTCAACGGTCACTCGAGTCACTATTTGAGGCGTACCGGCCGGGACCTCCTACTCGCAGGCCGTCTGGGTCTGACCTTTGACAAGGTGCGAGATCTCCTGAGAATAATCAAGAAAGAGCTGGATGACGTGCATGCTTCGTACAGAGCGTGGTTTGAGGAGCCGGTGGACAGGCTTCTTTCGGGCATCGACATGGACATGCTGCCAACGAAGCTGAGAGATCTGACCACCCTGAAGCACGTTCCTGACACGGATTTCTTTAAGAATTATCTCAAAACCCTGTACATTTCGGATTTGCAGGCGCGTGACGGGAACCTAAGAGTGCTCGAGACGTTCATCGACAAAGTCGACATGTTTATGAATCAGCACCTGTCCGAATCCACGAGGAAAGTTGTTCCCGACCCGCCTGAGGTTTCTCCGATTGTCCCGTTCTACTTCCCGTCGCGAGAGAAAATCTCTCCGTGCAGAATAGGCTTAAAAGCGTCATTGCTACGCTACGCACAGAATACGCCTCCCTATTTTGTGATCACCACTGACGTGAAGCTGAAACCGGTCGAAGAGATGGTGCATGACCCCGATTTTCGCGGAGGATTGGCCCGATCGGTGGAGAGACTAGGCGCGACGTGGGGCCGACGCCTCGGGGACATCAAGAATCCGGGTCTCTTCTCAGTGCGTTCCGGTGCGCGCGTGAGCATGCCCGGCATGATGACGACAATCACCAATGTGGGCATTAATGATGAGATCGCGGAGGCGCTGGCTGCAGAAGTGGGAGAATGGTTCGCGTACGATTGTTACAGGCGTTTCCTGCAGGAGTTTTCCCAGGCAGCGGCCGGGATTGAGCGAGAAGAGTTTCAGCAGATAATTGACAGGCGAAAAGCCCAGTTCGAGGTCCTCCGCAAGGCGCAAATGAGCGGAGCCCAGATGAAGACCTTGGCGTTCGACTACAAGAAGCGGGCCGCGGAATTTGCTCCGGAGCTAATCGAGCTTCTGGACAAAGGGAAATTCCTGGATATTCTCATCCATTGTGCGGTTCTGGTGATGCATAGCTTCTACGGAGCACCTGCCACCAAGTACAGAAAGGCTGCCAAAATAGACGGAGACTGGGGCAGCCCTGCAATTGTGCAGGCCATGGTCTACGGAAACCGGGAGATGAAGTCTTCCGGAACCGGGGTGATCTCTTACAACCCGTTCACGCTGGAATTCCGAGGCGATTTTGCCCAAGCAGATCAAGGGACTGATGTGGTCGATGGCAAGGTGCCAACCATTCCGGTGTACGATCCGTGGAAACGCACCGAGACCCTCGCCTCCACTCTCCCTGATTCGTGGAAAGAGCTCTCGTCGATCATGTTCAAGACTGCAGAACAGCTCCATTTGGACACGCGCATGGAGTACACGATCGAGAATGGAAGGCTCTTCGTTCTCCAGATTAGAAAGGATAGAGAGCGCAAGGAGCGGATCCCTTCTCTCGCGTCCTTCGGCTACCGGGTTATAGCTCAGGGCACAGGCGTTTACGGCAAGATCTTTCGGGGAATTATGGTAACGGATCGGAACCAGATCGCTCCATACCGGCATATCAATAAGGCCCAATCCATCATTGATGCCATGAACGAAAGCCTGCCGGTCACTGAGAAGCTGGACGGGTTCATCTTCGTGGTGAATGACCCCGTTCCTGAGGAGATTATGGAAGAGGTGTTCTCACTCCCCGTTTCTACTGCGCTGGTCAGTAGATTGGGGGGCAGGGGGGCACACGCCGCGGACATTGCCATGTCTTTGGACAAAGTCTATGTGGGTCAAGTCCCCCAGATAGAAAAGTTCGCGGGCAAGCCGGAGTGGGTGAAATTTAACGATCTCGAGGTGGTTGTGGGTAGCAAGATGATAATTCACGGCCAGACCGGGGAAATCGCCCTGTACGGACGAATATGATGCGTCCGTGAGAGGAATCCCCCGCAGGCCGGCACGTTACTGCAAGCCATAACTATGCTGCAAATCGCTCGTGCTGATATCGGGAGATCATCAGTGATAGACCACAGGTCCATTGGCAGGCTTCTTCTGGAAACCAGGCGAATCACCAAGAGTCAGTTTCAGGCGGCCCTTCGCGCGTCCAAAGAGACAGGTAAATCACTACCGGAAATCTTGTTGATGGGTGGCAAGGTATCGGTGGAGGACCTGATCCAGGCAATCACCATGCATGTGGATATAACGCTCCTCAAAGAAGCCCTAGGTATGAACGAGGATGCGACTGGTCCAGCGCGGCGTGAAAGGCCTATAGGGTCGTACCTGGAACGGATCTCCCTCCTCTTCAAGATGGGCGTCCTGATCAGCAAGGAAAAGAACATGAGCTCGCTCCTGGATCTCTTGCTCCGGGAGGCACCGTCGGTGATGAACGCGGAACGCGCAACCATTTTTCTGGCGGATCACAATACCCGGGAGCTCTATTCCCACGTTGGCGTAGGATTGAAGCACGCGGAGATACGGATCCCGTGGGACAGCGGGATTGCAGGTTGGGTCTACACCCACGGGGAATCCCTCAATATTGCGGAACCGTACAGTGATTCGCGATTCAACAAGGATGTGGATCCCAGGACTGGTTATAAGACGAAGAACCTGCTGTGCGTTCCCCTTCGGACACCTGGGGGACCTATTATCGGTGTGTTCCAGGTCTTGAACAAGCGTGCCGGAATTTTCACCCGTACCGACACGGAGATCCTCGAAATTCTGGCGTCCCAAGCAGCGCGTTCCATCGAGCATGCCATAGAGTGGGACCATCTGAGAGAGCGAGCGTCTATGCTCAGACAGGAAAATGTCGGACTGCGCCAGGCGCTTCGGAACAGGGATCAGTTCGAGGAGATCGTAGGAAACGCGCCGGCAGTCCAGTATCTCAAGTCGTTAATCCGAAAGGTGGCCCCAACTGACACATCCGTCCTGATTCAGGGAGAATCCGGGACGGGTAAGGAGCTCGTGGCAAGAACAATTTATCGGCTCAGTCGCCGCGCGGATCGACCGCTCGTATCCCTGAACTGCGCTGCGGTCCCCTCAGAGCTCATCGAAAGTGAGCTCTTCGGCCATAAGAAGGGTTCATTTACTGGTGCAGTGGAGGACCACAAGGGAGTATTGCGGGCAGCCGACAAGGGAACGCTGTTTCTTGATGAAATAGAAGCCATGTCACCTGCAATGCAGGTGAAGCTCTTGCGTGCCATCCAATCGGGTGAGATCAAACCGGTAGGAGAGAGCGCGTCATCCACGGTGGATGTCAGGCTCATTGCGGCAACAAACCGCAACTTGGCCGATCTGGTCCGTCAGGGGCTCTTTCGCGAGGACCTCTTCTACCGGATCAACGTGTTCCCCATCACGACCCCTCCTCTGCGCGAGCGGATCGATGATCTTCCTCTCCTCATACGGTATTTTCTCGACAAGCTCGCCGTGCAAACGGGAAAGGCGGTCCGCGGCGTAGAACCGGTGGTAATGGACCTGCTCATGCGCTATCCTTGGCCCGGGAACATTCGGGAGCTGGAAAATGAGATAGAGCGGGCTCACATCCTGACCGCGGACGGAGGAAACCTCTCCGTACGCTCTCTCTCTGCCCGGATCACGTCCACGGTGGAGAAGACGCTTCCGTCAGACACATCCTCAAAGCCCAAGCGCTATACTAAGCTCAAAGACGCAATAGATGACCTCGAGCTCAGGATGCTCCATGAAGCGCTGCGAGAATCGAAAGGGAACCAAAGCCTCGCTGCGAAACGTCTGGGTCTTTCTCGGCAAGGCCTTGCCAACAAGATGAAGAAATTCGATCTGAGATAGGGACCGTTTCCTTGATCGTTTCAATAGAAATATGGCGGATAGGGAGGCCGCTCGAGATCTTCCCACACGACGCCCAAACGCTCGTGGAAGAACGGCCCGAGACGTGAGAACAGCTTGGGCCAGTGGCTCTGCCCTTCTTCGAGGCTCTCCAATATCTCCGCAAGGATCTCTGGCAGCCGTGAAAGCTCATCTTTGGGAAGGAAAGACACCGCACCGTGCCTGATCGACCTGTTGAGACTCTCGACATCTATGGAGTGGGCCGTCAGCATTGCAGCCGGTATTCTGCTTTTCCGGCATTCGTCAAGCAGATCGAAGCCACGCACCCCCATGATGTCGAGGATGATCAGGTCATAACCGCCGGCTTGGATAAGATCCCTGGCTGATTCAAAGGTCTGTGCGGTCGTAACGGTGCACTGGCCGAGCTCTTCTTGGATCACTTCCAGCACGTCCGGCTCATCGTCCACCGCCAGAATTCGCTTACCATTCAAGATGCTTGTGTCGCCCATAGAATCGCTCCCACTGACACGGTACTCGAGGTATGCTGCACATCGAGGTATGGTGCCTCGCCATCAAAATGAGGTCGCCCACAACGCAATCGCAAGGTCTTATCACCTCCTGAAAATTAGGGCATGGCATGCCGACTGTCAACGGTCTCGCAGGGGGAGGTTTGCAGCGTCGTTGACCCGACTGTGGCGTCGCGCGGTGAGAGATAGGTGTGATTGCCATATGCAGGCACGCGTGGGTTTGAACCTCGGTGGCGAGCCTGTTATCTCGGAGGGAGGGGCATCTTGCAGTGGGAGGGGCATCTTGCCCGTCATCCCCAAGAATAAACGGGCGAGACGCCCGTTCTACTGATTTGCCCTGGGCTGACGGTGATTCGGGGGCTCAGGCCCCTCTCAGCCGTAAGGGAGAGGACGACCACCGGTCGTCCCTACGCCTGGATCCCCACACAGATTTCTCGCAGCACCGGCGTCTCGCCGGGAGTCGTTCGGTGATCATGCCTTGACTTTCGTTCTCTTCTCATTCATGATAACACCACAGCTAGACGAATAGCTTTGGACAGGAACCGTCGGGGAAACCGGTGAGAGTCCGGTGCTGCCCCGCAGCTGTAACCGCTGACGAAATCCGCTTCCATGCCACTGGAGTAAGAAACCGGGAAGGCGCGGAGATTAGGACAAAGCGGGAGCCAGAATACCTAGGCGGTTTTCCAGACCCGATGAACCTGCGAGGGCAGGGAGCGGTCGTGCCCCCTGTACCCTGCCGCACGAACTGTGGGAGGGTTTTTCATTTGTGTCAGAAACGACAACTGCGTGCATCCCGGTATTTCCCCTAGTGGTCGCTGCAAAACCCCTTTCTGTGGCACGGTTGCGCCAGGGATGTTTCGAGTGGCTTCCCGAGTTGTGGTGAGCTCCCGAACCTCCTAGATAAGTGTCTGCGGCCGTCTCACGCGTGATTGAGGTTTTGCTGTCATTTCGGGCTCGTGGTGAGAGTCCTTGTCTGTCATCCTGTTGCAGGAGGTCGACACTCCGGGCCGCGAGCCATCGTTTGGAGTGCCAGGTACCGGAAGCGCAGGGGTCGGTGCGCGTCTATTTTCTCGCCTGACTCATCCCTCCCATACTGACGGGTTGTACCGTGATCGAGCTGAAAAGCCTTCTTCTCGGGTTGGTTTGCTCTCTTGGAGTATTTGCCGTCAAGGCGGGGGCGGGCCTTGCGTATGTGGAAAAGACCTCCGCGTCTCGGATAACAAAGGCATTGTTCCCTGTAGGCATGATGGGGGCTTACGCAGGGATCTTTCTGATCTCCTGGTATGTTGCCACTACCATGGACATGGTCCGCCAATTCAACCGTATCACAACCTTCTTCCAATCCGGATTACTGGTTCACTTCCTGATGGCAGGGGGCATGCTCGTTTGGTCCTACGCGCTGCTGGCTTCCCCTCAAGAAAAGCCTGTCGGCAGACGTACTTACGGATGGATTCCTCTCGTTATGCCATGCCCGGTTTGTGCAGCCGCGATCTTCGTGACTACCTGTTTCATGATCGCGCTTTTTCCGGGGGAGGCTTCTTGGACTGTCGTTAAATCATACTCCCTGTTTGCCGGCGTGACAGTAGTGACAGCAGTAGTATTCGGCACTGCAATGCGATTGTCAGCGACCTCGGCGGAGAAAGTCCTTGGAATCATAATGCTTTTCACAGCCCTCTATTTCTTGGTTTCCTTGCTGGTTGTTCCCCACTTTTCAGACCTGGATCGCGTCTACCGGTTGGCTGCTTATTCCACAACTGAGGATCAGCAGGATTGGCGTGCTCTCCCGGCATTGCTCGCGATATCGTCGGTTGCCTTGGGGGTCGGCTTCATTGGTCAACTGTTGAAACAAAGGAGTGTGTAACGGTGGACATCGGGGCGCTGGTCAAATCGTTTATTTACCTCGTGTCGAGTGCACTTCTGTACCCAACTCTCTTTCTGCTTGCATTTCTCGTACTGTGGACCCTGATTCTTACCGGTTCTATGGCAGCCGAGTGGGTCAGTCGGCCGCGACGTCTAATTTTTGAAGCGTCCGAATTGGAGAGGCTCATGAGGGGTGATGCCTTGCAGTCCGCGTGCTCGTATCACGTCCGAGCTTACCGCGCCTTGATGCTCGATCTCGTTAACCAGGGAAAAGTGTTGAGAGAACCCTTGATCGAGTTCCTGCTCCAAGAGAAGTCTGCGGAGCTGTGGAAGTCTCTTGACCATGTGAGGATGCTGGTACGGATCGGCCCTGGACTGGGGCTCATCGGCACCCTGATTCCTATGGGAACCGGCCTGGCCGCGTTAGGTCAAGGGGACATAACCAAGCTCTCTTCAGATCTCGTGATCGCGTTCACCACCACGGTAGTTGGTTTGGCTGTCGGGCTCACAGCGTATTGCTTCTACTGGAAAAAGAAACGGTGGATCGAGCAGGATATTCGGCAGATGGAGCTGCTGGCCGAGGCAATGAGTGACACGATCGCCAAACAGGAGTTTTCCCATGAAGTTCATGTCAAGACGCAGGCTTTCTCGGGTCGATGAGTCAGATGACGAAGACCCTATGAGCGGCGTGGCGAATCTATTTGATATCGGGCTCGTCTTCATCGTCGGTCTTTTGGTAACGCTTTTTGCGGCATATCGTCTGCAGGATTTGCTCAGCGAGAAATCCAATATGACGATCATCAAGAGGACCGAGGCCGAGGACTTGGAGATCATCACGAAAAAGGGGAAGGAGATCAAAGCCATGAAGGTCACCAAGACCCAGGCCAAGGGCGAAGGTGAGCGTCTGGGGACAGCTTACCGCCTGCAGGACGGCACAATGGTCTACGTACCTGAGTAAATGGGAGAGCGTGATGAAGTCTCATTCTAAAGTAGTCGTACACTTGTTAGCGGCACTCTTATTGGCGTGTGCGGTCCTCACAGAGAAAACACTCGGAGCTGATTATCCCATTTCGCTGCAGGATTCGGCGAACAAGACAATCACCGTGGAGCGAATGCCCACCCGCGTCGTGTCCCTGGTCCCATCCGTCACCGACGCCATCTATGCAGTTGGGGCTCAGGATTCTCTCGTGGGTATCACATATCATGATAAGCAACCCCCAACGGCCTCCCAGGTCATAGTGGGCGGCTATTTCCGACCATCGGTTGCAAGAATAGCGTCCCTCCAGCCGGACGTGATATTTGTGTCAGGAACCCACGGCCAAGTTCGAGAAGTTTTTCGGGATTCCGGCATAAAATTGATCCAATTTGATGACCGCTCTATTGACGAGACGTACCGAACAATTGAATGCATCGGGAAAATATTCGACCGAAGACAAGAAGCAGCGGACGTCATTGCAGGAATCAAGAATCAGATCGAAAAAGTCGGGCGGAAGGTCGCGCAGATTCCTGAGTCGAAACGCAAACGTGTGATGCGGCTCATGGGCTCGAATCACATAATGACTCCCGGCGACGATTCATTCCAGAACGAGATCATCCGAGCTGCGGGCGGAATCGCCCCCACATTAGGCAAGAACGGCGCGGTCGTGGCGATGAGTAAAGAGGAATGGCAGGACTTCAATCCTCAGCTCATCTACTATTGCGGAAAGGAATGGGAGCTGTCAAAAAAGTACTTCCACCAACCCGGCTGGCGCGATGTGGATGCAGTGCGGCATAAGAATTACGTTCGGTTCCCCTGTCAGCTTACGTGCCGAGCTTCGGTTCATGTGGGCGATTTCATTGAGTGGCTGGCTGCGACCATCTATCCTGACGAATTTCACTCAAAGGAAACAAATGTCATCAAGGAGGAAGAGATTGTCGCCCGGCCCGTGGAGCTTAATCTCGATTACGTAAGATCCGCGAAAATAGTCACGAGCATAATCCGTGATTTTCCCCATCAGACTCTCCTCATAGATCTCAAAGAGCCGATGGCCGCTCTCAGCTCCATAGAAGGGCCGCTCTCATCGGTGCAAGCGGTGGGAAACCATTACCTCCCGCCTCCGGCCTGGAATCTTGGGCATGCAACGCCGGTGAAGGAGCTTAAAGCCACCGTGTGCGGAGTGGTGGGACAGAATGCAGACACGACCACATTGCTCTTCACTGGCGCGAACATGCGCAACGTGTCCGTTCAGAAGAAGCAGTTTAAGGATATGGTGGTGTACGCTCTCGTTACCGCGGGAGTGGAAACGAATGCCGTAAGGTGTGGAACAGACTCGGGAGACTTCTACGAGCTGGGCACTGTGAACATTCTGATACTCACCAACATGCAATTGACACCTCGATCAATGACCAGGGCTATCATAGACGCTACTGAAGCGAAAACCGCTGCTTTGCAGGACCTGGACATCAGAAGCTGTTATACCCCTTCGGTTCAGGCCACTGGCACGGGCACCGATAATATCATAGTGGTCGAGGGCCGAGGACCGAAGATCGACAATGCAGGCGGCCATTCCAAGCTGGGTGAGCTCATTGCCAAGGCTGTGCATGCCGGTGTCGGAGAGGCCATAGCCAAACAGAACGGGCTGCACGCGAACAGGAATATCTTCCAACGCATGCGAGAGAGAAATATCGAATTGTTCGGCATCACAAGTGACTGTCTCTGTGGCTCATCCGAGGAAAAACAGCGCTTGGTAACTCAACTGGAGGAGCTTCTCCTTCAACCCCAGTATGCCGGGTTTATCGAATCTGCCTTTACCCTTAGCGATGCATTCGAGAAAGGGCTGACGTGCGATCTCGAAGCTTTTGAGCTCATGTGCCAGGATATCTCGAACAGAGTCGCGGGATGCACGGTGACGTCGAGAAACCTGTACATGAAGCCGGAATTTGCCCCCAAGGTTATTCGCATGGCCTTTGACGCTCTGATAAACGGTTTGCAGAATCGTCGATCGAGACAATAGAAGAAGTAGGGTGACGATTCATTTAGCACACTTAGGATAGCGTACATGAGAAGTGTTCGGATCTGCTGTCTGGTAGCTCTGCTTCTTGGCGGCACAGGGGGAGTTTGGGCTGAAGAGATCGCTTTCCTCATATCCGACTCCGACACCTTTGTCGTCCAGGAGGCCGTAAATAAGCTGGAAATTCCACCCGGGTTGAAGGTAAGAGTCTATACGCCACAGGAACTGGAGCAGAGCGAGAAGGCTCGATCAGCAGTGGCCAAAGCAGAGGTCATCATCATAGACGTCATGATTGCGGAGCTTACCGACTATTTGCTCCGTCAAGCTGATTTAAGCAAGAAAAAGATTTACGCGGTGCGGGGGTCCAGAAACGACGGCGATCTTCGTAAAAGGGGCTTCATTTTCGATGAAGAGATCAAGAGCTTCTACCATCATCTGGAAGCCAAGAATGTGCAGAGCCTCATTCAGAGGGTAGCCAACAAAGAGTTTGACCGGTTCATCCTGTACGAAAAGGTGAAGGAAGGACCTGTCCTGGGCGTTTACCATCCGGAGGCATCGTCCCAGTTCGCAGATCCGGAACAGTATCTGGCATGGTACCGCGCGCGACCTGCCTATGACCCCAAGGCACCCGTGGTCGCTGTGATGACGTACACCATGAGACCGGAAAGCGGCCAGATCGAGCATGTTGATTACGTCATCCGCAGGCTGGAACAGGCTGGATTCAGTGTCATGTGTCTCTTCGGATGGGACCCTGAAATCCTTGCAAGACTCGTCAAGGATAGAGACGGGCGTCCGTACATGGATGCCATCGTGGCCTTTTCCCTGAAATTCCAGTCAGCGCTGGACGAAAAGGTTCTGGAGACATTGCAGGCGCTTGACGTGCCCATCTTCAACCTGCTCAATCTTCACTACAGCACAATCGAGCAATGGACGAAAGACCCTATGGGTATCAAACCCCTCGAAGTAGGCTGGGCCATCGCGAATCCCGAAATCTCCGGCCTCATAGAACCCAGCGTGGTCTCGGGAAAAGTGACGAAAACGGATCCGGATAGCGGTAAAACCGTGTACCTCCACAAAGCAATCGAAGAGAACATAGAAGTGCTCATACCACGGATTCAGAGGTGGATCTCACTTCAGCGAATGCCGAACGAGAGGAAACGGGTCGTTATTCTTATCTATAACAACTCGCCGGGGAAGCAGAATGTTGGAGCCAGCTACCTGAACGTGTTCGCGAGCCTGACCGAGATCCTTAGCCGACTGAAATCGGAAGGTTATCGCGTGGATTCCGAACAAGGCTTGACCCATCAGGCCATCCGGGATTTGATTCTGAGAAGCGGTCGCAACATTGGGAACTGGGCTCCCGGTGAGCTGGAAACGATGCTTCAAGATGGTAATATCGCCCGGATACCCCTCGAAACGTACGCCAAATGGTTTTCGCAGCTCCCGGAGCCTTTCAGGCAAGGAGTACTCGATCAATGGGGAGCGGCCGAGGCATCAGAGATCATGATCAAGCACGGACAGATCATCGTTCCTGGCATTCGTCTGGGAAACGTCATGATCATGCCTGAGCCGTCACGGGGATACACCGACGATCCCATGAAGCTCTACCACTCGCCTACCCTCTTTCCGCATCACCAATATGTCGCGGCGTACCTGTGGATGAAGCACGTCTTCAACGCCGATGCTCAAATCCACCTCGGCACGCACGGAACCCATGAGTGGCTGCCGGGAAAACAGGCTGGTCTCAGTCCCGCTTGTCCGCCGGACGTACTTATTACGGATATCCCCAGCCTCTATCCGTACATCGTTGATGATGTGGGTGAAGGCATTCAAGCAAAGCGCCGCGGCCGTGCCGCGGTCATCGATCACCTCATTCCTGCAGTGAAAGAGGGCGGACTATATCAGGAATACAGCAAGCTTTACAGTCTTCTCAGCCAATATTACGCTGCTCGATCTTCCGGAGGCGAGACAGCACAGGTCCGCCTAGAATCAATTGCGGAAATGATTCGAAAGCTTGGAGTGGATAAGGACCTGTCGCTGAGCGATATCAACGATGAGAGCTTTGAAAGGGTGCAGGAATACCTTGTGGAGATGCAAGGGGACTTCATGCCGTACGGAATGCACACGTTTGGCATCTCACCAGAAGGTGAGGCTCTATCCGAGACTGTCAATTTCATCCTAAAGATGCACCCCGATCGGGACGCAAACGATATCGGCGACAGGCTTCGCCGATGCGGACCTCTTGAGTTGGATCGCCTTGTCCACGGGCTAAACGGCCGCTATGTCCCGCCAGGAACAGGCAACGATCCCTTCCGGAATCCCAAAGCCATACCGACCGGCAAAAACTTCTATGGATTCGATCCGGCAAGAGTCCCCTCACCCGCAGCGTACGAGCTGGGCGTGAAAGCGGCCGAGGATCTCATTGCAAGAAGCCTCGAACGGGAAAACCGATATCCGGACAAGGTGGCAGTCGTGCTGTGGGCAACAGAGACAATTCGGAACGAGGGAATCAATGAGGCCACGATCCTCCACCTGCTTGGCATGAAACCGAAATGGGACAACAGCGACCGAGTCGAAGACGTGGTTCCGATCCCTGGAGCACAACTCAAACGCCCAAGGATCGATGTCCTTATCGACGCTTCGGGGCTATATCGGGATCTGTTCCCCAACATGCTTCAGTACCTTGACAAGGCGGTGCAGAAGGCAGTGGTGTTGACCGATGTGGAGAATCTGATCCGTAAGAACAGTGATCAAATCAAGAATTCCCTTATGCAATCGGGCATTTCAGAAAAGGACGCGACGTCCATGAGCCGCTTGCGGGTCTTCTCGGAGAAGCCGGGGAATTACGGCAACAGAGTAACAGAAATCGTTAGCGCGTCCGGGCTGTGGCAGAAAGATGACGATGTTGCCAAAGCGTTCGAGAAATACACCGGATACGCGTTCGGTCAGGACGTATGGGGAGCCGAGGCTCAGGAGGTATTTCGAACAAACCTAAAGCAGTCCGACATGGCAGTTCATTCCATCTCGTCTACCGTGTTCGGTACCATGGACAATGATGACATGTTTCAGTACCTCGGGGGACTTTCTCTGGCCATAGCTAAGCAGAGCGGCAAGACACCCGACACGGTTGTCAGCCTGCAGCGACGTCCCAATGAGGTCAAAGTCGAGAGTCTATCCAAAACAGTAGGGCAGGAGCTGCGAACCCGGTACCTGAATCCCAAGTGGATTGATGGAATGAAGAAGGAGGATTATGCCGGAGCCCGCGAGATGTCCAATTTTGTGGAATATATGTGGGGATGGCAGGTCACCACACCTTTTGCAGTGGATGAGGCCAAATGGAAACAGACATTTGAAGTGTATGTGGAAGATAAGTACGGTCTTCAATTGAGAGAATTCTTTGATGGAGCCAATCCGTGGGCATATCAATCGCTTACCGCACGCATGCTCGAATCGATCCGAAAGGACTATTGGAAGCCAGAGGATGCGGTAAAACAGAAGCTTGCCACGGAGTACGCTCTCAACGTTGTTGAGAAGGGAATCGCGTGCTGTGATCACACATGCAACAATCCCGCCTTGAACCAGATGGTCGTAAACATCGTTTCTATTCCCGGAGTGATGAGCCCTGAGCTGGTCGAGCAGTTCAAGCTCGCGGTAGAGAAGGCTACGAAAAAGAGCCTGGATCAACAGGCAGAAGAGATGAAGCAAACGCAGCAGATGCTAGCCCAAGGATTCGAGAAGCAATCTCAGCTTCAGAAGCCCAAAGAGCAAGAAAAATCAGCGGAGGATCAGAAAAAGGAAACCGTCGACGGATATAAAATGGAAGAGATGGACTCTCGGGACGCTGTCTCCAAATTGCCGTCATCTGGTGCCCAATGGTACGCTTTGGTGGTCGTGGTCGTTCTTCTGATGCTTGTGGGAATTGGAGTGGTTTTAAAGAGCAGAAGACAATAGGGGCTGCAGGGGCGTGCAGCCTAAGCAATAGGTTTTTGAGAATGCGCTGCCGCGACTCTCAAAAACCTATTGCTCAGTTTTGCCTTTCGTAAGGTCGGTGCCGAATCTTGAGACCCCACCCCAACCCTCCATAGGCGTTAAGTTAGAAGTGGAACGGCCAATTGTTCGTCATTCCGGCGAAAGCCGGAATCCAGTCCTTCCAATATGTTATGGACCCCGGCTTTCGCCGGGGTGACGGGGTCCTTG
>Ga0067045_1029179_pt1 | contig 23160 bp, 22 predicted proteins | sample TerdegcTABiofilm_FD_59184 | JGI IMG/M metagenome (GOLD analysis project Ga0067045, IMG submission 59184) | Combined Assembly of (Gp0054472, Gp0054536) Wastewater bioreactor microbial communities from Singapore -Terephthalate degrading...
TTTAAATAAAAAGAAGATGGTTGCTATCTTTTTTGCTTGTTTATTGTTAATTTTCATTTCTGCTTGTACTAAAACCAAAAACCCCAAGTTGGTAGTATCAGAAGAAAGCTGGTATTATGGTGAAGTTCCACCCGACAAAATAGTCTCTCATCAATTTACCATAAAAAATGAGGGTGATAATAAACTAATTATCGAATCGGTCTATTCCTCCTGCGCTTGTGTCAGTCTAGAGCTGGCAGAAAAAGAGATACCTGCTGGTGGAGAAACTCGGCTTAATACTATCTTTGACCCTTATGGTTATGAAGGATATGTTACTCGATATCTCACCATTAAATCCAATGATCCAGATTGTCCAGAAAAAAGAATTGATTTAACCATTACCGTGTTAAGAGTTCCCAATCCTGATATAGAAATATCTCAGCAAACTTTTAATCTGGGAAACATTTATGGAGAAGAACCTGTTGTTCTACCATTTACCATCATTAATTCCGGTGATGCCGACCTAATCATTGAAGATATAGTATCAGAAGATATTTTCAGCCATACTCTGCATTTACCATTAATTGTGGCTCCCGGTGAGCAGTATCAAGCTGAGATATACCTTAATGTCAGCTTATTAAAAGAAGGTGATTTTCGTAAGGCAATACGTATTATGACCAATGACCCCCAAAATCCCATCCTATTCTTACGTATTAGTGGAATAAGATCTTGAAATATTTGAAATAGTACTATATTATGTCTTGTGATGTTGTATGATCTAACAAGATTACTCCATTATACAAGCACTGCCTTACGATAAACCCGATAAATCTTATAAGGAGAAAGCCCTGCATTTTCAAAGATTCGGCGAGATGGCAAATTATTTTCACAAATGAGAGAACCTTCAATATAGCTATATTTTTTCTGTTCTACCACTTCTAAAATATGCTTAAAAATAGCAGCATTAACTGCCTTATTTTGAAATTCTGGAACAACAAACTGAGCAAAACCTCTTATTCCGGTTATTCTTCTTCTATACCATAAATACTTTAATAAACCCAGTGGGAATAATTGCCCATTAATCTTTTTTAATACCTGATTATAATCAGGAATAGCAAAAACAAAACCTATAGGATTTTCCCCGGAACGAGCTAAATAGATTAAATCTCTATCCAAAAAAGGGAGGTATTTCTTTACTTCTAACGATAATGTGTCATAAGATGGAGGATTAGCATATTCAAATCCATTATCAACTTCATTACCAGTTAGAATAATCCTATTTATTATTTTAACTATATCCTTAATTTCTCGATCAAGAAATTTTATATTTACTTTTTCAATTCTAAATTTAAACTTTTGTCTGGCAAAATCTGATACTTTTTCTAATCTTTCCCTTAATTTAGTAATCTGATTAGTGAAATAGGCATAAAAATCTCTATCTTTAGTAAAACCATTTTCTTCTAAAAGAGTTTGATAATAAGCAGGATTATAGGAATTCATCAATACTGGAGGACTATCAAATCCCTTGATGAGTAACCCTCTACCTTCAACATCGTCATCTGGACAAATAGGTCCTACCAGACAATCAATATTATATTTTTTTAGCCAGAACAAAGCTTGTTCCATAAGAGATTTAAAAACCTCTGAGGAATTGATCATTTCTAAATAGCCAAAGTATCCCATTTTACAGTTATTTCTGGTATTCTTTTTTTCATTTATACCAACTAAAATTCTTCCAACTGGGATATCATTTTCCCAGGCCATAAAAAAATTATGAGGACCACAATTAATTTTTTTATCAATGCCCAAACCTAACAAGGAATTTAACAGATCTCTTTTTATGGGAGGAACCCAATGCGGATCATGGCGGTATATATTCCAGGCAAAATTAATAAAATTTAATAGTTCGACTTTATTCTTTTTTACCTCTCTTATTTCTAACAATAGTACTACCTTTTTAGTTATTTAGAAAATTATGAACTATTTTAATTATTACAAATATTTTCAAATTTATTTTTCCCGACAAAAAATTAATTAATACTAAGAGCAGACTGTCTTTCTTTTGGTTAGTGTTCCTCTTTGTTAAAAGTAGAATAATTAGTGATAACTTTACCTAATCTTTTTACACCCTCCTCGATGTCTTCTAAACTGGGATAACAGAATGATAATCTTATAGTATTTTTCCCTTTGCCATTAGCATAAAAAGATGAACCACTAACATACGCTACTCCTTCTTTTATTGCTTCATAAAGCATTTTATCAGTATCTATATATTCCGGAAGAGTCACAAATACAAAAAATCCCCCTTCTGGCTTAGTCCAGGAAGCTTCTGCTGGAAAATATTTTTCCAGAGACTGTAACATAACATCGCGTTTCTGCCTATAAATTTGGATATTTGACTCTATATTTTTATCTATGAGGCCATCTTTACAATATTCATAAGCAATCAGTTGGCTGAGAATAGAAGTACATAAATCAGTAGCTTGTTTTAAAATAACAATCTTTTCTATTATCTCTTTATTACCAGAAACCCAGGCTAACCTTAAACCAGGACATAATATTTTCGAAAAAGTACCTAAATTTACCACAAAACCATCATAATCTAAAGATGATATGGAGGGAAGTGGAGTTCCTTCAAATTGTATTTTATCATAAGGATTATCTTCCACAATGAAGAGGTTATTTTTTCTGACAATTTCCAGAATTCTTTTTCTGCGAGTGAAGGACATAGTAACACCAGCCGGATTTTGAAAATTAGATATAGTATATATAAACTTGACTTTTTTGTTATCTCTTTGTAAAGCAGCTAAGGTATCTTCTAACTCTTCCATTTTCATACCTTCCTTATCCATGGGAATGCCAACTAACTCGGCTTTATAACTACGAAAGGCATTTAAAGCTGCCAAATAGCTGGGCAATTCTACAATTACTATATCTTCAGGATCTAAAAGAGCCTTACTAACTAAATCTAAACCCTGCTGTGAGCCAGAGGTAATAACAATATTATCAGCAGTGAATTTTTTGACATCCAACTTTAACCATTGTAATAAAAATTCTCTTAATTGCAGCAATCCTTCTGTACTACTATACTGTAAAGCAAGAGCACTATTGTTAGTCAAAATCTTTGTGCATATCTCTCTTATTTCCTCCGCTGGAAATGTTACCGGATCAGGCATACCACCAGCTAAAGATATTACCTCAGAATTCTGAATAATTTTTAAAATCTCCCTAATGGAGGAAGCCTTGCTCTGTTGAGCTACCCTGGAAAATAATTTCTCACTATTTATTTTGGGCATTGTTTGCTCCTTTTCTTTTTTAATTTTCATTAATACCAACAAACTATAATTCACTATCAAAGGAAAACAATTTTCGCTTCGCTTATAATATAATTTTTATGATTTGATAATTAGAATACCTTGAATTACTTCCATAGTCAAATAAAAAATCCCTATCACTAAAATTAAGGCTTCTTATCGCCTCTAACATAAATTTGACTTGATAGGCTCAGTAATTTTAGAGAAAAATAAGCCGGTTATCTGGTATTATTCCTCTATCTTTATTACTAAAACATTCCACAGCGTATACAAAATTGGTTGCTGTTCTTTGACAAAATGTGTCTAAAACACCTATATCAATTGATGTTGTATGATAGACCTTACTGTGTTAGCGCGTTCAACACGCTGGGGAGGGTCTATTATGCGCAAAAAACGTTGTATCTTCTGTGGTAGTCTCAATACCAAAAAACACGGAACTAGATCTAACTGGAATAGACACCAGAAATATCAACTGGGTATGTTTTTCTCAAAAGCACTAATTGTGGATAGCGACGTAATGTGGATAACTCCTAAAGAATTACCCCCATTACTGGGACAACCCTTCAGGTTGCCCACACTCTTCACAATACTACTACTATTTTTTAATTTTAAAAAAGAACTAATAGAGCAAATAGCAACCAAAATCGTATACGCTGCCAAACATTTTATTTAATCTTGTGTAACTTAATAACAAAGTAAAAAAATATCGGATTAGACTTTAAAATTAGCAAAATATAACAATGTTTTTTTTAAATCTTTATCCTATGCGAATATTATTATAATTATAATTTTAGGCTAAACTATTTGTTAATCAATTTTCTAAGATAAAATTTTCTTCCTTCAAATTCTGTTTCAACCAATTGACCATTATTAATTAATTTTAGAATAATGGACCAATCAGATTTTGCCCTATTTAAAAAATCCTGAAGCGCTTCTTCTCTCATAGGATGTACTGAGGTGATACTTAAAATATCTTCTTCTACCAGTCCAGTATGGGCAAAGGCATTACCTTCATAGCCAATAAGGTATTCTACTTGGTTGATTCTTTTCTTTAAGATATTATAGCTCCTATTTATCACTTCTTCTGAAGGTGCTTGAACCCATCTTGCTGCTGGTGGCCTAATAGGAATTGATAAATAAGCTTTTGCTGGCTTAATCCTGTCTAAAAAATCCGCTATCCTTTCTATATGGTGACTATCATCATTAACACTTTTTACTAACATCGTTTCGGTTATTATTTTGCCGTTAAAAGTTTGGACAAAGTCTAACATACCATTTAAAATGCTATCTAAATGCAACTTTTTATGCGGTCGATTAATTTTCCTCCATATCTTCTCTTCTACAGAATCTACTTTCAAAGAAACTACATCTACTTCTTTTAGATTTTCCCTTACCTGTCTCTTATCTATCAGGGAACTATTACTAATTACAGCTATCTTAAATCCTAAAGATTTGATTAATTTAATTTCTTCACCCAAATTAATATCTAAAGTTGGCTCTCCATTAGGTACGAAAGTAAGATAATCAATGACCTCTTCTTTTTCTTTACTCTCTTTTACTTTTTTCTGAACCTCAGCAAAAATTTGATCAGAAGAATAAAAAGACTGTAACTCTACATTCATTTGTAAAGTCTTTCCTAACTGACAGTATACACAAGCATATGAACATATCTTGGGAGGAATATTATTTATTCCTAAGCTGCGTCCTAAACGTCGGGAAGGAATTGGACCAAAAGTAAGCATTTTTACTCCTGTTTCATAAAGAAATTAATTAATCAATATTCTAATCAGTACTCTAATCTATTTATTAAACAACCACAACAAATAACTAAGCTATGCTATAAAATAAATAGAATAACTATGATATTTGGATTATAAGATAAATTGGTTAAATGGATTTATTTATTATGATATTTTTTGCCAGATTGCCTTTATTTCTTTAGTTATTTTATTATCGCTATACTCTACTACTGGTAACCGCTGAACTAAGGCTTCAGTAATTATATTATCAAAATGCATTTTCCCAATAACTTCAATATTATGTGTAATACAATAATTTTCAATTTGTGAGGTATTTTCTAAATTAAGGTCAAACTTATTGATTATTACTACTGACCTCACTCCAAAATGTTGAGTAACTTTTATTACTCTTTCCAAATCATGTATCCCAGAAAGGGTTGGCTCAGTCACCACCACAGCTAAATTAGCACCACTGATAGAAGCTATTAATGGACAACCAATCCCCGGGGGTCCATCTATGATGATTAATTCCAGATCCCTTTTTCTGGCAATTTCTTCAGCCTTCTGACGTACTAAAGTAACTAATTTACCAGAATTTTCTTCGGCAATACCCAATTTAGCATAAACTAAAGGACCATATTTTGTTTCGGAAATATACCATTCACCACAGTGATTTTCCTTCATCTGTATAGCCTGTTGAGGACAAACCTGGGCACATAAACTGCAGCCCTCACAAGAAACATGGTCAATAATAGTCTGTCCCGGAAAGATTTTAATAGCATCAAAACGGCATAATTCTTGACAAAGACCACATTGGTTGCATTTCATCGAGTCAAGAGCAGGAATTAGTCCGGCATAAAAATCGTGCTTTTCTTTTACCTCAGGATGAAGTAAAAGATAAAGATTGGAGGCATCTACATCACAATCTCCCATTACCTTATTTTTCGCTAAGGCTGCCATGCTAGCAGTAATAACTGTCTTACCTGTCCCACCCTTACCACTAATAACAATAATTTCTTTCATTTAATAAACCTCAATTCCTACCATGAACTAATCTTAAACTGTTTGATAATATTTTGAAAAAGTTGGATAAATTTCTGCTCATAAGAATGATCCAGGCTTACTATGGGCATACCTCTGGAATAAGCTATAGCAATATCTTTATCCAAGGGGAGAGATAATAGGATTGGGACATCATTATTCTTGCAATATTCCTCTACTTGACGGTTACCAACATCACACTTATTTAAAACCACACCATAAGGAATCTGTAATTTTTGAAGAACTTCCACAGCCAGAATAAGGTCGTGTAATCCAAAAGGAGTTGGCTCAGTAACTAATATGGCATAATCACTACCTTTTACAGACTCAATAACGGGACAGGAGGTTCCCGGAGGAACATCAATCAGGATAATTTCTTGCTTTCTAATCTTCATGTCTTCATTGGTCCTAATATTATATTTTTCTTTACTTTTCTTTTTAATTTTCCTGATTATGGGCGATGCCATCGGTTCTCCAATATTTAACTGTCCCCCTATAAAACTAATAGTACCTGATTCCCCCTCTTCTAAGATTCCTATCTCTCTACCTTGTTCCGTGATTGCCTTTTGTGGACAAAAAAAAGTACATGCTCCGCAACCATGACAAAGTTCGGGGAATACTAAAATCCTATTCTTAATCACCACCATAGCATTATAAGCACAGATTTGGGCACATTTACCGCAATAATTACATTTTTTCTGGTCAATTTTAGGAATAGGAATTTCTATTGACTCTCGTTTCTTTATCAAAGGTTTTAAAAAAAGGTGGGCATTGGGTTCCTCTACATCACAATCTAGAAAACGAACATCATTTTCTTGCTCTCCAGCTAAGACTAAAGCAAGATTAACGGCAATAGTGGTTTTACCAGTGCCACCTTTACCGCTAGCCACCGAAATAATCATTTAATTTTATCCTCTTCTACATCTTATTGTCTCAGCATCATAGTACCACATTTAGGACATTTAATAGTAGTGCAAGGCACGCCTACCTGATGAGGAACAATCGTACCACAAGAAGGACAAACACAATTACCACCTAATCCTAATCCTCCACCTCCTCGGCGTCCTTGTCCTGCACCCCTACCTCGTCCAGTTCCCGGACCCAATCCGAATGGGCCAGTTCCATCTCCTCTAGGCATATTTTTCTCTCCTTTCTATTTATTTATCTTATGGTCTTAATGATTTTCAGAATGATTGCACTCTCCTTTTTCTATACCATAACCTTTTCCTGCTCCAGGCTTACAAAAGGACACTCCTCCTCGCAATCTTCCCTGGGCAAATTCATCGATTACTTCATTTATCTTGCCACTCACTCCAATAATGGGAGTAATTTCTTTTTCTACAAATAATGCCTGTGCTTTATTACCCATACCTCCACAAATTATATATTTCACACCTTGCTCAGCAAGAAAGACTGGCAAAAATCCTGGTTGATGCCCGGGATTATTTATTTCCTCAACCTTTAAAACCTTCCCATCTTCAATCTCCGCAATGGTAAAGACCGGACATCGTCCAAAATGCGCTGATACAAAACCAGAATCAGTAGAAATAGCTATCTTCATCTTCTTCACCCCCGAAAATGACTTATTTTAAATGTGCCAGGTTCAACCTTATTTATTCCCCTTTATGCCAGAATGAGCTGAAACATTAGGGCTGTTAACTGACTGTAATTTTCCTGTTTTAAATTTATCCAGGACTTCACAAACAGTACCGCTTACTCCGGTAATAACTTCTATACCGGCAGCTTGTAAAGTCTGGAAGGCATTAGGACCACAATTTCCAGTTAATACTACTTTTACTCCCCTATTAGCCATTATTTGTCCTGATTGTATTCCAACTCCTCCCATACCTTGGGCTCCGATATTTTCTACCGCTTCCCATTTATCACTATCAGTATCCACTAAAATAAAGTAGGCGCACCTTCCAAACCTAGGATCTACCTGTGATGTTATATCTGGACCTTCTGAGGTAATTGCTATTTTCATATTCTATCTTCCTTTCTCTTTTTAAAAAATTTATTTTCTGTTTTTGAAGGAGAGTATTATTTACAAAGATATTATTAATATGGTACTAATTTATTTTATCTTTATTTCTTTATATCTTTATATCTTTATTAAAAACCTTTTCTGTAATGATAACCATTTTCAATAAATAAAGAAAAAAAATAATTCAGCTACTGTCAGTATTGCATTTGTTACAACGACCATAAAATTGTATAGTATGATTCTTGATTACAAAATTATATTTCCTTTCCAATTCTTTTTCAGTTTTTCTAATTAATTCCAGTTCCTCTTCTACAAAATCATTATAATCTATTATTCGTCCACAATTAGTACAGATAAGGTGATGGTGATGTGATGAAGTATCTTTACCTCCTCTGGAGAGTTCATATCTAGCACGACCATCGCCAAAATCAAACTTGAAAACCAACCCCATACTAACCAGCAGTTCCAAGGTTCGGTAAACTGTAGTAAGACCAATAGTTGGATATATTTGATGTACCTTTAAATAAATATCCTCTGCACTTAAATGTTTTTTTGCTTCATCTAAAACCTGCAAAATGATCTGACGTGGAATAGTTATTCTAAAACCGCCGCCTCTAAATTCTCCATACCACCATTTTCCAGGCCTACCTCCGCACCATCGTCTGGGCATATTTTTAATTCCTTATTGATAATAATTTTCAATAATATATTATACAAAATAATTTAAATTGTCAAATTTTCTCACTCTAATTATTCTAATAATTATCTTAATATTGACTTTATTGCTACTTCCACTTTGTTGGGAAGTACTAACTCTATCCAAGCTTATTCAGGATAACAGAAAAATTTTTTGTAAAATTAGCTAAGAAAAATAATGATCGCTAGAAAAAAGGATCAGGCCTTAAAATAGAACAAACTATAAGAAATGATATTCTAAGACCTGATCCTATCATAGATTAAAAATTAAATTTCATACCGGTATGAAGAGGTAAAAATTTTTCTTTAAAAATATTGTAAAGTTTTACTTGTGCTTCAAATCCGGTACAATGTCCTGCTGAAATTAAATCAATATCAAAACTGGATAAGGCTTCTACTGTCTTATTAATCCTGTCGGGGGGAGCTTCAACAAGATGAAGGCCACCAATAATGGCTTTAATCTTTTTTGTACCAGATATTTCTATAGATTGTTTTACAATATTTACAATTCCAGCATGACTACACCCAGTAATAATGACTATACCTCTTCCTTTCAGATTAGCAATTAAAGAGATATCATCTTTCATATTATCTTCTATAATTTTGTCATCATCAATAATGGTCTTTAGTGCTATACCCACTTCTTCAAAATCAGTTTGCCTTTCAACTTCACCGGTAGTCACCAATCCGGGCATAATTTGAAGCGGATGGCGGGTTAAGTAAACTTTTCCTCCGTTCGCTTCTATCTTTTCTCGAGAGTCAGACTGCATTACTCCTACGTGTCGTAAATAAGGATTATCTATAAAATTTAGCCTAAAAAGACCTGGATGGGCAATGATTGGTAAATCCTTCTTCCCGATATCTCTTAACATATCAACAATTCCTAAAGTGTGGTCATAATGACAGTGGGTTATCACTATAGCATCAATGATCGTTGGGTTGATATTCAATAACTGCATATTATGCCATAAAGCTTCATGGTTCTGTCCTACATCAATTAGGATATTCTTTTTAATATCATTTAGAGAAGCCTCCATTAAAAACGAAACACCATGTTGTCCCCAATAAGGACTTTCATATAAAACTGAATCCTCTGCTAAAACAGTTAGGCTCATTTTATCTAAATATTCTATCATTTAACTCTTGCGCCTTCCTTTCTTAGGTCTTATGCCCCTTCTATTAATGTTTTTGTTTTGGAATATTTAGATACAATCTGGCCTGCAACCACACCAATAATAGTAGGTATTAACCAAGCTAATCCCTGTTTCCCTAACGGGAGTGCTGAATTTACTTGGGTAAAGAAATTCTTACTAAAACCTATACCGGGTAGAAAATCACCAAGGCTAAATATAATAGCAACTACAACTCCGACCTGTGTGGCAAATTTCACCTTTTCAAAATTAGAGAATAAATTCATAATCAATATTACAATTAAGGATGGATAAATAAGCATCAGCCATGGTACAGTATATCCCACAACCTTAGAAAGACCAATAAGCCCAATTAAAAAACCTACTATACAACTTAGAGTTACTGTGGTGGTATATTTTAATTTTCCATTAGTCATCTGTTCAAAGGTATCTCCTGCTGTGGAAGTAAGTCCCACAGAGGTGGTAATATTGGCAAAGCTAAGAATAATTGCAAAGACAATAATACCAAAAAATCCCAATAAACCTCTGGCAAATTCAACAGTTAGAATACCAATAGGTGCTTCAGGGAATTTCGCCCCTGAAGAGGCACCTAAATAGGTAAGCACAGTTGAAGTTAAGAATAAACCCAATGCGGTAATTATGCCAATTATTATTAAATTGTTTTTCCGTGACTCTTTATCCTTTAGCCCTCTCATAGAAAATTCATTAATAAGCCAGAGGCCAAACAAGGCTGCACCTAAGGCATTCATAGTATTATAGCCATTTAAAATCCCATCAGTAAATGCTGTTGGTGAACCGGGAGAAAGAGGTTTGGCTAAGGGGGAGGCAATACCTTTTATTACTAAAATAAACATAAATATAATCAGGATAGGGGCAAGGTATTTTCCCAGCTTATCAATAACCTTGGAACGATTATAAGCAAAATAAAAGTTTAGGGCAAAAAAGATTAGCAGAGTTACCCATATCGGGATGTTGGGGAAAAATTGGGCTACTGCCATTTCATGAGTAGCAGAACTTACTCTAGGTAAAATAAAAACCGGCCCAATAATTAACATAGAAAGAGTAGTAAAGACTACACCAAAATTCTTCCCCAAGACTCTGGAAGACAAACCGAAGAGGGATTTGTCCTGAATAGAAACAGCTAAATAGGCGATGAATACTCCTAAACTATTAATCACTCCATAGCCTAAGGCTGCAATAAACCAATAGATGCCAGCGCTTCTCCCCAATATGGGAGGGAATATTAAGTCTCCTACACCAAAATGACCTGAAAAAATTGCTGCTGATATTATTAAGATTACACTCCAGGGTAGAATAGTTTTACCTTGTTGATTCATATTCTAATACTCCTTTCCTCAAAAATTTCAATGAAAAAATAAAAAATAGAATAAATAAATAACAACATATTTTTATTTAATAAAATCTAGTAATGCCATCATCATCACCTCCTGATTCTTTTATTCCATTACCTTCAAGTATTATCAAAATATAGCAACTGAGAATATAGTTTATAAACTGAAAATTACTAAACAAATCTATAAAATTTTTACTAGATTTTTTTATGCTAAATATTTCTTTAATTATCTCAAACAGACTGTTCTTCTCAATAAAAATTCTCTTCTTACGGCAATGATTTGCAAAACAATAATGATAATCATTTTTAATAATAAAACGTAAAAAAATAACGGGTTACCTTTTTCTTTAATTTTTTTATAACTTACTTAGTTTGTTATCTCAAAGAACCATATATAAATATGATTTCTTTTCAGGAGAACCCTATTGGTGGATAAAGTACATTAAATAAAAAGAGCTCTTTGCAATAAGATCATCCTAAATAAGCCTTAATGACTTTAGGATCTTTAGCCACTTCCTTAGCAGTTCCTTCCAGTATGATATTACCGGTTTCTAAAACATAAGCTCTATGAGCAACTTCTAAAGCCATATGAGCGTTCTGCTCCACTAATAAAATAGTTGTTCCTTCCTGATTAATTTGTTTGATAACTCTAAATATCTCCTGTACCAATAAAGGTGCTAACCCCATGGAAGGCTCATCCATCATTATTAGTTTAGCCCTGGTCATCAAACCTCGACCCAGAGCTAGCATCTGTTGTTCTCCTCCAGAAAGGGTTTCCCCAAGTTGATATCTTCTCTCTCTTAATATAGGGAATATATCATATACCTTATTTAGATTTTCTAAAACGGCAGCCTTATCGGTCTGTCCCCAGGCCGCCAGTTCTAAATTCTCCTGTACAGTAAGTGGTCCAAAAATAATTCGTCCCTCTGGAATATGAGCAATTCCTTTTTTAATTAAATCATAGGCAGGTACATTTAATAGGTTTTCATTACTAAAGATGATATTTCCCCTAAGCGGTTTTAAAAGATTAGAAATAGCCTTTAAGGTAGTCGTTTTACCTGCGCCATTAGCACCAATCAAAGTAACTATCTCCCCCTCCTTAACTTCAAAGGAGATGCCCTTCAAAGCTTTAATTGGTCCATAATTTACTTCCAAGTTACTTACCTTGAGCATTTTTCCTTTCCTCTCCCAGATAGGCCTCAATTACTTTGGGATTTTTCTTAATTTCTTCTGGTGTCCCTTCAGCAATCTTTATTCCAAAATCCATGACCATTATTCTTTCACATATGCCCATGACAAATTGCATATGGTGTTCAATTAAGAAAATAGTTAACTGAAAATCTTCTTTTATCTTTTTTACTAATTCCATTAATTTTACTGTTTCATAAGGATTCATCCCTGCTGCTGGCTCATCCAATAATAGAAGATTAGGTTGAGTAGCTAAAGCCCGAGCTATTTCTAATTTTCTTTGTTCGCCATAAGGTAGTCCCCCAGCTAGATAATCTCTATAAGAATGTAAATCAAACAAACGCAACAATTCCATAGCCTGCTTTCTATTTTTTCGCTCTTCCAAATGATAACCTTCATTGCGAACAAAGCTATCCCAAATACTATATTTAGTACGAAAGTGATAGGCAATTAAAATATTATCCAAAACAGTTAGCCCAGAGAAAAGACGGATATTCTGAAAAGTACGAGCAATACCCTTTTGGGTAATCATATAAGAGAGAAGTCCGGCAATATTTTCTCCTTGAAAAAAAATTTCTCCATAATTGGGAGGGTATATTCCAGTAAGCACATTAAATACTGTAGTTTTACCTGCACCATTTGGTCCAATAAGTCCCACTAATTCATTTTTGTTAATCTGGGCATTAAATTTCTCCACTGCTTTTAGTCCACCAAAATAACAACAAAGATCCTTAATATCTAAAATTAACATTACTCCACCTCTTCTCTTTTGGGGACTAAAAAACTGATTTCACGATTACCCAACAAACCATCTGGTCTCCTTAGCATCAAGACAATAAGAATTAAAGGATAAACCACCATTCTCCATTGTTGAAAATTGATAACTCGTAGAAATTCCGGAAGAATAGTAAGGCTGGTTGCCGCCAATATTGAGCCAGAGATGCTACCCATACCACCAGCATATAGATAAATTAGATAATCGATAGATTTGATAAAACTAAAATTATCAGGATGGATAAATCGTAATACGTGAGCAAAAAGTCCTCCTCCTACTCCAGCAAAAAAAGCACTCAGGCTAAAAGCAATAATTTTGTATTTAGTAGTATTGACACCCATTGTTTCAGAAGCTAATTCATTTTCACGGATAGAAAGGCAGGCTCTGCCATGCGTAGAATATATAAAATTACGCATAATAAGAACTGAAACAATAGTAATTAGGTAAACTAGCCAAAATTTGGAGAGGGCAGGAATAGCAGACAAACCTCTTGGCCCACTTATTTTACTAATAGTTTCTGCAAATCTAACCAATCCAATATTTTTCAGCAAAACAGCTATCTCATCAGAAGCTCTAATTATAGAGCGTACTATTTCACCAAAGGCTAAGGTTACAATGGCTAAATAATCTCCTTTAAGTTTTAAAGTAGGAAGTCCTATACAATATCCAGCCAGTGCAGCAATTGCGCCCCCTAAAATAAGTGAAAAAAGAAATAGTAATAATTGGGGGAAATAGCTCATATGTGCTGCTTTAAATAAAATAGTAGTAAAATAAGCCGAAGTATAAGCACCAATACACATAAAGCCGGCATGTCCAATAGAAAATTGACCGGTAAATCCATTAATTAGATTTAAACTAACCGTCATAATAATATTAATCATAGCAAACATAAGAATTTGCATATAATAGCGTGTAAGAATCCGGGGTAAAATGGGAATGGTGCCATTCAATATCTCAATTAGTAGATAAAATACTATGATAAAGAATAAAAATTTATAATATTTCCTGATGAAAGAAATGATGTTATTTATCATTCTAAATTAACCCCTACACCTTCTCTTTGATAAATCTACCCAACAAGCCAGCTGGTTTAAATATTAGGACCACAATCAGAATCACAAAAGCTATACCATATCCAAAAGTAGAATTGATTGAAGTAGCAAAGGTTTCTGAAATTCCCATCACATAACTGCCTAACATAGCTCCAGGGATATTACCTATTCCGCCAAGTACAGCAGCAATAAAAGCTTTCAGACCAGGCCAAATTCCTAAATAAGGTGATTGTAATTGACCATAAGTAAGCGCAAACATAGTACCAGCTGCTGCAGCTAGAGAAGTACCAATTCCAAAAGTAATGGATATAATCTTATTAATATTAATACCCATCATTAAACAAGCATCTTTATTAAAAGCAACCGCTCTCATTGCTTTTCCTACCATAGTCTTCTTAACAATAAATTGCAAAGCCAATACCAGAATAATAGTTACCACTATATCCAAAATCTTTATATTACTTATAGATACTCCACCAAAACTATATATCTTGCTGGTTATTAAGGGAGGAAAAGGAATAAAATCCGGCCCAAATACAATTTTGTTTAAGGGAAATGGTACATTTTTGGGCGAAAGAGCAAAAAAATTCTCCAAAAAAAGCGAAACACCCAAAGCAGTAATCAATGCTGCTAATCTGGGTTTAAATCTTAGTGGTTTATAGGCAATTTTTTCAATAGTCATTCCCAACAAGGCGGTAACAGTCATAGAAAAAAATAAAACGATAATAAAGGCAAAACGAAAGTTCCTTGCTAATAAATAATTACCCATAAAACAGGAGATATAAGCCCCGAACATAAAAAGATCACCATGAGCAAAGTTTATCAACCTAATAATACCATAAACCATGGTGTATCCCAAGGCAATCAGGGCATAGATACTGCCTAACTGAATTCCATTAATTAGTTGTTGCAAGAAGGCTGTTAGTCCAAAAGAAGATATATATATGATTATAAAAAAGATTGGAACAGAAAAAACAACAATATATTTTTTCCAATTGGGCATTTTCTGATAATTGACCATACCAGCAGTTAGAGTTTTATTGATCTGCTCTTTAACCATTTTATCACCTATATGGGCAAGATGTTTTACTTTTATCATAATATATCTGGGTATTGATTAATTCAATACCCAGATATAAATAGGTATTTTTCATAACCTCTCTGCTCAGATGCCACCTAAAAATTTTTGTTAGGGTTGAACAAATTTAACAAAGACAAATTGTCCATTTTCTATCTTGTTGATAGCTGCTTTTTTAATGGGATCACCATTTTCATCAAAAGAAATCTGTCCAGATACACATTCTAAATTGGTAGCAGCCATAGCATCTCTAATTTTCGCTCTATCTAATGATCCTGCTCTTTGTAAAGAGTCAATTACAATCAAAGCAGCGTCATAAGCTAAAGTTGCTAAGGCATCTGGAGTTTCTCCATATTTAGCACTATATTCCTTTACAAAATTCTGAACTATCGGACGAGGATCCTGTGGTGAGTAATGATTGCAATGATGACCACCTTCTACTGCCTCTCCACCTAATATCGGAAATTGGGCAGAATCCCAACCATCAGCACCTACAAAAGGAGCGGTAATACCCAAAGCTCGAGCCTGTTTAGCCATTAAAGCAGCTGCAGAATAATAGGCATCTAAGAAGATAACATCAGGATTGGCCGCCTTGATATTAGTTAGTTGAGCAGAAAAGTCAGTAGTTTTATCTTCATCGGTAAAAGACTCATAAGCCACTACCTTACCACCTAATTTTTCAAAACTATCACGGAAGGCTTCTGCTAAACCCTTGGTATAATCATTCGCATTATCAAAAATAACTGCACCAGTTCTAGCACCTAAGTCATGATAACTGAAAGAGGCTACTACCGCTCCCTGGAAAGGATCTAAGAAACAAGCTCGGAAAATGTAATCTCCAGTAAGGGTAACCTGAACAGCAGTAGATGTTGGACTGATAGTTGGAACACCTGCCTCCTGAGCAATCGGTGCACCAGCTAAAGTACATTTGCTCATGACTGAACCAACAATGACTAATACCTCATCCTGATCAATCAACTTACGAAAGGCATTGGCTGCTATTTCAGGGGAACCCTGGTCATCTTCAAAAATATATTTAATGGTATATTTGGTTCCCCCAATATCTAATCCTCCGGCAGCATTTACTGCGTCAAAAGCCATAATACATCCGTTTCTGGTAGAGGCACCAAAAGTTGCTGCACCACCAGTTAATGGGGCTACACCACCAATCTTAATTTCAGCAGCAAAGATATTTGTAGTAAATAACAAAAGTAATACCATGGTAAGGAAAAAGAATAACTTCTTATTCATTTTAATTTTATATCCTCCTTTTAAATAATATCTTTAATAAAAAAATTAATGTAGGTATAATCTTTAAAAAAATGAATTTTTGATAATTTTAATAACACACCTCCTCTTTTTTACATTTTTTTTTAACTTATGCTTAAAAATAATATGTATTTTTATGGATATATCATAAATAGTTATTGTTTGTCAATATTATTCTTTTTGTTTTTAACCAATAAGCTATAAAAAAAGCCAAAGCATGTCCTCCAACTTATTGTATCTGAAGTTTTCTTTCTTTTCCCGAATCTTATCACCAAATAAATACCTTATTTGTCAAAGTATTTACAATATTGATTATTGAAAGTTCAAAAAAGTAGAAAACCATAGTTAGCCTAAATCAACCAGACCAAAGCTTAGTAATTACTTCTTATTTGATATTATTAAGCAATTATACCCCTAAATTGAAATGCTGTCTTAAATATTATTGTTTTATATTATGAAGTTATTTTTTGTATTTTTTAAATGACTAAAAACATAATACTGGATTCTCCCCTGGAGAATAAGTAAAAATGTCAAGGGTAAGTTATGAAAATAATCCAACCTTAAACCTGAAAAACTATTAGCAGTAATAATTATAATATTTATGATACAAAGATTTATCTATCAATTGTAGAAAATAACTATACATTAATAAATAGCATATTACAATAAAATGTTTATTTACTCATAAAGAATTAAAAAATAGGCAGAACTGCTCTTCAGTTCTGCCTATATAATAAACATTAATTTAATATAACGAAAATTAATCAGCTAACACCAAAGCTAACAGGGCAATATGACGTGCAGTATTAACCATTACTGGTATAGAGGCAAATTCTTCCGGAGTAGCTCTCCCTCCACCTCTTTCACCGCCTATTCCAATGGCAAGAGTACCTCCTCCTATAGCAACATTCATATTAGAAGAACTGGCATTGGATAGCCTGGGTTCAATACCATGATAACGTGCAATAGCAATTGAACTCTGGACCAAAGAAGATTCAAGTGCTCCTGGAATTTGCCCTCCTGGAATAGCCATTTCAGTTTCAATCTTCAATTTAATATCTGTTTCTCTACTTACCTCATCCAGTATCTTTTTTACCTCTTCTAAAATAGCATCAGTAATTTCACTTTTAAGAGACCTAATATCAAGAGAAAACCAACCTGTACCAGGTTTACGGTTAAATACACTTCCACTTTGTAGAATAGCTATATTAATAAAGGTTTGATCTTCAGCATAGCGCGAAGGATAGTCAAGAGAAAGAATTCGATCAACAGCTCTGCCAATTGCCTGGTTAATATTAGGTCCTGTGCTCCGAGTATGACCTTCTGGACCTTCAGCAAAAATTTTATACCAGTAAACTCCCATAGAACCATAGCTAATACTTGTACCGTCTCCCAAAATATCTACAAAAGCAAAAGCTGAGTCTTTGTATTTTTCATAAAGACTATACATGCCTTTCAATCCAGTTTCTTCTTGGGAAACAGCTGCAAATAATAAGGTGTAAAAAGGCTCTGCATTAGCCTTAATCAGTGCTTCAGCTGCAGCTAACATTGAGGCAGTAGTTAAAGAAGTATTGGTGCCTGGTCCAATAACCCTGTCACCTTCTATATAGGGAGGTCTGCCTGCTGCCTTCTGATGTTCAGCAACTGGAGCCAAATCATCCAAAGTAGAAATAAAGACTAACATTTTTTCAGTTTTTCCAGGAATAAAACCCATAACATTAGGATTTTCATCAATTTCTACATTTTGAAGACCAATATCTCTCATTCTTTGGGCTACAGCTTGAGCTCGTTCGTGTTCTTGTCCAGAAGGAGAAATAATCCCACCAATTTCTACCAAAAATTCAGCAGTTTTAAGAGTTTGTTCATCAATAATCTGAAGTACCTGTTTTACAGTCTCATTCTCTGCAATAAACTTCTCAATATCTACTGTAGCACTGGCAAAAATACTACTCTGTAATGCTAAAAAACAAAAAGATATTAATAAAATCATTAAAATTTTTTTCATTGTTTATTTCACTCCTTTTCTTATTTTATTTATTCCAAATTTATACTGTATTATATATTTTATCTGATATTCTTTACCTCCTTTCCCCTACTTATTATCTTCATTGACACATTGCTGAATATACTTTACCATTTTAAATAAAAAATTATTATTCAAGCTATTTTGTTTGAACGAACTAATTCTTATTAAATTATCAAATTATCCATCGTATTCATACCAATATCATAATTGTTATATATGATAAAATAAAATAATATAAAGTCAAGAAATATATTTTACCAATCCATTATTATTTATTTTGAAATATTGAGCTAAATGAAATATTTATCTGTTATCATTACTGTAATTCTTATAGGATTATTATTCTCACTTCTGGGTTTTTTCTATTTCTGGATATTCCAGAATCTAAATTTACCTTGCTTTTTTAAGCTATTTATCTTGATCTTAATATCGGGGATAATTGGCGCACTTATTTATGTAGCAATTGAGAGAATCAAGGAAATCAAAAAGGAGGAAAAAGATGATCTTAGTAAATACTGATTATATTACCGGTAAGAATCTGCAGACTTTACAGATGGTAAAAGGAAGTACCATTCAAGCAAAGAATATTGGTAGAGACATTCTAAGTTTTCTTAAATTACTGGTAGGTGGGGAGCTAAAAGATTATAATCAAATGATGAACGAAGCCCGTGCCCTTGCTACCAAAAGGATGGTTGAGGAAGCTACTTCTTTAGGAGCGGATGCAGTAATAAATATTCGTTATGCTTCGGCTTCGGTTATTGGCGGTGCTGCTGAGGTGCTATGCTGGGGAACCGCAGTAAAATTTTTAGAGTAATACAGGAAACTGTTTTATCCTTGATCGAAAAAATGAATGGGTGAAGAAATGTTCAGCAAAATAAAGGAAGGTAATATTGCCCTTGGTAATGGTCAAATGCAATATGTTGTCTTTGGACAAGGAACCAGACCGCTCGTAATCATACCTGGTCTTTCAGATGGAATAAGAACGGTGAAGGGTACCGGGCATTTATTAAAATATTTTTACCATAAGTTTACCAAGGAATTTCAAGTATGGGTTTTTAGTAGAAAAAATGAATTAACCCCAAATATGACCACCAGGGAAATGGCTCAGGACCAGGCATTAGCTATGAATGAGCTGAATTTAAAGAATGCTTGTATCATAGGAATATCTCAAGGCGGCATGATTGCTCAATGGTTGGCTATTGATCATCCTCAAAAAGTGGATAAGTTAGTTCTTGTGGTAACCCTCTCCCGTCAAAACAGCACTATACAAAAAGTAGTTGGTCACTGGATTAGATTGGCAGAACAAGAAAATTATGGGGAGTTAACTATTGACACCCTCCAGAAAAACTATAGTGAAAATAAAATAAAAAAGTGGCGTTATTTTTTTTGGTTAGTCAAAAGGACAGGTAAACCGGTTTCAAAAGAACGCTTTCTTATCCAAGCTCACTCTTGTATTAATCATGACGCTTATCAAGAGTTAAATAAGATAAAATGTCCCACTCTGATAATTGGAGGAGAAAAGGATAAAATTATTGGAGATTCTAAAATACAACAAGAAATGGCTGATGCCATTCCTAATAGCAAACTAATTATCTATCCAGAGTTAGGACACGATGCATATACAGAAAAAGACTTTTTTACTAACGTACTGGATTTTTTAAAAGATGATAGCAAAGATCCTTCCCAAAATCCAATGAAAACCAATACATCATCTCAATGACCTTCTTTATGATATTGTAGTAAATTGGGCAATGTAAACAAATATAAAAATAAGGGGTGGGTGATTTATGAAAAGACCATTAAATGATTCATTTTTTAAGGAAATCACTCAGAACATGCTGAAGAATAAGAATATTTTCGGTGCTGTTCTTTGTGTTGAGAATGGAGACTCCTCAATTTCTTGGTTAGGAGGAGTCGGGAACATTAAAGCCGAAGATAGATATTTTATTGCTAGTGTTACCAAGTTATATATTACCGCAATTATGTTGATGCTAAAGAAAGAGAATCGTTTGGCTTTTAGTGATAAAATCTACACTTATTTTCCTGAAGAACTGATTGACAATATTCATATTTTAAATGGAGTTGACTATTCAAAAGAAATCACTATTGCTCATCTATTAAGCAATACATCTGGTATACCTGATTATTTTTATTATGACAAACCCAAAGGAGAAGCAGCTAATAGCTTAATACAAGGCAATGATCAACCATGGCCTTTAGAAAAAGCAATACAAAGAGCTAAAAAACTAAAACCCAGATTTAAACCGGGTCAGAAGGGTAAGGTTCACTATTCTGATACAAATTATCAATTATTGGGAGCTATTATTGAAAAAGTAACCGGCAAATGGATTGGGGACGTTTTTAAAGAATATCTTTTTCAACCACTTCACCTCAAAGATACCTATGCTTATCATGACATAAACGATAGGACTCCAGTACCTATATATTATAAATCCCAGGTAGTACATGCCCCAAAATATATGGCATCAATTACTGCAGAAGGTGGAATTGTATCTACCGCTAAAGAAACCATGATTTTTTTAAAAGCTTTTTTTAATGGTTTCTTTTTCCCTAAGGAAATATTTGATGAACTAAAGAAAAATTGGAATATGATTTACTTTCCAGGACAATTTTACTTTGGGTTGGGTATTGAAAAATTATGGACACCCAGGTTGTTTTCTCCATTTAAACCTATTGGGGAAGTGCTGGGTTTCTGGGGTCAAACAGGAGCTTTTGCTTTTTATAATCCAGAGACCGATCTGAATTTTACCGGAACGATAAACCAGGCAAGTGGTTTCGGACATAGCACTGCTTACCATACAATCATAAAAATAATCAAATCAGCATAAATATTCTCCTTTACATAGTACTTACTCTCAGCTGCTTAATTTCCTGGATAAATCTTAATAAACAAGAAGTTAAATACTACTAAGAAAAACTCAAATTCATCATGAAGTACAGTATTAAAAGATTCCTGGAAAAAGAAGAGGTACAATTAATAACTATATTTAGCCAAATTTATTTGATTTATTAATAAATCCCATCTATTACTTGATACTCTTCTTTTTTGTTTCTAATACTAAACTTCTTTTTGACTCCCTTGATACTTTTTTCTAGCTTCCTGGGCTATTTTTGCTCTCTCTTCAAATATTGGTCTGGATTTTCTATCCCAGTTGGTAGAAAGTTCGTCTAAGAATTTACCAATAGAGCCATATAAGACAGTTTCTGCTCCCTCATGAGTAGGATAAGCTCCTGATTCTCTAACAATATCTCTAAGTTGTTGAGGATGATCAATAATGGGACAGGGTGCCATCAAATTATCAGTAAAAGGCTGCCGTTTCTGGTAAGCCTTGAATAGAGGATTTTGCAGTACTTCTTTCAAACTCTTTTCCTTGATGTTATCTACCGCAAAGTGAACAAAGGCACAGGGTTCCACCTCGCCTTTGGCATTAATATGGAAGTACCTTCTGCCACCAGCGATACAACCACCAGAAAAGGTGCCATCATTCCAGAAATCTGCCAGGAAGATAGGTTTTTTCACCCGTAATTCAGGAATGCGATAAGCCAGCATGGCTCTCTGCTCTGGAGTTATCATCATATCCAGGTTAGTATCTTTTCCAATAGGAATATAATGGAAAGACCAACCAAAGATAGCACCCTTTTCTATCATATGATCAATAAAATCATCAGTAGCAAACAGTTCATCGGCATTCTGTCTGGTTATTGTAACGCTAATACCAAAGATGACTCCTCTTTCCCGAAGCCGATCCATAGCAGCCATAATCTTGTCATAGGTGCCTACTCCACGACGGGCATCGGTAGATTCCTTAAATCCTTCCAGACTTATTGCCGGGCTAATATTACCCACCTCCACCATCTTATCCGCCATTTCATCATCAATCAAGGTACCATTGGTATACATCATAAAACCAACGTCAGGATGTTTTTTAAAAATGTCGAAAAGATATGGGTATAAGGTAGGTTCTCCACCAGAAAAAACAATAAAATATATTCCCATTTCCTTAGCTTCGCTAATAATTCGATTAATAGTATTTACCTCCAGTGTATCACTCTTTTTATATTTTCCAGCCCAGCAGCCAACACAGTTTAAATTACAGGCGCTGGTAGGATCAATCAATATAGTCCAGGGAACACCTACTCCTAACTCTTTCATCACTTCATCCTGTCTAGGAATACCCATCAATCCTGCGTTGACAAAGAAGTTCATAATCATCCCATTCTTATAACTGGGTGCGATTTGGGTCAACTTTTGAACAAACTGCTGAAGAGCAGGATTATTCTGATAGGCATTTTTGATACTAGCAATTTCTTCATGGTGTCTTTCCGTTCGAGCTACTTTATCGGCCAGGTTAAGTACCTTGATTAAGTTCTTTTCAGGATCTTTCTCTAAATAATTTATAGCCTGTTTGATAATCTGCTCAGCAGCAAATTTCTTGGCAAAGTTAAAGTTAATACCCATTCCAACTCCCTCCTTATATAAATCCTCTCTAAGA
>Ga0067045_1029181_pt1 | contig 23157 bp, 24 predicted proteins | sample TerdegcTABiofilm_FD_59184 | JGI IMG/M metagenome (GOLD analysis project Ga0067045, IMG submission 59184) | Combined Assembly of (Gp0054472, Gp0054536) Wastewater bioreactor microbial communities from Singapore -Terephthalate degrading...
CGGGCCTCAGCTTTTCGCTGAGACAGAAGCGATAGAATGAATGCAAGCTCGCGACGATACGCGCCATCGTCGTCCGCTGTAAGCCCGCTTGAGCGCGTGCGACGAGGTAGGCAAGGAGGTCTTCTCCCACAGCATCGAGCGGCGTCTTTCCTTGAGGAGCAAGGAAGCTCTCAAGCATTTCCAGCTCGCGGATGTAGACGTCGGCCGTCAACACCGAACGCCTTCTGCTCGAGAGGAGATAGGCCTGGAAACGCCGCACGAGGATGCTCACCGTCTTCCCCCGAAATCCTCGGGCATGAGCCGTTTGTTGCGCAGCGCCGTCGGGATATCGAATTCGTCGCCGTCGGCCTGGGTGTCGAAGCTTATTTTGCCCAAATTACCTTTGGGGGCTGGTCTATCTTTGTTCTCTGTAGGCCTATCGCGTTCCTGCGCAGGCTTGTCTTCACGGAAGGGCCACTCGTTGGGGCTCAAGAATTCGCTGGGACGGCTCGATCCAAGCGGCATATTCATGCCTGTCTTGGAGGATGTCTTGTCCCCGAGTTTTTGGCGAGCAGCGCCAAAGCCCGTTGCGATGACCGTCACGCGAACCTCGTCCTTCAGTGCACTGTCGGTGACCACGCCCGCAATGATGTGTGCATCCTCTGCGGCCTTTGAGGTGATGAGGTCGATGATGTCCTGATATTCGACAAGCGAAAAGTCTTCCCCACAGGTGACGTTGACGAGGATGTTGCGTGCCCCTTCGATCCGCGCATCGTCGAGCAGAGGATTATTGATGGCCTTTTCGGCGGCGTCCTGGGCACGATTGTCACCGCTGCCGACACCTATGCCCATGATCGCATCGCCCTGGCCCTCCATCACTGTGCGGACATCGGCGAAGTCGATGTTGATATCGCCGGCGAGGGTGATGAGGTCGGAGATTCCCTGTACGCCCTGTCTGAGCACCTCGTCCGCGATGCGGAAGGCCTCTTTGAGCGGTGTCTTCTTGTCCACGACCTTGAGAAGGTTCTGGTTCGGTATCACAATGACGGTGTCGGCCGCCTGCTTCAATTTTCCGAAACCTTCTTCCGCGATACGATTGACAACCCTGCCCTCAAAGGCAAAGGGTTTGGTCACAACGGCGACGGTCAGGGCACCGAGGTCCCGGGCGGTTTGCGCGATGATGGGTGCAGACCCTGTCCCCGTGCCGCCTCCAAGGCCAGCGGTGACAAACACCATATCCGCCCCATGCAGCGCTTGCTCGATTTTATCCCGATCCTCGACGGCAGCCTTTTCCCCAATCTCGGGTTTGCCTCCGGCACCAAGCCCTTTGGTGATCTTCGAACCGATTCCCAGTCTGATTTCGGCCTTGGAGCGCCCCAAGTCCTGCAGATCGGTGTTCACCGCTATGAACTGCACATTTTTGAGTCCCGCCATAATCATTCGGTTGATGGCGTTCGAGCCTCCACCTCCCGTGCCTATCACTTTGATCACTGTGGGGCTACCTATTCCATTGTCATCTACAAGTTCGATCGCCATAGTCATCCTCCTCGGTCAATATCAAAAAAATCTTTCCTTTATCCATCGGATGAGCGAAAAGCCACCCTGTCTGCTTTTTCGAGCTTTCTTCCTTCCTCCGCTCGGCTCGGTGCTGGCTCCTGTTCTTTCCGCTTCCAGAAGCGCCACACCCACCACGGCAGAGAAGGCTGGAGAGCGGTATTCAGCGTCCAAACCGCTCACAACGGATGGGGCACCAATTCTGACAGGCACACCGAAGACCGAACGTGCACACTCGTCGATGTGCGGCAAGAGCGCTGATCCGCCTGTGAGTATGACCCCCGCCTTGATGAGATCCTTTAGTCCATTCTTGATGACTTGTTCATTGACCATCTCGAAAATTTCTTCCACGCGCGGCTGCACGATGGAGACGAGTTTTCTACGCTCGAGCTCGATTGGTTCCCGCGCACCAAAGCCCGGCACGATGACTGTCTCGTCCGGATCAATGGCTTCGGACCACGCCGCCCCAGATTCCTTTTTGAGACGCTCCGCCGCATCGATGGGGATGCTGAGCATGATCGAGATGTCACCGGTGATCTGGCTTCCGCCTGCAGGTACCGCAGAAGTGAAGACCGGCTCGCTCTCCGAAAAGATCATGAAGTCGGTCGTACCTCCTCCGATATCGATCAGAAGACAACCCAGGTCGCGCTCATCCTCCGTGAGAACCGTGCGCGCGCAGCCCAGAATGCCAAGATAGCTCTGCTCCATCCGATATCCTGCCCTTGTGACGCACTTGAACATATTCTGTACTGTCGACACTGAACCAGTGATGATGTGCACCCCACACTCGAGGCGCACACCAGTCATGTGCAGCGGGTTGCGGATTCCTTTTTGGTCGTCGACGGTGTAGGAGCGCGGAATTACGTGCAAAATCTCTCGATCCATGGAAATCGAGACAGCGCGGGCGGCTTCGTGGACCCTTGCGATGTCCTCCTGAGTGATCTCTCTTCCACGGCCCGTCACCGCAATCTGCCCATTTGTATTGAAACTTTCGATATTCGCGCCGGAAAGTGCGAGCGATACAGCTCGGATGTCCAGTCCCGACATGAGTTCGGCAGCATCGAGCGCCGAGGTAATACTGTTCAACGTCCCCTCGATGTTGAGGACGACGCCCCTGCGCAGCCCGTTTGAAGGCGCTGTGCCGATGCCGATGATTTCAAATTCGCCATGCTCGTTGAAGCCTCCGACGACCGCCTTGGTGACGGAGGTTCCTATATCGAGGGCGACAATACTTGTTTCAGCCAGAGACGGCCTCCTTTGCTTGATATACCACAGTGTCTGCGTGAAAATCGATTTCACCGGGCTGGTCACCCAAGCCTCGCGAACGGAGTATGTCGAGCACGACCAACGCATTGCGGAGTGTGTCGGCGTCAAATTTGAGCGGCAGCCGCACTGCAGTCTTCATATGCACGGGATAGAGCAAAAGTTCGATGCTGCTCCCCGAGATCCTTTCGACGCGCATCTCTGAAAAAGCCCTGAGAAGCTCCGGCGACTCTTGCTTGATCACAGCGAGTTCCGCGAACAGAGGCAGAATCAGATCCGGCATGCGCAGACCAGGGCTGAACTGTTCGAATTGAATGCCCGAAATCACCGGCAATTCCGGGTTTCTGGAGTCTTCGGCATCTATCGATGCAAAGGCAATACCTTCTCCATCCACAAGGACCAATTGAGTGCCCTGCTCAGAATTGATGATGATCGAAGCGACTGCAGACCGTTCCTGTATCTCGATTGCAAGCGTAGAAGGAAGCACCCTGTACACCCGCGCGCGCGCGACTCTCGGATTCTTCCCGATGATCCGTTCTAGGTCATGCAGATTCAGAGAGAACAGGTCCTTGTTGCCGATATCTCCAAGCATAGTAAGTATTGCGTTCTCCGATAAGGTCTCAAGCCCACTGATTCGGATGGTCTCTATTTTGGTGACGCGAGGCAAGGTTACCGCTAGGCCTGCTGCAGCGAGGCACAAGACCATGAAAACAAGTAAAAGACATACACCTGTGTGTTTATTCTGCCGGACTGCGGGCTTAACCGCCTCACTCAATTTTTCTGCCGAGGCTGAGAGCGGCGCAATGGTCGCGGGACCGATTCGCTCGGCAAGAGAGTCCGGATGGATGGTGCTCGCCTTCTGATGTTCTAGTTTGAATTTGGCCCCATGTCCCCTCTGCTGCGCTAGTGTGGCGGCACCGATACCTGGTACCGAGGTTTCCCTTCGCGTCGTGGCGCGTAAAATATCGACCGAGTAACTATCGGAGACAGAGAGGAGCGATCGCGCTTTTTTTGAAGCGATGTGTTTTTTTTCATTGACATCAAGCATATGCCGTTCCTTCCTTCTCAAATCCGGAGCCCCGTGTGAGGTTTATCAGAATGCCACACGAAATCGCGCTCATGAGGGCAGCAGAGCCACCTGCCGAAAAAAATGGCAGAGCCAGGCCAGTCGTGGGCATAATACCCGTCACTACTGCCAAATTGAGCAGTATCTGTAATGACAACAGTGTAATAAGGCCAAACCCCGCAAGCTTAGAAAAGTATTCCGCCCCCGAAAGCCGCTTTCCCGCCCTGATCAGAATAAAGGTCCACAACGCCATGACGACGACGACACCGACCAGTCCGACTTCTTCAACAAAGGCTGCAAATATAAAATCCGACTGAACTTCGGGTATCGAGCTGATCTTAAGGCTCCCAAGGCCTATACCCTTGCCCCAGATTCCGCCGGAACGAATTGCCCTCAGCGCGCTGTACATTTGGTAATTCACCGTATGCGCGTGCTGATCGGGCATCAAGAAGCCTACCAGGCGCTGCACACGGTACTGCGAAGAGAAGATCATGAGAACACCGTAGAGAATCGAAATCAGGCTTAGGCTGCCGATGAACACAAGCGGCGTTCCTGCAAGAAAAAGCATGGCGAGCCCAATGACAAGCACCAAGATCGAGGTTGAAAAATCCTGCTGGAGAAAAATCAAGATTGCCGATAAGGCAACCATGAGAATCGCAGGCAGGGTCGCCATACCGGATTCCACTACGCGTTCCTTGCGCTTTTCGAGGAAGGATGCGAGGTAGAGAACCATAATGGGTTTCCATAACTCAGATGGCTGCAGCGTGAGTGGTCCGATTCCAATCCAGCGACGCCCACCGTTGATCGTCACTCCCAGGGGAGTGGCAATCGGCAGCGCCAATCCGACAATCGCGACAACGACGACGACAGGCAGCAGAGAACGGATCAATCTCAAATGTACGACTGCCACAATGCCCATACAGGCAAGCGACAGGGCATACAGAACCGCCTGTTTGCCGATTACCGAGAATATGCCGCCATTTCTGATTGCGAAGCCTATCGAACCTGACCAGAGAGTGGACAGCCCGATCAGCGATACGGCAAGAATGGCATATATCATCTGCCAATCCGTCTGGCGCGAGTCGAGAGAATATCCCGCAGATCCGCTCTCTTTCTTCATACTACAATCCTCATTGGATCTTCAGCGTCGATAGAGCGATCAAGGCGAATATGCCACCAAGTATCCAAAACCTCACGACGACTTTTGATTCTTTCTCGCCTTTCAGCTCGAAATGATGGTGCAGGGGCGCCATTCTGAAAAGGCGCTTTCCCTTGGTGAGTTTGAAATAGAGAACCTGCAGCATGACGGAGCCGAGCTCTATCACGAATACGCCCCCGATGACCAGAAGCAGTATCTCTTTCTTGACCATGAGGGAGAGCACACCGAGCACACCTCCGAGCGAAAGCGAGCCTACATCGCCCATGAACACTTCGGCCGGATGCGCATTGAACCATAGGAAGCCCACACAGGCTCCGAGGAGGGCAAAGTTGAACACGGTGAGTTCGCTCGCCTGTTTGATATAGGGAACCCCAAGGTACTCGGACCAGTCCGCGCGTCCTGTCACGTAGGTCAGCACTGCAAAGGCTAGAACCGCAAAAATCACAAGTCCGACGGCTAACCCATCCAGACCGTCGGTGATATTCACCGCATTCGACCAGGCCGTGACATAGATCATCGCGATAGGAAGCCAAAACATCCCTAGATCGATCACGTGCGTCTTAAGGAACGGGACATAGAGTTTTGTAACGGTATCGCCCGTCGTCCGATAGATGGCATAGACCGCCACGCCGGAGACGATGAACTGCAGGATGAGTTTTTGAACTGGGGAGAGGCCATCCGAGCTGTGTTTGCGTATCTTGAGCAGGTCATCGGCTGCGCCGATTAGACCGAAGCCGAGCAGTGACAAAAGCGCAATCCAGCAATAAACGCTCGTTATATCGATCCAAAGCACCACCGATACGATCACGGAGAGAATAATCAGTATGCCCCCCATCGTCGGAGTGCCTGTCTTCGCCAAGTGGGTTTCCGGCCCATCGATCCGTATCGACTGCCCGAACTTCAGCACGCGCAGCCGTTTGATCAGCCACGGTCCGAAAAGATAGCAGACGAGAAGCGCAGTGACGGCCGCATATGCCGAGCGGAATGTCAAATATCTGAATATGTTGAAAGGTGTAAAATATTTTACAAGAGGAAGAAAAATCTCACGAAGCATGGGTTCCTCCTTGATTAGATTCCGATGAAGCTATGAGCTTTTTCTCTTCGAATATGCTCGTCAAACGCTCGAGGGCCATGCCGCGCGAACCTTTTACAAGGACCAGGTCGCCTTCCTGGACATAGTTCAACACGGCACTGGAAAGCTCCTCCATGTCCTTTGTCCAAAAGAGTCTTCCTCTGAAGGCCCGGGCCCTCAGCGAGGACTCTGCGGCAGCCATCTCATCTCCGAACAGGAAAATGGCAGAAGGTTCGATGGCCCCAGCCATCAAGCCGACCTTCTCGTGCGCCCGGACGCTCTCTTCACCGAGCTCCAGCATTGAACCGAGCACGAGAATTTTCCGATTGTCCGACGGAATTGTCGCAAAAAACTCGATGGCGGCTCCCATGCTGTCGGGGTTGGCATTGTAATAATCCTGGAGCACCGTGATTTTACCCTTGCGGATTTCGGAACGTCCGAACATCGGCTGCACCGACGACAGGCCTTGGGCAGTCTTGACCGGATCGAGGTCAAGCATGTTCGCGACGGAGAGTGCCGCGCATGCATTGAGCAGGTTGTGCCGGCCTGCGAGCGCAAAATCGATGTGCTGATCCTTCCACTCTATGCGCCAACCCTGAAGGCCGAGATCTTCGATCCGTCCCAGCCCATCCGTGCTCCGTGTTCCGAAATATGCCACGCTTCCCCTCACCTTCGAGGCTAAATATGCTCTGTAATCGTCGTTTTCCCACAAAAGCGCCTTCTGTCGCCCATCGAAACAAGAAAAAATCTTGCTCTTCTCTCGTGCGATCTCATCGCGCGAGCCGAACATGCCTATATGTGCAGTCCCGATATTCGTCACAACCGCGATGTCGGGCTCATACATGCGCACGAGTTCGTCCATTTCCCCTCTGCGGTTGATCCCCATTTCGAAGACCCCTACGGTGTGCCGAGGGCGAATATCGAAGAGTGCGAGCGCGAGGCCTATGTCCGAATTCAAGTTGCCTGGGCTGACCGCGACAGTGCTCGGTGGATAACATGCTGCCATGATCGCGGCGATACACTCCTTTGTCGTGGTTTTTCCGCTCGAGCCGGTGATCCCGATCCGAAGAAGCGTGTGCCTTCGCCGATATTCGCAGGCAGCGCGCTGAAGCCCGGCAAGGGGAGAGTCGACAAAAATAAAGCATACGCTGTGCGCCTTCTCCTCTTCATTCAAACCCCGGATCGAGGCCAGCGCGACATCCTTCTGTGCGATTTCCGCAAGAATCGTCCGAGCACCATTTCGGATCGCCTCGGAGATGTAGCGGTGGCCGTCGGTCTGCTCTCCCTTGAGCGCCACGAACATGCTGTTGTCTGTTGCCGCCCGCGAATCCGTCACCACCAAGTAAATCGGAGCATCCAGATTGCCACGGCAGCAGCCACCAAGTAGCCCTGCAAGCTCCCCAGCCCTAAAGAGCAGATGCGACTCGCGAACCTTACTGCTCTCCATTCGAGCCCCCTGCCTGTATATCCGTCACAATGATGCGTTGTTCGGGTACGGCAACCTGCATGCCATGACGAACCGCCGCTTTTTCGATGCGCTCGAGGTTTGCAAGTTTTGCGATGTTCGCATCGAGCTCTTTTCCAGCCTTCAAGAGGTCTATCTCCATCCGTTCCATGGAGAGGACCTCGAATTTCAATGCCGTATAACGGGATGTCTGAAAGACAAGCCCTATGAAGAAGAGGCAGGTAATGATGGCCCACGTCCAAAAACGCCGTGAATTCATACGCTCACCTCGGTTTCGCGAGCTCGTATCGCGCGGAATTTTGCGGAGCGCGAAGGAGGGTTCCTGCGCAGCTCTGCCTCCGATGGTTGTCTGGGTTTTTTCCACTCCAGCGAAAACCGACCTGTTTTTGCCTTTTCGGCGAAGATATGCTTCACAATGCGATCTTCGAGCGAATGAAAGGCGATCACAGCGCAGACAGCCCCGGGGGCCAAAAGATCGAGTGCCTCATTCAGCGCCCTCTCGATGCGGCCCAGTTCATCGTTCACCGCAATTCGCAGGGCCTGAAACGTGCGGGTGGCCGGATGTAGATGCCCATGACGGTATTGGGGCGGCACCGCATCGACGATGATCGAGGAGAGGCGCGAAGCTGTGCGGATATGCTCTTTTTTGCGGGCCTCAACAATGGCGTGCGCAATCCTCCGGGAGTAGCGCTCTTCGCCATAGTTGAATATCAGGTCAGCAAGCTTCAGTTCAGAGAGTTGGTTGACGAGCTCTTCGGCAGATGCCGGTGCGTCCGGCGAAAACCGCATATCGAGCGGCTCATCTGCTAAAAATGAAAATCCTCGCCCCGAAGCGCTAAGCTGATACATCGAGAGGCCGAGATCAAACAAAATAAAGGAAGCTTTAGGCTGTCCAGCTCCATCGAAGCGGCTCCAGAAGCCAGCACCGAGTATCTTCTCCGTCGATGTCGAGCTTTTCAGATCTGCGAGCGCGTCGTCATAATATGCATTGAGGACTAAAAGCCGATCCGAAAACATCGAAAGACGGGCCGAAGCCAGCGCACAAGCCTCGGGGTCGGCATCGATGCCGATACAGCGAAGCTGGGGATACGCCTCAAGCAGCGCCTCGGCATGCCCCCCGGCACCGAGCGTGCAGTCGATATAGAGGGACAGAGGATGCACCGTAGCAGCAAGGGCACAGACTTCTTCCCGCATTACAGGCACATGGAGCAAAAATTCCGTGCCGTCGTCCACCGCAGACGTTGTTGTCATATGCCGTTCCTCACGAGAGACTCAAGCCACCAAGCTCTTCGGCTGCGGACAAAAACTCAGCCTGGTTTTCCGCCACATAGGTCTGGTACTTCTGGCTGTCCCAAATCTCTATATATCGAGAAATACCTAAAATAACGCACTCTTTCGAAAGACCGGCCCAATCGCGAAGGCTCTGAGGAATCGATATCCGCCCCAGCTTATCGACCTCCACTTCCTGTGCGGGTGCGATGATCCGTCTCTGTATGAGACGCGATCTGGCCTGAAAAAGACTCGTCGATGCAAGAATACGCTGAGCGAGCTCTTCCCACTCTTCAGGTGCGAACAGCCATAGGCAGGTATCGACGCCCTGGGTGAGCACGAGACTCGAGGGCAGGTCCGTACGGAGGCGGGCCGGAAGAGAAAGACGGCCCTTCTCGTCGAGTGTATTCTTGAATTCACCGGTCAGCAGTTTCATTTCCACTATTTCCTACAATTTACCACTATTTCCCACTCATATATCATTTTATGATGAAATTATGCAGTGTCAACGAAACTTTAGAAAAAAGAATCGACAGAATATAAAAATTTTCAACTTTTTGCTATACAAGCGTATAGAGGTATGAATTTTTGAGAATGTTTATTTTGAGAAAAGAAATTAGATTTTGTATTATCCTAGAAGAGCATGAACCAGTGATGCCATTCTCTTAAAGTCGGCACCGCCCTGAGAGCGAATGTAGACTCGAATGGTCCGCAGGGCGCCCGCGACCTTTTCGACCGTCTCGGGCTGAAACAACGTGGAGCGCTGGTCGAAGGCCTCAAAATAATCGTTCACCTTGACCATGAGGTCGGTCTCCAGTTTGATCCGCTCCGGGATATCGATGACAATATCGCTCTCGGCCATCTCTGCAGCCTGCGCAAGGGTGCTCTCCGCTTCTATCCGCTTGCCGATGTCCAGAAGATCGACATGGAGAGGATTTGTCTCGTCAAAAGTATGCTCGGCAGCGAGCCTGTAGATATGTTTTTCCTCGGCCTCTCGCGCGAGTCTGAATGGAGGAAATTTCGAGTGGTCGATGAGACGGCCGAAACTCGTATCATCGAGGCCGTAAAGATTTGTGGCCTGAATGACGTCATTCACGAGCCCAAGATATACGGCCTTCCTGACCATGGCGGTCGCTGCTCGAACCACAGGATGCCAATACACTGCCCGATACATCTGGTACTTCGCAAAGATAAGCGCCTCGATGCTCATCTCACCTTTCATGTCGATGGCAAGTCTGTCATCGTGCACCACAAGGCGCCGCATGATGTAGTCGGCATCCTGAATGCCATAGGGAACGCCGCAGTAGAACGCGTCGCGCGTCAGGTAGTCTATTTTGTCGGGGTCGAGGACGCCGGATAAAAAAGACCTAAAGAGCAAGGTCTCCCTGCTCTCTCCTGCAGGCCTGTCGGCATCGATGATCGCGGCCGTCTGTTCGGGATCCGCGCCACAGGCGCCCACATAATCGCGTAAGGAGGACATAACGATCATTTCGCCCGCAAGTGCCTCGTGTCGCGCAAGAGGAAGCTCTTTCAGCGAGTGAGCGTAGGGGAAATGGCCAATGTCGTGGCAGAGTGCCGCCACCAGAAAAGAACGCAAGCCCGTCTTGCTGACGAAGTCGATCTCCCCTTTTTCCACAAGCGCTAGGGCCATCCGCCGCGCAATGTGGTATACACCGAGGCTGTGCGCCTTGCGCGTATGTGTCGCGCCGGGGTAGACGAGGGCGACAGGCCCAAGCTGACGAATCCTGTCGAGCACCATAAAGCTTTTGGACTGAAAAAGCGCATGAAGGGGCGCATCCATATGGACATCGCCCCACACAGGATCCCGTACCACCACATCGAAGTGGTGTATAAGCGCATTCAAGAGCGAAATTTCCGACATTTTCGCACCAACCTCTGAGCCAATATTCATTTTTGAATTGTAACAGCACTAGGAGCACAGGTACAGCGGACAATGAGCGCGTTGACCAGCATGCCCATTTTCCTCCATGATTGTCGCGTGGACTTTGTAAAGGGCTATGTATTTCACGCCGCGGATGGGTTTCTCCATCATCTGCTCGAAGAACTGCCCACCGTGACGAGGATCGATGGCGAGCTTGTGAGCTCCTGGAACAAGGTTGGAAGCGCGCCATTCGATATCTCCGCGCACCCTGTTTTCTGGACGCGCAACACATGGCTCGAGCCCTTTCTCTTCGAATTTGGCTCGATCTCGGAGGCTGCCCGCACGTTGAGGGCGATACAGCGCAACTGGAGCCCTGTCCCCATTCGCTTTGCACGGCGGACCCTTCTCATTGCGGAACAGCTACCGTATTTCTCGGTAAAGCCACATACATTCCCTTTCCGCGCACCGGAGGCTCCCATGGGCTCCTTTACTCTTCTCGACGAGCATCTGCTTCTCGGATCGGCACGATGCACGAGTCCCTTCCCCAATGGGGTCATTGAATTCGAGGAAAACAAGGACGACCCACCTTCACGGGCATATCGTAAACTTTGGGAAGCCCTGGTTCTTGCAGGCCAGATACCCCAGGTTGGGGAGCGCTGCATCGACGCCGGCGCAAGCCCCGGAGGCTGGACCTGGGCACTGGCCTCGCTCGGCGCATCGGTGCTGTCGATAGACAGGGCGCCCCTGGAGCCACGCATCGCGCAGATGCCGAACGTCGAGTGGCAAAAACACGACGCCTTCACGCTGAAGCCTCAGGACATCGGCCCTGTGGACTGGCTCTGTTCCGATGTCGTTTGTTATCCCGAAGCCCTATGGCAGTGGGTCTCGGCGTGGATAGAATCGGGGCTCGCCCGCAACTATATCTGTACCATAAAAATGCAGGGCGAGACTTACGACCGCGCGACGACCATGAAGTTTGCTGCTATCCCCGGTTCGCGAGTCGTACACCTCTGGCACAACAAGCACGAGCTCACGTGGATCAAGCTGGCCTCGTGGGGCTGACGCGCCTAGGCACCCAGCCTTGACTTAAGCCTACTGAAGAATTCTTTTTTGAGCTCGTCCTCATTGTGGGGCCGAACCTGTTCTTCCGCCATGATAATAAGGTCTTGAGGCAATTCGCCCAGAAAGGGAGATGGCGCTGTTTCCTGCAACGAGCCATTCTTTTTGCGCTGCATCGCGCGACTGATGAAGAGCTGTTTCTTGGCCCGTGTGACGGCGACATAGAAAAGCCGCCGCTCTTCTTCGATGTCGCCGCTCTCTTCGACAGAGCGGGCGTGCGGAAGTATTCCGTTCTCACAGCCGGGGATAAAGACATAGTCGAATTCGAGCCCCTTGGCTGCGTGGATGGTGAGGAGGCTGAGACGCCGCTCCTCTTCGCCGGCATCATCGCGCACGGTGAGAGAGATTCTCGCCAGATATGCGAAGATATCCTTCTCGAAGGTGTCAGGGTCTTTTTCCCAGCGCTCCGCCGAGGCAGCCAATAGCTCGATATTGCGATACTTCCATACTGCAACCTTGTCACTCTTCTTATATTCTTCGAGAAGATACTGCCAATATCCGACATCCTCGACGATGTTCCGTATTGCGATAGAAACCGGCCTTTTCTGCTCAAGAAAAGCGATCCTTATCTGGGCGAGGTAGTCGAAAAAGGCATAAACCTCATTAAGGGCCTTGTGAATGTGGCCGTCTTTCGGCTGCGCAGTGCCGGATTGACGGGTCAACTCCACAGCGCGGTGCAGGGAGATAGAGTGCGTTCTGGCGATATTCGACAGAAATTCGATAGTGGCAGGCCCTATGCCTCGCCTCGGCACATTGATCACGCGAAGTACCGAAACGTCGTCGTCAGGGTTGATCGCGGCTCTGAGATAGGCGACGATGTCCTTCACCTCCCTTCGCTGGTAAAACGAAGGTCCTCCGGCGACTTTATAGGGCACATTATGTTCTACAAGCTTCTCTTCGATTCCTTCGGTAAGCGAATTGGTGCGCACAAGAATACCGAAGTCGTCCCAGCCCGCGTGCTCGCGGAAGCGCAGTTCCCGTATCTTTGCGATGATTTTGTCCGCTTCATCCTCTTCGTCCTCCGCCTCGACCAGTGTGATGGGCGTGCCGTGTACTCCCTGGGGAGACCAGAGCTGTTTTTTCTTGCGCCGCATGTTGTGTGCGATCACCGTATTCGCGGCGGTAAGGATGCTTCCGGTCGAACGATAATTCCGCTCGAGCTTGATCTCGACCAGCCCGGGATGATCGAGCTCGAAACGCTCGATGTTGCGAAAGTCGGCCCCACGCCAGGAATAGATCGATTGATCGTCATCGCCCACGACGCAGATGTTGCCGCTTTCGATCTGCCGAATGAATGCATATTGCTGCAGGGATGTGTCCTGAAACTCGTCGATCATGATGTAGCGGAAACGAGAGCGATACCGCGCTCGGACTTCATCATAGTTTTCAAGCAATTCGAGGGGGAGCGCGATAAGGTCGTCGAAATCCATGGCATTGTACACTTTGACGGTCTTCCGGTAGAACTCGTAGAGTTCCAGTTCGATGGTACTCAACTCGCCCTGTTTTCCATACCCTGCCCTGCGCGCCGAAAAAAGCTGGGAGAGCCTTGCTGCGTCGAGCTGTTCACTGGGCATGCCCAGTTCACGCGCGCTCTCACGGATCGCACGGATTCTGTCATCTTCATCGTAGATGCTGAAATTGGAGCGGTATCCGAGTAGGCTAGCCTCTTTTCGGAGTATCCATGCGCCGAAAGAGTGAAATGTGGATACCATGAGGCTTTTTAAGGGAAGACCGGTGAGAAAATGCACCCTCTGGACCATCTCACTGGCCGCCTTGTTCGTAAAGGTCAAGGCGAGAATCGCCTCTTGAGGAACTCCTTTGGAGAGAAGATACGCGATCCGGTAGGTAATGACTCTCGTCTTGCCCGATCCAGCCCCCGCTATGATGAGGACTGGCCCGTCTATGGTGGTCACTGCAATATACTGCTCAGGATCGAGCTCAGCCTGAAAGTCGATGTGCATAATTATCCTGTGCCGGCAAAAATTCAGTCTTGAATCAATACACTGGTTTAAAGAAAATTGTCTGAGTACTGACACCCCAGAGGGCAACAAGCAGGCTTACGATGATGCCGGCAAGCACCACCCCGCCCGCTATGGCAAAAAAAGCCTTTTTGTATGACAGACCAAGCACCCAAGCTCCAAGCGTCCCTGTCCATGCCCCTGTAACCGGTAACGGCACCGCGACAAAGAGCATGAGTCCCCAATAGCCATACTTCTCCACCTTTGCATGAACCTTCTTCCGCGCCCTCTCCACAAACCGATCAAAAAAATCCCTGTATGGGCGAATCTTATAAAAAAGCTTGTGGAGGCTTTCCAAAAACAAAAATGCTATCACAGGGACGCAGGCATTCGCCGCAATTGCAATCACCGCCGCAAGGGGTATGGAGAACCCATTATATACGGCGTAAGGAATCGCCCCTCTTAGTTCGGAGATGGGCAGTATCGAAAAGAGGATGGTCATCAGAAGTGGCGTCACCAAGGCACTATAACACGCCGAGATTCTTCATGTCTAGGAAAGGGTGCCTTCCGACCATCTAGGCAACACTCGCCAGCGCAGAAAAAAGATACTCCGGATCCGGTTCTATCCAGCGAAGTCCGGGCAGGGCACGAAAAAAGGTCATCTGTCGTTTTGCATACTGAGAGGTGTGCAGCTCGATTGCCTGGGCAATAGTGTCGAGCGGACTTCCCGCCAGTTCGAAGAACTCACGGTAGCCGATGGCCTGCATCCCAGGATCGGTAGGCCCAAAACCGCGCGATACAAGGCCCTCCACTTCGGCAGCAAGGCCGGAGCGCATCATCGCCTCGATACGGGCATGAATCCGGGCGCGCAGCACTTCGCGTGGCCTTGTAACACCCAGAATGAGGAAGCGCCGCCCCGGCCGAGCTATTTTGGACGGAGCGAATCGGCTTGGTGCTTCGCCCGAGGTCCGCAGTATCTCCACTGCTCGGGTGAGTCTGTAGAGATCGTGTTCGTGGATTCTGGCGGCCGCTGCGGGGTCGGCTCTTTCGAGCTCTGCCCTCAGAGCGGCAGGGCCGAGGCGCTCGAGGTCCAGCGCAACCTGCGCACGAATCTCCGGCGAGCTGGGAGGAGAAGCAGGCAGTCCGCAGATATAATTCATGAGGTAAAAGCCCGTCCCTCCGCTTATGATCGGCAACACCCCCTGCGCCGAGAGAGCGGAACACAACGCATCGGCGCGCGCCACAAACTCGCCTGCCGTATACTGTTCGTTGGGGTCCTTGATGTCGATGAGGTGATGAGGAAGGCGGTTTAAGAGGTCTTTGGATGGTTTTGCAGTACCGATATCCATGCCGCGGTAAGCCTGCATCGAATCCGCGGAGATGACTTCCGAGGAGCTAAGCTCGGTTTGCCAGACATCGCGCAGACGGGGAATCCACGAGGATGCCCCTGTGCCGAAGAGAGAGTCTAAAAGCTCAGTTTTTCCAGAGGCTGTGGGTCCTGCAAGTATGACCGCATCAACCGGCAATAAGTTTGTAGCCAATGGTCTTATCAAGAATCTCTTGAGTTGCCATGGAAACGACTTTGCCGTTATTTTTCTCCACTTCCGGCGTGCGCAACACTGCAAGTTGGTATGCGCGCATCGCGACTGCAGCCGCGAGCTCATACGCATTTCCTGAATAATTTATGAGAGATTCAAGCGGCATTATCATCGATAGTCTCCTCGCATGGCAGAATAATTGAATATACGACGATCCGGTACTCAGAGCCCAAGTTCTCCAAGCCTTTTGTCCAACTGGGCAAGAATCTGCTCCTCATCGGAATTCGCATTCGGGGCGTGTTCCGACGGAAGAGAGGCCGTTGCCGTCTGTCCACTTTTTGTGGACAGCGGCTGATTCTGCATCTTCTTTACGTCGTCGAGCAGAAAAAGCCCGGCCAGAATCGCGACGCGCAGGGGATCGGCAACATTCATATGGGCCGAAATGCGCGCGTACCGCTGCTTCAACTCATCGACCAGGCTCTGGATATACTCGGGGCTGTCGTCGGTCTTTATCGAAAAAGATTGGCCAAGAATTTCGATATGAATGGGCTGGCTAGAAGATATCGAGCTCATTTTCGCCTCCGCGAAAGGGGGCATCCTGGGAGTCAAGATCCGGCGTAAAAGCTCTATCCGGCTCTTGGGCACTTCCCCCTCCCTGATCCAATTCGGATGGATTCTGCGCTTCAGACTCGGTGGGTACTATCGTTTGACCCTGAATCAAAGATGCGGGGCTCGCACCAAACGACATTTCCAGCACCATATCCTCGAAGGAATCAAGTTTAGAGAGTGCCTGCACCAGGCCCTGCTCTATCCTTTCCTGCTCAGCCTTCAGTTCTTCGGCCTTGGATTCTAGGTCGGCGACGCGCCGTTCCGCGGTGAGCGCACGGTCGCGGTAATGTGCAACCTCGTCCTCGGCAGCCTGCGCCTTGCGCTCCATCGCCGCGGCGCGCTCTTCGGCATCGGCTGCTTTCAGCTCGGCCTGGGTAGCCCTTTCCTCGGCTTCTTTCACACGGGACATCAAAGCTTCGAGGCGCGCGCTGCTCTCCGTCGCGATGCGTGTCTGTGCGGCAAGTTGGCGCTCGAGCTCTGCTTTCTGATTCCTGAGCAGTTCTTCGGTCTTCGAGGCGTCCGCGAGGCGCCTCTCCTGATCTGCATTTTCTTGCCTTAGCTTGGTTATGAGGACGACCGCTTTTTCTACCCGCGCCTCGAGTGCCCGGATCTGCTCAAGATTCAGCATATATCACCCCTGAAGGGCCGCCTTCGCCTTTTCCACGATACCATCGAATGCCACCGGATCGCGCACGGCAATGTCGGCGAGCATCTTTCGGTCGATCTTTACGTCAGCCTTTGCAAGCCCTTCTATAAAACGACTGTAGCTAAGGTCCCTCATGCGGCATGCAGCATTGATGCGTGCGATCCAAAGTCTCCTAAAGACACCTTTTCTGTCGCGCCTATCCTTATAGGCATCGTAGAGTCCCTTCGCGACCGCATCCTTGGCAACCTTATAGTTCGAATGCCGTCGGCCCCAATACCCTTTGGCAAATTTGAGTATCTTCTTGCGATGATCTTTTCTTCTTGTTCCATCTACTGCTCTAGGCATAGCCTGTTTCCTCCAAATTCTCTCTCAACCGTAGGGAAGGAGCTTCTTTTTGATCTGATACACGGGACCCGCGTCGAGGAATCCGGCTTTTCTCAGGTTTCTCTTGCGCTTTGTTGTCTTTTTCGTAAGAATGTGCCGCAAGTTCATCCTTTTGTATTTTATCTTGCCGCTCGCCGTTAGCGTAAAACGCTTGGCCGCAGCTTTCTTGGTCTTCATCTTGGGCATGATCCACCATCCTTCTCTTGCATCAGTGTTGTGATCCCGGGGCGACGGTCGTAGCGTCACCCTCCGTCTGCTTTTTTACGCCGCCTGCTTTGGGCTGGAGCACCATCGACATGAAGCGACCCTCCATCGAGGGCGGGCGCTCGAGCACAAATGAGTTTTCCAACTTTGCGAGAATTCTTTGAAGGATCTCCTCGCCTATCTCCGTATGCGCGAGCTCCCGACCACGAAACCGAATGGTAACCTTGACCTTGTTGCCATCCTCAAGGAAAGCGCGCACGTGATTTGCCTTAAAGTCGAGATCATGCTCGGCAATCTTGGGCTGCATGCGAATTTCCTTGAGTTCCGTGACCTTGGCTCGCTTTTTTGCATCTTTTACTTTCTTTTCCTGCTCAAATTTGAACTTGCCGTAATTGAGCAGCCTGCATACAGGAGGAACCGATTGCGGCGCAACTTCCACAAGGTCGAGTCCTGCTTCCCTTGCGATGCGCAGCGCCTCCAGCGTAGGAATAATTCCTCTCTGTTCTCCATGTTCATCAATCAGACGCACTTCTCGCACACGGATCCGTTCGTTGATCCGCAAATCTTTCTCTGCCAACTGGCCTCCTCTGCCGTGGGTAGCCTCTCTTAACGGGGAAAGAGAGGCGCCCCCTCACCCTCCTGTCGATTCGACAGCACGAAGGCGCGGCGTATATTATCATATTCATTCCTAGAGGTAAAGCCCCATAGGAATATTACTTACCACTATCGACTATCGAACGGGCGCACCTGCGCACAGTTCGTTCATGCACGATTTGCCGAACCAAGGACCTCGACGTTCTTGTGCATGTAGAGTCTCTTGAGCTCATCACGCGCTGGGCCAAGGTACTTGCGCGGGTCGAACTCTTCCGGATGCTCGAAGAGCACCTTACGTACCATCGCCGTCATTGCAAGGCGGCCATCCGAGTCGATATTGATCTTGCACACTGCACTTCTGGCAGCTTTCCGCAGTTGGTCTTCCGGAATACCCACGGAATCGGGGAGCTTGCCGCCGTACTGCTCGATGATGCGCACATACTCCACGGGGACCGAAGAGGAGCCGTGCAATACGATAGGGAAGCCTGGAATCCGCCTTTGCACTTCCTCGAGAATGTCAAAGCGAAGCGGAGGCGGAATCAGTACACCGTCTGCAGTGCGCGTACACTGCTCGGGTTTGAATTTCGCACGTCCATGGCTCGTGCCGATAGAAATAGCCAGGCTGTCCACCCCGGTTTTCTTGACAAAATCTTCGACCTCTTCGGGGCGAGTGTAATGGCTCCTCTCTGCGGACACGTCGTCTTCAATGCCCGCAAGCACACCGAGTTCACCTTCTACCGAGACATAGTCTTTCTGCGCATGGGCAAATTCCACAACCTTCTTGGTGAGCGCGACATTCTCATCGTATGGCAAATGTGACCCGTCGATCATGACCGAAGAAAATCCGTTTTCGATACAGTCCACGCAGAGCTCGAAACTGTCGCCGTGATCGAGGTGCAGCACAATAGGAATCGCATAGCCGAGCTCCCTTGCATACTCGACCGCGCCCTTTGCCATATATCGCAGGAGCGTCGAGCTTGCATATTTGCGCGCTCCCGAAGAAACCTGGAGAATCACTGGGCTTTTCGTCTCCACACAGGCCTGAATGATCGCCTGAAGCTGCTCCATGTTGTTGAAATTGTAAGCTGGAATGGCATAACCGCCTTCCATAGCCTTGCGGAAAATCTCAACGCTATTGACAAGCCCTAACTCTTTATAACTAATCATAGAATCCTCCGACACCTACAATGTATCTTTGTCGTAGGTTATTGTCGTTATATAAAGAATCATGCGATTATGCAACAGGTCGAGATGGTAAAAAAATGAATTGCGGTGGCACGAAACCATGGTTTGCTTCTGTTTTTACACGGTGTTTGTGGGGCGGTATATGGGGCGCATCCCTTCTTTTGTTCGTCCTCTTAGCCGGCTGCCAGAGGCCACCGGTCCACGCGATGGTGGACGAAGCCTTTGCCCTCGTATACCCAGAGCTCTCTTCGAAACTTGTAGAAGAATTCCCCCTTACACCGCCCCATATGACCGAAGGTAAAGAAAATACCGGTCCTTATCTCTCTTATCCATTGCAGACCGTCAAAATAGAGTCCCTCATAGAATCCCTTATAGGAGCCCCCAATAGAGGCCTCGTCGGGGACTCTGCCAGAGAAGCCTCCGCCATGAATGTTTTCGTGACGACGCCAGCTATCGCGCAAGTCTTTCCTAAACAAATGCTTGGATCCAAGACCATAGGCATAAATCTGCTTGTACCGGCCGATTCCTTCCTCTCCATAGAATGGGACAGCGAGTGGGCATATCACGAAATGGGGCTCATCGCCGGCTATCGGCTCGCATCGCTGCAAAAAGACAAGGACCCAGGAGCTTCGGCCACCATTCTCTTTTCGCGCGGTATTGGAAGGAGCCAAAGCGAACTCGATGCCTTTGCACAGGCCTTCATGGAAGGCTTGCAGCGAGGAGGAGACGGCGGCCTAGGTTCCGCCCAGGCAGCGGAGACGCTCTTTGTGTTCGATGTGGATTCGATGAATCTTCCAGGCGATCGCCTCGAACAGACGCTCTCGGCACTGAGGCAGGTCGAGGAGAAAAATCCGCGGCTTCTAATGCTGGCTTCGGGAAGCCGGCTGGCGCTGGAAAGCGTCGCTCGTAAAGAAAATATCGACATAATGGCTGATATCAGGGGTCTTGGCTCGGATCTCTCCACAAAAAACTTATTTGCCGCGGTCGGAGAAAACACCCCGGCTCTCATTTCAGCCATAAGCCGGCTGTCTCAGAACATTGAAAAGGGAGAAATAGTAGCAGACTCTATGCGCGTCAAACCCGAGCTTATTCTCTCGCGAGAAGCGAGGCGCATTCAGGCAATCGTCGATGCAGCCAGCCCACCGACAACTGCGAGATAGGGCATTTCTCTCAGAAAGAAGCACACAACTCCATTTACGTTAGAGAGTGATATCCATTCCTGTCCATGCGTAGAAGGCTCGCTGGCCGAATACAGATTTGATCCGCGCATAATGCTCGACGCCCGTACAGTGACAGCACCCGAGCCGCTCGATAGGAAACTCATCCAAGGCTCGAATCACTCTGTCGGCCAATTCGACGTCTGCGTTGTTTAAATGAAAACCTCCAAGCACAAGACGGAATTTCGTTTCCTCCGATGAATGATGATGAAGCTCGCCGGCAAAAGCCGCGGCAGCCCTGACGATATTCGTGATGCCGCGGTGCGAACAGCCGCTGATCACGCTTACGCCCCCCTCTTCCTCGATCACAAGGAATTGCTCGTCGGAAAACTGATCGAGTTCCAAGCTGCCATTTCTCATGACGAAGAGGTTGTCGAAGTGCGTGTCCCAAGCATTTGTGAGTGGAATGTCGGTCACGAGATGCACACCGCGAAAAATCTCCCGAGCGCGACTCATGATCTGAAGGCGGCCCTCAAAAAGGTCTGCGCTGTACGGGATTCCTATGAACTTTTTATCTTTGTTGTATTTGGGCTCAAAAAATCCTTCCTTTATGAATATCGCTGCGCCTGTGTTCGCCGCGCAGAAGGCCTCGATTCCGCCCGCATGGTCATAATGGCCATGACTGACGACGAGGGCATCGACCCCTGCGATATCGATCCCAAGTCTCTGGGCATTCTTCAAAAATCTGTCGCTCTGCCCCGAATCAAAGAGAATGCGGTGTCCTTCATGTTCAATATAGAGAGAAAGGCCGTGCTCCGCACTGAGACCTCTTCCGTACACGACGTTCTCGACAAGCGTGACGATCCTCATTCCTGCCCCCTCTGACGATGCAGACTCGCTACCGTCCAGACTACAACTATCTATAGAGTAACGCACTTATACGCTCATGCCAAGGATACGCCGAAGATTCGAGGCGACGATGGCCCTCAAAGCTTCGATATCGATGGCTTTCAGCGCAGAGGCGGCTCGATATGTCCTCTCGATGTCGAGGGGGCTCGAGGGGCTCCCTCGGTCCGGCATGGGATTCATGTAGGGAGCATCGGTTTCAAGGAGAAGCCTCTCTATGGGCACGAGGCTAAGGGCATCGCGCAAGAGCTGGCTCTTCTTGTAGGTGATGTTGCCTGCGAAGGACAGATAACAGCCTGCCTGTAGAAAGGAATCCGCCTCCTGTGGCCCATAGCCGAAGCAGTGGATAATGACTGGAATGCGACGGGCACAGCGCTTCACAAGCTCGAGCGTATCACGAAACGCCTCTCTCGAGTGCACGACAAGGGGGAGGTCTCTATTCAAGGCGAGCTCGATCTGGGCGCCGAAGAGCGCCCTCTGCGCCTCAGCCTCGCCTTCCATATGGTAGTAATCGAGACCGCACTCTCCGAGAGCATCGACCCCGGAATCGATATCGCGCTCCAGGGCATCGATGGCGGCTTTTGCGTTTTCCAAAGCCTCGCGGCCGGGCCATATGCCGGCCGCCCAACGGATCGGCAGCCCGGCTGCGCGTTTGGGGCCGGCGTTGGGCATTTCGGCCTTTATGGCGGTGCTCTTCTCCACCAGTGCGCGGCGACGATACAGATCGCCCGGCTCGACACCGATGTCGAGTACGAGCTCCTCCGGCTGCATGACATAGGCCGCAACGACACTCTCGAGGGCAGGAAACCCCAGTCTCTGCGCAACCATCTCGAGGTGGGCATGACTATCGGTGAACACACTGCTCATGCGCTGCGCTCGGAACTGATGACCAGCTCGTTCCCGGACATACGTACATGCACCGTATCGCCTTCGAGCACCTGGCCGGCGAGCAACTTTTTCGCAATGGGGTTCTCCAGGAGATTTTGAATGGCCCTCTTGAGCGGCCGCGCACCGAACTGCTGGTCGAAGCCTTCCCTCGCAATATAGTCCTTGGCAGCGTCATCCACCGAGAGAGATATGTTCTTCTGGGCAAGCCTGTTGGCCAGTTCGCTCAGCCGCAAGTCGGTGATCTTGCGGATCATAGACTCGTCGAGCCTATCGAAGACGACAATTTCGTCGATGCGGTTCAAAAATTCGGGTTTGAAGTAATTTTTGAGGAGATCGTCGATCCGGGAACGGATTTCATCCATGCTCTTCATCGTGAGAATGAACTCCGAACCTATATTGCTCGTCATGATGATAATGGCGTTTCTAAAATCGACTACCCTGCCCTGCCCGTCCGTCAGACGTCCGTCGTCGAGCATCTGCAGAAGGACATTGAACACCTCGGGGTGAGCCTTTTCAACTTCATCGAAGAGTACGACCGAATACGGTCTCCTCCGCACCGCCTCGGTGAGCTGCCCGCCTTCCTCATAGCCGACGTAGCCAGGAGGGGCTCCGATGAGCCGCGATACCGAATGCTTTTCCATATACTCGCTCATATCGATGCGGGTGAGGGCGCGCTCATCGTTGAAGAGAAATTCGGCAAGCGCTTTCGCGAGCTCGGTCTTGCCGACGCCCGTCGGACCAAGGAAAAGAAAAGAGCCCAAGGGCCGGCGCGGATCCGAAAGCCCCGCCCTGTTGCGCCGGATGGCGTCAGCCACGGCGCGAAGCGCCCTCTCCTGCCCGATCACGCGCTTGGCAAGCTGATGTTCGAGCTCGACATACTTCTGCATCTCACTCGAAAGCATCTTCGATACCGGGATGCCCGTCCAGAGCGACACCACGCGGGCGATGTCTTCGTCGGAGACCTCCTCACGCAGAAGCCGCGGCTTGTCTTTCTCTTCCTGTACTTTTTTCGAGAGTGTCTCAAGCGTCCGCTGCGCCTCGACCAGCTTGCCGTATTTGATCTCGGAGGCCTTGGCGAGCTGTCCGTCGCGGACGAGCTGGTCGACCTCGACCTTGTATCCTTCGATGTTCTGCTTGAGCTGTCGTATCTCCTCAATGAGCTCTTTCTCCTTCTGCCATCTCGAGATCATCTCGTCGCGCGTTTCGGAGAGGTCGGCGATTTCCTTTTCGAGCTTCTCGCGACGCTCCACAGAAGCGGGG
>Ga0067045_1029182_pt1 | contig 23151 bp, 19 predicted proteins | sample TerdegcTABiofilm_FD_59184 | JGI IMG/M metagenome (GOLD analysis project Ga0067045, IMG submission 59184) | Combined Assembly of (Gp0054472, Gp0054536) Wastewater bioreactor microbial communities from Singapore -Terephthalate degrading...
ACACAATTCAAACCTGACACCGACCCTGTGGGAGCGAGCCTGCTCGCGATTGCGCTCGGACATTGATCAACGATGTCGACTGACCCGGCCTCATCGCGAGCAGGGACTGGTGTTTGCGTTATGAACCTTTGTCCTTTTCACCTGCCGGGTCGTAGACCCTGGTCAGGTCACCTCCCAGGCGAAAGGTCTTGAACGGTTGCATCTCGCGCTTCTTCTCCAGCACGTCGGCCGGGCAGCTGTAGAGGCTGCAGAACGGTTCGAGCCAGGCGAATTTCGAGTCGACTTTCAGGTCGGTCATGTCCTGTTCCTTGCCGCTCTTGTCCTCGAACGCGTCCGGGTCTTTCACCCCGGCGAGCACCCGATCACCCAGGCGCTTGAGGGCACCCTGGTTTTCCTGGCGCAGGTCGACACCGTTGACCTGGGCGAAGCTGGCGATCATGGCCAGCGGCGGCAAGGCGTAGTTGTGGTAGGCCAATGCCCGCTGCTGGCGCTTGAGTTCGTTGGGCAGGAACCCTTCGGCGTCGACCTGGTGGGCGCCGACCTTGAATTCCTTGACGGACCAGTCGAACAGGTCGCGGCGGTTGGTGGCGACGGCGGTGGCCATCACCGACCAGGCGGCCCAGTACGAGTGGTTGTTGGTCTTGTCCAGCGGCAGGTTGTCCCAGTCGCTGACGACCTGGTCGGCCATCCGGCTGAACCAGGCCTCGATCTGTTGCGCTTGCGGTTGGTGAGTCGCCAGCGGCTGGGAGCTGGAGAACTTCAGGCGAATGTAGGCCGAGGCCATGCTGCCCAGCGCCCATTTGCGCATCGACTTGCCGGTGTGGTTGAAGTCCTTGGACATCAAGGCGTCGGCGCTGGCCCAGGCGGCCAACTGGTTGAGGGTGCATTCAAGCTGTTGCGGGCGACCGTCACGCATGAACTGCATCACCTGTTTGCTGGTGCCCCGTTCGATGCGGGTGATGTCGGCGGTGGCGTCACGAAAGGCTTTTTCCGATTGCACGTTGAGGGTCGAGCGGGCCTTGTCGGAGCCTTCGTACTTGCTGCGAAATTGCAGGGCGCCGGTGTAGGGCGTCGGCGTGGCGTCGCAGTTGCTCTTGCTGTCGCCGGTCTTGAACTTCTCCACCGGGGCCAGATAGCCCTGGGGTGGACGCAGCGGCGCGGCGGCCTGCGTGGCGCCGGCGAACAGGGCCAGGCTGAGCAGGGCGGGCGCCAGATGGCGGTGCAGTTTTCGGTTGTGCATGGCAGACCTCATTGCCCGGCCTGGGCGGTACGTTGCCCAGTGCTCGGGAACACGTTGCGTTTGCAGATTTTCGCTTCGACTTTCTGTGGCGCAGCACCCGCTTGCGGGCCCTGGACTTCAACGGCCAGCAGGTTCTGCGTGGCCCAGTCTTCATCGGTGCGCAGTTCAAAGGCGAAGCGACCGTCGGTGTCGGAGGTTTCCGGTTTGTCGATCTTGATGTCCTCGTGGCGACCGTTCATGTACCAGAGGGTGGCTTGCAGGGTTTTCACCGACGGGTCGGCGAAGCGGATATCGATCTGATGGCTGCTGTTGCGCAGGTCCATGTTCTGGCTGTTGACCATCAACTCGTTCTTGCCCGGCTTGAGGGTCGAGTGGCTGCTCAGGAGCGCGTCCTTGCCTTCGCAACCGTTATCGAGCAGGGCCATCATCTGGCGGTAGATGGTTTCCTGGTCCAGGCGATACAGCGGCGAGAACTCCCAGATGAGGATCTTTGGCGGGGTCTTCTGGAACTCTTCGCTGCCCAGGTATTGCAGCATCGAACCTTCCAGGCCACCGCCGGGGAAGGCGACGTTGAGGATGTCGGCGCCGATGGCCTCTTCCAGGAAACCGGCGAAGTTGTAGTTCTTGCCGCTGTGGCTGGTGCCGACCAGGGTGATCTGCGGGTTGCCGGCATCGCTGAACAGGTCGCCGTCCGCCGCCTCGCCCTTGGGCTCGGTGGTGAACTGGTCCATGTACTGGATGGCGTAGCTGGTGCCGCACAGTTGCCCGGCCATGTTGTGCAGGGTGCCGGTCTTGCCCATGCGCCCGGACTTCCTGGTCTCGAATTCGCGCTTGGGAATGTCGGCGAACTCGGGCAGGTGCTTGACCTTCTCGGCGACGATTTTTGCCGTGCGCTGGGCGCCATAAGGGGTCCAGTGCTGGTCGCCACGGAAGTAGAAGTCATGGGCCGGCAGGGTCTCGGGCAGTGCCTCGTTGGTCAGCGGCGAGAGATCCGGCACCACGTAGCCCATCTCGGCAAAACGAGCGAGCATGCCCTGGTAGTTTTTCAGGGCCTTGTCGTAATCGAACGCGGCTTTCTCTTGTGGGTTGAGCTTGTTGCGGTTCACCAGGCCACGGGTCGGCTGGTAGACCACCACCAGTTCAATGCCCTTGCTCTTGAAGGCTTCGCGCAGTTGCTTGAGACGGCGAAAGCCCGCCGGCGTGGTGGTGAATTCGGTGCGCAGGTCTTCCTGGGTACGGAACAGCCAGTCGCCCTGGGCTTGTACCAGGGTGGTGAAGTTCTGCTGGTAGCGGGTGGTGTAGTTCTTCGCGTCATGGGCTTCGGGGCACAGGTTGCAGCACGGCTCGGCACTGAAGTTCGGCGCCTTGGCGGCATCGGCGCTGGCCGCGTCACTGACGCTGAACAGGGTGGCGGCCAGGCCGGTGAGGCCGAGCAGTTTGATCAAGTGGGGTTTCATGGATGTCATCCTCAGTCGCGCATTTCGGTCTGGCGTTCGACGGGGTCGATCAGCACGGCTTTTTGCTGGCGCACCAGCAGGTCGAGGATTTCGTCCTGGCGTTCGCCGAGGATCCCCGAGAAGCTGATGCCACTGGATTTGGTCGGGGCAAGCATCGACACCCGGTACAGCTCGACGCTCAGCGGCGAGTCGATGGACAGCGGTCCGCTGCCGTTGGCGGCCAGTTCACCGCCGACCACGATCAGCGACACCTGGGCGTCGAACGGGTCGAGTTCGATGTCGCGGTCGGTGTCGGAAAGGTCCTTGATGTGGCCGTAGACCCCGGTCAGGCCGTTGGCCATGGCGATGTTTTCGTAGAGGCGGATGTTCACGCTGTTACGAATGCGGATGCCGTGGCGCCGGTTGTTGATGACCTTGTTGCCCCACAGCAGGTTGTCGCCACTCTCGTAGAGGGTGATGCCGTCGGTGTGGTTGCGGTAGATCTCGTTGTAGGCCACCAGGTTGTTGACGCTGTTACGGTCGATCACCAGCCCCGACAGTTTGTTGTCGTAGCTGCGGTTGTTGAAGATGAAGCTGTCGTTCACTTCCCGGGAAATGATGATCCCGTGCTTCTTCTTGGTGCCATGCACGGTGTTGTCGGCAATGATCAGCCCGTGGGAGCGGTCATGGGGGTCGATGCCGTAGACGATGTTGTCTTTGTAGGTGTTGCCCTTGACCACGAAGTCGCGGGTTTCATAGCAGTAGAAGCCGTACCACATGTCCGAGAACTCGGAGTCGACGATCCAACCGGTCGGCTCAGGGCGCTTGAGCACCTTGGCCATGTTCGGCGTGTACTGGGAAATACTGACCCCGTAGGACTTGCTGTTGGCGTAGCCGAAGCTGGCCATCTGGCTGTTGACGATGTAGGTCTTGGTGCCGCCCCAGGCCAGCAGGAACGGGCGGAATTCCTTGGGTGAGCGGAAGGTGGCCGGGCCGTTGGTTTTCTCGCGCCAGCCGGTGATTTTGCTGTCGCGCACAAACAACTGGCCGTCGTTGACCAGGAACGAGCCGGCTTCCTCGGACAGGCGCAATTCTTGGGTCTGTTTGTCGATGTCGAGGATGCCCTTGGCCCCGACCACGATCGGCAGGCGGGCCAGGAACACCCCGGGTGAGGTTTCGCTGAAGTACTGTTTGGGCAGCTGCTTGCTCAGGTCCTTGAGGTTGAGGTAGCCGTCGTCGATGAAAATCGCCTGGGGGATGCCGTGTTGGCGCACCACCCATTCGGCCATCTTGTTGTCGCCGCCGATGAAGTCCTTCAACGCGTCTTCCTGCATCATCCGCCGCACGCTGACCTTGCCGGCCTTGCTGCGCACGATCTTCGCCTCCACCGCTTGCGCGGTGTAGCCGGACAGGTCGGGCAGCGTCGGCGCGGCCAGCTCCAGGGGCGCCGTCGGCGCACTGCTGACGGTGTAGGTCTTGGCCTGTTGCAGCTCCTTGGCCACGGTCGCCGGCGGGTTTTTGCCCACCGCTGCGCCAGGCTCGACGCTGGCGAACGTAGCGTTGCCTGCCAGCAGCAGGGCAGCGGCCAACAGGTTGATCGCGGGGTTGTTCATCCGGGGCACTCCCTTGGCGGCTCGCATCAGAAGCGCCAGATCACGTCGACGAATGCGCGGTGCATGTACGAGTCGACCTGGTTGCCGTAGGCATCGCCGGGCTTGAACACGCCGCCACGAAAGCGCACCAGCGCCGCCGGCTCGTCGATCGACTTGCTCAGGCTGGCTGGCAGCAAGCCTTGCTTGAAGTACTTGGTGACCACCAGGTCGACTTCCTGGCCGAGGTCCTTGTTGCCGTCTTCCAGGGGCAGCGAAGTGCTCGACAGCAGTGCGCCGGTGACGTCGTCGTAGTTGTTGTCCACGGCATTGATGCCGTTGCTGCCCACCGGCTTGTTGCCGTCGACGCGCCAGAACTTGTGGTAGACCAGGCTGGCGTCGTAGTCGTCCTGGAGCATCCAGGAGCCGAACAGGGTGGCGCTTTGCATGTTGTTCATTTCGCCACGGAAGGCCTCGCCGAAACGGTGGACCCGGGCGCGGGTGCCGGTGTAGTTGGAGCGGTTGCTCTGCAGGCCGTTCTGCTCGTAGTCGGCGCTGGAGCGGGCGTAGGCGGCACCGACCTGCCACTTCGGATCAAGGCGCAGGCGCACCCCAAGGTCGGTGGCCCAGCCGTCGACATCGCCACTGCGCTTGGCTTCGGTCGGGCGGCTGCCATCGGCGTTGAGCGGGTTGACCGTGTCGCGGTCGCCCGACATGCCGGTAATGCTGGCCCAGTAGTTGACCGGGTTGGTATTGCGCCAGTTGTAGGCGTCGCTGTTGGCTTGCAGGCCGACCCAGCTCAGGTCGCCATTCTGTTTTTTGTCGGTGGCCTCGCTCGCTTCGCCCGGTGTCGGGTAATCGAGCTTGCCGTCGTCATGGGTGTGATGGGCGCGCAGGCCGACCCATTGCCCCGGTGTCCATTGAGTCGCGACGTCGCCGAACACATGCAGGCGGTCCTTGTCCTGGGGGGACAGTTCGGTGAGGTCGGTGCGGTATTCGCTGAAGCGTTCGGCGACCCCGACGTTGGCTTTCAGCAGGGTGGTGTCGAAGGTCCAGTTCAACGCTTCGATGTTGGTGTCGCGCCATTGCCCGTCGTCGTTGCGCAGGCGCTGGCGACCGAACTTGAGGACCTCGCCGGGGTAGGGGGTCAGGCCGCCGTAGGCGACCCAGAACTCGCGCATGGCCAGGTAGTTCTTCTTGCTCTTGCGACCGTCGTCGTTGCTGCCCTGGGTGCCTTCAGTGTCGGACTGCTGCAGGGTATCGGTCTCGATGATGTCGGTGGAGGTCACGGTCTGGCCCATGGCGTAGGCGCTCCAGTTGCCGCTTTCGCCATAGACCCACGGACGCAGGTCCAGGCCCACGCCGTTGACATCGCCGCCAGGGGCGGTGCCCAGGTCGCGGTCATCTTCGGATTGACCGGTGATCTTCACGTCCAGGCCCATGTGCTGGGTATCAGTCATCGCCGCCAGGGTCGGGCAGGACCACAGCAGGGCGAAGCTCAGGCCGATGCCAGCCTTTACAAAGGGATTCAACTTCATAGGGATTCCTCACCATCTTCTTGCAGGGCCTGCACGTTCAAGGGGGTCTGGCTGACGGCGCCACGGATCGCCTGTTCCTGTTGCAACAGGCGCTGCGCCTCAGCCCGTTGTGCGGGCGGCAATTGGGCTTCGAGTGTCTGTGCCAGCTCAGTGGCTTGCGGGGTGTTCTGGGCCTTGGCCAGTTGGCTGAAGACATAGGCGTTGAGCAGGTTGGGCTGGGTGCCCTTGCCTTGGGAGAACAGCTGGGCGATGGCGAAGTCGGCGCTGTTCTGGCCGTTGCGCGCAGCGGTCAGCAGGTGCTCCAGGGCTTTTTGCGAATAGACCTGGCCCAGGTAGCCACGGCGGTAGATCTGGCCGAGGTAGTAGTCGGCGGCGACTTCCCGGCCCACGGCTTTCTGGAAATGCGCTTGCGCCTGCTGGGCGTCTGCCGGCACCCACTTGCCGTCGTAGTAGAGTTTGCCCAACAGCAGTTCGGCCCGTGGCTGGTCGGCGGCGCGGCCGTTTTCCAGGTACTCCATCAGCGTGTCGACATCCCCCAGTTCAGGGAAGTCGTAGAGCAACTGGGCCAGGCTGACCCAGGCGGCGGGGTAGGCGGGGGCGATCTGCTCCAGCATGGCCTGGGCGGTTTTTTCGTCCGGGGTGCCGAGACTGGCATCCGCCAGGACCCGCGCCACGCTGTCGATGCGCTGCGCCGACACGGTGCCGCGGCTGAAGCCGGCCTGCAGTTGCTTGAGCAGTTCGGCCTGCTGTTCGGGTTGGGCACGTTTCTGATAGACCGTGGCCAATTCGACGTAGCAGATGTCGGTGCTGTTGAGCTCGGCTTTGCAGATTTTCTCGACGTCATCCAGGTGCTGGTCGTAGGTGCCCTGGGTGCGATACAGCAGCACCTGGGCCAAGCCGGCTTGTGGGTAACCGGCGCTGCGCCATTGGCTGATCTGCTGCTGTGCATTCACGTCGGGAAAGCTGTGGGGATATTGCAGGTACAGCATCGCCAGTGGGATCAGGGTATTGCCCTCGCCGTTGGCAAAGGCCTTTTTCAGCAGGCCCTCGGCTTCGTGCTGCTCGGCTTCGCTGGACCCTGGCTTGGCCACCAGCAGGCGGCCCAGGCGGGCCTGGGCACGCGGCGAGGTCTGGGCGGCGGCACGGTAAGTGGCTTCGGCGGCCTTGATCTGCGCCGGGTCACGGGTTTCGACTTGCAGGTCCGCCAGGCCAACCTGGGCTTCGCTGTAACCCAGCGCTGCCAGTTGCTGGTAGTTCTGCTGCGCCAGCGCCGTGTCGCCACGCTTCAGGGCTTCATTGGCCAGGCGTTGGTCGGGCAGGCCGGCGCAGCCACTGAGGCCGATGGCCAGGGCCAGTGCGCAGAACACATAACCCTTGTGCAAATAGGCTTTTGTGGGCGCCGGGCTTGCCCGCGATGGGCATGGTTGGGTGTGCCCGGCGGACCGAGGCGCTGCTTTCGCGGGCAAGCCCGCTCCCACAATGGCTCGCTCCCACAGAGGCTGCGGTGTTCTTTGGAATGGGGGCGTGATCACAGGCATGTCCTCCGCTTAAAGACCTTTGGCCATGGCTTTGTCGATCAGCCAGTTGAGGGACGGACCACGGTCGCTGCTGACTTCCACCGGGCGGCCGGCGAAGGTGCTGTCCAGGGGGGCGTCTGGCTTGATCTGCACGCGGATGTCGGAGGACAGGTCGGCGCTGTTGAGGCTGGTGCTGCTGACGATCTTGCCGCTGCGCAGCTCGTCGTCGCCGGCCACCTGGAAGCTCACGGCGGTGCCTGGGCGCACGTCGGCGAACTGGCGGTAGGTGAAGCGTGCCTCGACGTTGGCCTGGCTGTTGCGCGGCACCAACTGGAAGATCACGTCGCCCTTGCTGGCGTACTGGCCGTCGGCAACCATCTGCTGGGCCACGGTGCAGTCGCAGGGGGAGGTGAGGGTGCCGGTCATCTGCTTGCCGAACAGTTCCTCGACCTTGGCCGGCTGCAACTGGTCTTGGTCCAGATGGCCCTTGAGTACGTCGAGCATGCTGGTGCTGAAGGTCGCCAGGGGCGCGCCCTTGGCGGCCACGCCGTCGGTTTGCACCAGGCTCTGTACCGTGCCGTCGCGGGGCATGGTGACGTTCATTCCCGGCACGCTGACCAGCCCGGCCTGGGCGTGGCTGACGAAGTACATGCCGTACACCGACTTGAGGATGAAGCCGAATGCCGCCAGGCCCACGATGAAGATCCCGGCGCTGAAGGTCACGGCGCGCAGGCGACCGAAGGCGGTCATGCCGCTGCCACCGTCCTTGACCTTGCGCGCCTTGGTGAAGTTGTCCCGCTGCAGGGTCGCCAGCACGTCGCCCATGGTCACGATATCGCCGGACAGGTGCGAGGTGATCAGGTGGCGCAGGGTCGAGATGTCCTGGGGTTCCAGGTTCTGGAACTGGCAGCCGACGCGACCGGTCTGGCGGTCGAACGAGCGGACCATCAACTCGACGTCCATGGCCAGGCCAAGGTTGTCGATCAGAAACTGCAGCCGCCCCTTTTTCACCTCGCCGACCTTGAACGGGATCTGCCCGCCATTGAAGCTCAGGCCACCGGCCGACAGGTCGATCAGGCGCGCCTCCACGGGCGTGCGGTCCGGGCCGAAGAAGCGCAGCTTGGCCGGGATCTTGACTCGGGCGTGTTGGCGTTGGGCTTCGGATTCATGCACTACGTTGACGTTCACGGCGGTATTCATAGGGGCGATTTCCTAGTTAATTCAGGCAAGGCGGGTCAGACCATCATCAGCAGCACGGCGACGAAAATGCTGCCGGCGGAGAAGGTCATGGTCCGAGACGACCAGGTGTTGAACCAACGTTGAAAGCTGGCGAGATCACGGGTCAGGGAAGTGGGCTGGCGCGTCCAGGACTGCTGGTCGAGGCGAAAGAACACGTAGATCTTCACCAGCGCGCCGACGATCTGGTTGTAATAGAGAATCACCGGGTAGGCCGGGCCGATCCGGTGACCGGAGCAGGACAGCAGCAGGGTCAGGAGCAGCCGGGTGATGCCGATCCACAGCAGGTACACCAGGATGAAGGCGGTGCCGTACTTGAAGCTGGCGATGATCGCCACGGTCAGGCCCAGCAGTGAGGTCCACATCGACACGCGCTGGTCGAACAGCACCACCGAGGTGAACAGGCCCAGGCGTTTCATCCCCAGGCCCAGGGCCCGGGAGTTCTGCCGCAGGTTGTTGCCGTACCAGCGGAACATCAGCTTGCGACTGGCCTTGATGAAGCTCTTTTCCGGCGGGTGTTCCACGGTGTTGATGGCGGCGTCGGGCACGTAGAAAGTGTCGTAGCCCAGGCGCATCAGGCTGAACCAGCTGGACTTGTCGTCACCGGTGAGAAACTTGAAACGGCCCAGGCGCCAGTGTTGCAGCGAGTCGCTTTCGACGTCGGCGATGAAGTCCGGGTTGGTGACCACGGTGGCGCGGAATACCGACATGCGCCCGGTCATGGTCAGCACGCGCTTGGACAGGGCCATCGAGCACATGTTGATGTGGCGCTGGGCGAAACGCAGCTTGTGCCATTCGCTCATGATGTAGCCGCCACGCACTTCGCAGAATTCGTTGGTGGTCAGGCCGCCGACGTTTTCGAACAGTTGGAACCAGGGCACGGTCTTGCGCACGACACCTTCGGCGAGCACGGTGTCGCCATCGATCACGGCGACCACGGCGCGGTTGTCCGGCAGGTGGCGGGAGATGGCGCGAAAGCCGTAGGCCAGGCCGTCTCGCTTGCCGGTGCCGGGGATGCGCACGAAGTCGAGTTTGACGTGGGCCGGCGGGTTCATTTTTGCCCACAGGCTTTTCACCAGCAGCTCATCGGACATTTCCACGATCGAGCAGACCAGGGTGGTCGGGAAGCCGCACTCGATGGCTTCGCGGATGACCGAGCTGTACACCTGGGCGGTGGTCAACGCGTCGATGCGAAAACTGGTGACCATCAGAAATACATGGGACGGGTCCGCCGCGCTGCCCAGCTTGCGCACTTTGCGCCGCAGGTGCGGGTAGACCACGTAGAGAAACAGCATGCCGCGCAGAAAGTGCGTGGCACCCATCGAATAGCGCCAGATACCCACGGCGCCAATCAGGAAAATAAAGTCCTTGGACTCGGCGTCGAAGGTGGACGCGGGCAACAGCAAGGCCAGGCCCATCAACAAACATAAAAACAACAGCCAACCGGCGGCCTGGAGTAGGCCGTGCTTTAGCCTGTGCATAAGCTGCATCCGTCTAGATCTCGGGTTAACGCAGGCGTACAAACCCGTAGGAGCGGGTGCCCGCTCCTACAGGGTGCTTACCAGCAGATGCCTTCGGTGCGACCGCTCACGCTGGTGGCCTTGGACATGAAGCCCACCAGGTCGATGACCTGTTTGCCGTGGGGGGCGTCCAGGGCCAGGGCGCGGAATTTCTCGTCGCGGTTACCGAGGATGATCACGTCGCAGTTGTCGATCACCGAGTCGAAGTCCGAGTTGAGCAGGGACGAGACGTGGGGGATCTTCGACTCGATGTAGTCGCGGTTGGCGCCGTGAACCCGGGCGTACTCGACGTTGCTGTCGTAGATGCTCAGGTCGTAGCCCTTGCCGATGAGCATTTCTGCCAGGTCCACCAGCGGGCTTTCGCGCAGGTCGTCGGTGCCGGCCTTGAAGCTCAGGCCGAGCAGGGCGACTTTGCGTTTGTCGTGGCTTTCGACGATGTCGAAGGCGTTCTGCACCTGGGACTCGTTACTGCGCATCAGCGAGTTGAGCAGCGGCGCCTCGACGTCCAGGGAGCTGGCGCGGTAGGTCAGGGCACGCACGTCCTTGGGCAGGCAGGAACCGCCAAAGGCGAAGCCGGGGCGCATGTAGTACTGGGACAGGTTGAGGGTCTTGTCCTGGCAGACCACGTCCATCACATCGCGGCCATCGACGCCGACGGCCTTGGCGATGTTGCCGATCTCGTTGGCAAAGGTGACCTTGGTGGCGTGCCAGACGTTGCAGGTGTACTTGATCATCTCGGCCACGGCGATGTCCTTGCGGATGATCGGCGCGTCGAGTTCTTCGTACAGTGATTGCAGAACGTCGCCCGAGGCGGTGTCGAATTCACCGATGACGGTCATCGGCGGCTGGTCGTAGTCCTTGATCGCCGTGCTTTCACGCAGGAACTCGGGGTTGACCGCAACGCCGAAGTCGACGCCGGCCTTCTTGCCCGAGCAGTCTTCGAGAATCGGGATCACCACATTGGCCACGGTGCCCGGCAACACGGTGCTGCGTACCACGATGGTGTGGCGGGTGGTCTTGTCGCGCAGGACAAAACCAATCTCGCGGCATACCGCCTCGATGTAGTTGAGTTCCAGGTCGCCGTTTTTCTTGCTGGGCGTACCCACGCAGATCATCGACAGGTCGGTGTCGCGAATGGCCTCGGCGAAGTTGGTGGTACCCCGCAGGCGACCGGTCTGGATGCCTTGTGCGAGCAACGCTCCCAGGCCCGGTTCAACGATCGGCGAACGACCGGCATTGATCATATCGATCTTGTCTTTGGCGACATCGACGCCGATAACGTCATGGCCCCGTGCAGACAGGCAACCGGCACAAACTGCACCGACGTAACCCAAACCAAATATGCTGATGCGCATCGCATTTACCTCTGTGTTTATCACGCCATTAAATGGCCGAAGTTAATAGTGTTCAGCGGTCGTCATTAATGCGGAAGTGCGGCAGGCGAACACCGCACTGCCTTTTACTGGCATGCTCAATGGCGAGTGTCTAAATAAGTGCACTCAAATTGTGCGTAACTTGGCCTGATTATGTTGGCTCGCCCTGACAGGCAGCCGGGCTCCCTTGGGGGAAGCCGTGGTGCAACAGCCGGGTGGTTCCAAGGTTCGGCAAAATGCCAGTAACCTCAATCACTTAGGTGCTCGTGTGAGCACGCTTGTGGGGGCGCAGCCTTGGCCTATTGGGCAATAGTGAGGTGAGGCAGTCTCCTGTCGTTCACTGTTATCCCGATTTAATGGTGCGTCCTGCCAAGTTCACGCTGACAACTTTGTGAGTGGCTTGGCACTTGGCGTAAGTTATCTCCTACAGCGGCGTGGAGAATCGTTACCGGTGGTATGAGCGGCGTATTTTCAGATAGTTCATGGCCGTTCATCCCTCATTCTGAAATTTCTTGAAATATTGGCAAAGATGGCACTGCTCTCATATTGATAGCACTTACCGTTTGGCCCTTTATTAATGGGGCGTTAATTGGCGAAGATAGTTTTATGCCACTACCGGATTAAAAAACCGGTGCCACTAGTGAAAAAAATCACCCCTGTCGAGTGAAATTAAAGTTAGCGCAACGGGCGGGTGGTTTTTTGGCGCCATGAAAATGGCGTGATGGCGCGCAGAGATGGGGGGGAGTCGAGCGGGGCGCACGTACCGCTGGTCGGGCCGTGCGCCAGGAGGGGGCGTCAGTCTTCGGCGTGGTCGCGCAGGAACACCAGGTTGTCGGGTTTCGACTGTTCGGCGCTGTAGCGGTAACCCTGCAGGTCAAACTGCTTGAGGTCGGCGGGGGTGTTGATGCGTTCCTGGATCACGAAGCGGCTCATCATGCCGCGGGCCTTTTTCGCGTAGAAACTGATGATCTTGTACTGGCCGTTCTTCAGGTCCTTGAACTCGGTATTGATGATCCGGGCGTTGAGGGCGCTGCGCTTGACCGCCGAGAAGTACTCGTTGGAGGCCAGGTTGAGCAACACGTCGTCGCCTTGCTCGGCCAGGGCTTCGTTCAGCCATTCACTGATCTGGGTGCCCCAGAACGCGTACAGGTCCTTGCCCCGGGCGTTGGCCAGCTTGGTGCCCATCTCCAGGCGGTATGGCTGCATCAAGTCCAGCGGGCGCAGCAGGCCGTACAGGCCCGAGAGCATGCGCAGGTGCTGCTGGGCGTAATCGAAATCGGTTTCGCTGAAGGTCTGGGCATTCATCCCGGTGTAGACGTCGCCCTTGAAGGCCAGCAGCGCCTGCTTGGCGTTCTCTGGGGTGAACGCCGGGGTCCAACTGCCAAAGCGTGCGGCATTGAGGCCGCCGATCTTGTCGGAAACGTGCATCAGTTCGCTGATCTGCGCCGGGCTCAGCTCGCGCAACTGCTGGATCAGCGCCTGGGAATGATCGAGGTATTGCGGCTGGGTGAAGCGCTGGGTGGCCGGCGGTGTTTCGTAATCGAGGGTCTTGGCGGGGGAAATCACCATTAGCATGAAGTCGTCTCCTTTAATCGTGCGGGGATTCTAGGGGGTTGGGCGGTTTGACTCCAGCTATGAGGGCGATAGGCGCCGGGCGGTGTGCGTGAGATCGGAGAGGCGACGTGCGGATGGGCTATAGTGCCGCGGGGTTTTGGAACGGAGACATCCCTTTGCGTATCGCTTTACTGTTTGGCGCCTGGCTGTTCAGTGCGGGCGCGCTGGCCGCGCCCAACGAACCGGCCACCCTCGATCGCAGCACCTGGCCTGAGCAACTGAGCAGCCCGACCCTGTTCGATGTCGCCTCGCGGGCGGAGATCCTCGCGTTCTCTCGGGCCCTGCTCGACAGTGAAGGACTCGACGAGACGGCCCTCAAGCAGCGCCTGGGCTTGCGCATGATCAATCTCGAGGCGATCAATGCCCTGCGTGAGCGGATGTGGTTGCGCCTGTTGGCCAACTACGGCTTCGCCGAGCAAAGCTGCGACCAGGATGCCTCCTTCTGTTTCCTGGTCGAGGACCGCGAGACCTTGCGCCAGCAGGCTGCCAAGTTCGAACTCGGGCCGGACTCGTTTTACACCCGCTGGGCCGAGCCGAGCCGAGAGTTCCACCAGCGCTACCTGGACGAACAATTGCGCAAGGCCGCGTTGCTGCCCCAGACGAGCAGCGAAGTCGAGCTGTTTGGCGACTATGAGCGCAATGGCGAGCCCCTGCATGACCGGTTGTTTGTCCTGAGTTTCGACAGCGGTGCCAATCTGGTGCCGGATCACACGGCATGGCTGACCGAGTACCTGCGCAAGGCCAATCTGTCCGGGGTGTTCTTTGTCTTGGGCAGCGATATCCAGAGCCGCCTGGCGCAACAGTCGGTGGCCCAGTTGCAACAGCTTTACGCGCGCCAGTGCGTCGGGGTCCAGGGGTGGCAGTTCCGTTCCCACAGCCATTGGCAGGACTGGCAGTACTCGGTGACACGCAGCGTCGAGCTGGTGAAGAATCGGCTGCCGGACAACTACGTGCCGCTGTTCCGCCCACCCAATGGACAACGACGCGCCGATGCCGCGGGGTTTTTCGAGGCTCAGGGGTTGCAGGTGGCGCTGTGGGACATCGATCCGGCCGACAGCACCCGGCAACTGACGGGGGAGCAGAGTGCGCAGCGGGTCTTGACCCTGATGCTGCTGTGGCGCCACGGGGTGATCAATTTCAACACTCGGCAGGATGGGGTGAAAACGGCGCTGCCCTGGCTGTTGGCGCGAACGGCGCAAAGCGGGATCGGTTGGGAGGAGTGCCGGCAGGCTTTTCGCTGAAAAGGCAAAAGCCCGGAATCATTGGGCTTGGGCCGATTTCGGGGGGTAATTCGGTGCAGGCGGACTTCCGACTTTAACGGTGCTGGCGCCATGCGCCAAGCGGTATTTATCGGGTTAAAAAATAAACTTCAAAAAAGCATCAAAGTGCTTTTTTCTGTCACGGGTTTTGGAGTATTACGAAGACAGACCGCCGAAACCTGCAACACAGGTGGCGTCTTCCAAGACCCCTTGTGTGCAATTCACTTGAGTCGTGCCGTAGGCGCACGGTCAGTGAATTCGGTGGCCACTTCGAGGCGCAGCACTGTCACGGTATTGCGTCGAATGGCTCCCACAAAGGTGACCGAGTATGGATGATCACGGACGTAGTTCTTCCTCCAACCAGCCAATCCTTTATGTACTCGATACCAACGTATTGATTCACGATCCCAACGCGCTGCTCAACTTTGAAGAGCATCACGTTGCCATCCCGATGACCGTCCTTGAAGAGCTGGACAAGCTCAAGAGTGGTCATCACAGCGTTGCCGCCGAATGCCGCCAGGCCATTCGCCTGATCGACAAGACCCTGGGCGATGCGTCCCCTGAAGACGTTGAACTGGGCGTGCCGATCCAGCGTGGAAAAAGCGGGCCCAAGGGGCTGCTGTCGATTCTGATGAGCAAGCGCGCCGAACCGAACATTGTTCTGCCCGAGCACCTGAACGACAACATCATCATCAACCAGTTGATCGACCTGCACGCGCGCGAGCCGGAACTGCCCGTGGTGCTGGTCACCAAAGACATCAACATGCGCCTCAAGGCCCGCGCCTGCGGGATCGCGGCGGAGGACTACAGCACCGACCAACTGGTTGATGACGTGTCGTTGCTGCCGAACGGTTATCACACCATGACCGGCTCCTTCTGGGACCGCGTGAGCAAGGTCGAGACCCGTCAGGACCATGGCCGCACCTGGCACCAGGTGCAGTTGATCGACAACCTGCCGGCGGTGCACATCAACGAATTCATCATCGACGAGCAGGGGTTTGTCGGCTGGATCAAGGAAATCCAGGTCGACAAGCTGCTGATCCTCGATCTGCATCAGGAACCCCTGTTGCACCAGGAAGCCTGGGGCCTGAAACCTCGCGACATCTACCAGAGCCTGGCGCTGTACGCGCTGCTGGACCCGGATATCCACCTGGTCAACCTGTCGGGCGCTGCCGGTTCCGGTAAAACCATCCTGGCCCTGGCCGCGGCCATCGAGCAGACCATGGTCAGCAAGCGCTACCGGCGCATTATCGCCACCCGCAGCGTGCAGGGGCTGGACCAGGAGATCGGCTTCTTGCCAGGTACCGAAGCGGAAAAAATGGAGCCTTGGCTTGGCGCCATCACCGACAACCTCGAAGCCTTGCACATGGATGACGAAAGCACCCATGGCAGCGTCGACTACATCCTCAGCAAAGTGCCTTTGCAGTTCAAATCCCTGAACTACATCCGCGGTCGCAGCTTCCAGCAGAGCCTGATCCTGATCGACGAATGCCAGAACCTCACGCCGCACCAGATGAAAACCATCATCACCCGTGCCGGCGCCGGTTCCAAAGTGGTGTGCCTGGGTAACCTGGCGCAGATCGATACCCCTTACCTGTCCGCGACCAGCTCCGGGCTGACGTACCTGACCGAACGCTTCAAGGACTTCCCCAACGGTGTACACATCACCCTGCAAGGGGTGCCTCGTTCGATTCTGGCCGAATACGCCGAATCCCATCTGTAACCTCCTCGGCAAACACGGGCGGCTCAGTGCCGCCCGTGTTCGTTTGTGGTGCGGACTGATCCAATAATCCTGCGTGCGAAAAATTGACCCGCGGGTTTACAATCGGCGCTCCTGATCAGGAGTAACCCCGTGCTGACTCATCTCGATTCCCAAGGTCGCGCCAATATGGTCGACGTCACCGAAAAAGCCGTGACGTCCCGTGAGGCCACGGCCGAAGCGCTGGTGCGCATGCTTCCCGAAACCCTGCAAATGATTGTCAGCGGTGGCCATCCCAAAGGGGATGTGTTCGCCGTGGCCCGCATTGCCGGAATCCAGGCGGCGAAAAAAACCTCCGACCTGATCCCGCTGTGCCATCCGCTGATGCTGACCGGGGTCAAGGTCGAGCTCAGTGCCGAAGGGGTTGATGCCGTGCGCATTACCGCGCGGTGCAAGCTGGCCGGGCAGACCGGGGTGGAAATGGAGGCCCTGACCGCCGCCAGCATCGCGGCGCTGACCATCTATGACATGTGCAAGGCCGTGGACCGGGGCATGGTCATTGAAAGTGTGCGCCTGCTGGAGAAACTGGGCGGCAAGAGCGGGCACTATCAGGTGGCCGGACAATGAACCTCACCGTGAAGTTTTTTGCCCGCTACCGCGAGGCACTGGGGGTGGATTCGGTAAAGGTCGAGGGCGATTTCGCCACGGTCGACGATGTCCGGGCCCTGCTGGCGCAACGTGACGGCGCCGAGGTGCTGAGCGAGCAGAACCTGATGTGCGCGCGAAACGAAGAGCTGTGCCAACTGGATGAGCCGGTCGGCGACGGCGATGAAGTGGCGTTTTTCCCCACTGTGACCGGAGGCTGAGCCATGGCGATTCGCGTGCAGGGCTCGCCCTTCGATCCGGGCGCTGAAGTCAACGCGATGCACGCCGCCAATGTCGGCGTGGGCGCGGTGGTGAGTTTTGTCGGCTACGTGCGCGACTTCAACGACGGCCTCGATGTGGCGGGGATGTTCCTGGAGCACTACCCGGGCATGACACAGAAGGCCCTGGCCAAGATTGCCGAGGAAGCCGAGCAGCGCTGGCCGCTGCTCAAGCTGGAAGTGCTGCATCGCATCGGGGCGTTGCAGCCGGGCGAGCCGATCGTGTTTGTCGGCGCCGCCAGCGCCCACCGCCAGGCGGCGTTCGACGCCTGCGCCTTTGTCATGGACTACCTCAAGACCCGCGCGCCGTTCTGGAAAAAAGAACTGACCAGCGACGGTCCGCGCTGGGTGGACGGGCGTGACAGCGATCATGCGGCGGCGGATCGCTGGAAACCGTAACCTCCAACGCTTGATATCCCCCCACTCGACCAATGGCCGAGTTACCTCCGTTCGCCTGATTGACGACTAATACATAAAAGTCCAGTATGGAATTATAAGTATAAAAATACGCTTGAGGCTTCAAGCCTTGAGCGCGCAATTGCTTCTCTTCCTCTTGCCAAACCAACAACAACTCGCGAGAAAATCACCATGAAGAAGCTTCCCCTTATCAGTGGTCTGGCCCTCAGCCTGTTGGCGTGCAGCTCGTTGTTCGCCGCTGAGAAAACCCTGCGCCTGGGCATTGAAGCGGCGTACCCACCCTTCGCCTCGAAAACCGCCGAAGGCACGATCACCGGTTTTGACTACGACATCGGCAATGCCCTGTGCGCGCAGATGAAGGTCAAGTGCGAGTGGGTCGAGGGTGAGTTCGATGGGCTGATTCCTTCCCTCAAAGTGAAGAAAATCGACGCGGCCCTGTCGTCCATGACCATCAACGAAGACCGCAAGAAGTCGGTGGATTTCAGCCACAAGTACTACTTCACTTCGTCGCGGTTTGTGATGAAGGAAGGCGCCGTGGTGGATGACCAGTACGCCAGCCTCAAGGGCAAGACCCTGGGGGTTCAGCGCGCCACCACCACTGATCGTTTTGCCACTGAAGTGCTGGAGCCCAAGGGCGTGCTGGTCAAGCGCTACAGCAACAACGAAGAAATCTACATGGACCTGGCCGCCGGACGCCTGGACGGCATTTTCGCCGACACCATTCCGCTGAGCGACTTCCTGTCGATGCCGCGTGGCAAGGGTTATGCGTTCGTCGGGCCGGAACTCAAGGATCCGAAATACGTCGGTGAAGGCGCCGGGATTGCGGTGCGCAAGGGCAACACCGAGCTGGTTGCCGAGTTGAACAAGGCCATCGACGGCATTCGCGCCAATGGCCAGTACCAGCAGATTTCCCAGAAGTACTTCAAGTCGGACATCTACGGCGACTGATCAACCGCGATCGCAGGCACGTCTTGCCCCTACCGATTCACTGATGCCGGTAGGGGCAAGGCGTGTGCGCGAACACAGTCGGTTCAGCCCTTCAGTTCCTTCAGGTGTTTGTACACCGTCGCCCGTCCCATATTCAGCACATTGGCCACATAGTTGGAGGCGCTTTTGCCCTTGAAGGCGCCTTCGGCATGCAGGGCCAGCACCAGTTCGCGCTTGTGCTCGCGGGTCAGGACGCTCAAGCCCAGTTGTCGTTCCCGCAGCCAGTTGTGCAGGAAGGTGTTGATGCGCTCCTGCCAGTCATCGCGAAACAGCGAATCGGGCTGTGGGATCAGCTTGCTGGGTGACAGGAACAGGTCCAGCGCGGCCTTGGCGTTCTCGAACAGCGAAATGTTCAGGTTGATGCACAGCACGGCCATGGGATGGCCATTGCTGTCGCGCAGGACGCTGCTCAGGCTGCGGATTTTCTGGCCATCCCAATTGAGCTTCTCGTAGGGGCCGATGTTGCGCTCGCTGATGTCGTCGCTGAGCATGTCTTCGAGCGCCGCATCGCCGCCGATTTCGCGCTTGGACAGGTTGTTGGCGATGTAGTCGATTTTTTGCGTGCGCAGGTCGTGCAGCACCACCTCGGCGTGGGGGAAAAACAGCGTGGCAATGGCGTCGGCGATTGCCCGGAAGTTATCCAGTGCAGGGTCTTGTAGAGGTGGGGTCATCGGTGTTGCTCCAGGCAATCGGCGCCCCGTGAGCCGGGGCGCTGGAAGTTTGCCGCAATCGGGATCGAACGTCACCCCGGCGCCGGTTCAGCCCAGGCGCGAGGGGGAGAGCATGCTGGCGCTGAGGCCAAACTGTTGCAGTGCCGGCGGCAGGTCTTGCCCACGTACCAGCGCGGCGCTGGCCTGGCCCATGGCGGGGGAAGTCTGGATGCCGTAGCCGCCCTGGGCGGCCACCCAGAACAACCCGGGTACCTGTGGGTCGAAGCCGCTGACCAGGTCACCATCGCTGACAAAGCTGCGCAGGCCGGCCCAGGTGCGGGTCGGGCGGCGGATGGTCAGGGTGGTGGCCTCCTCGATCTGGTAGATGCCCATGGCGATGTCCAGTTCTTCGGGCTGCACGTCGTGGGGCTCGACGGGGTCGGCGTTGGCCGGCGAGCCGAGGAACATTCCGGCGTCGGGTTTCATGTAGAAGGATTCGTCGAGGCTCACCAGCATCGGCCAGGCGTGGCAGTCGAGGTCCTTGGGACCTTCGAAGATAAACGCCGCGCGCCGCTTGGGAATCAACCCCAGCGGCCGGGCGCCGGCCATGGCGCCGAGGTGATCGGCCCAGGCGCCGGCGGCATTGATGATGATCGGCGCGCTGAACGTCTGGCCGGCGGTCTGCACGTGCCACTGGCCCTGGGGATCGCGGCTCAGGCCCAACACTTCGCAATCGGTGTGCACCTGTCCCTGATTGCGGCGGATTCCCCGCAGGTACCCCTGGTGCAGGGCATCGGTGTCGATGTCGGTGGCGGTCGGGTCGTAGATCGCGCCAAAGACCTTTTCCCGGCGCAGGATCGGCAGGCGCGCCAGGGCCTCGTCGGCGCTGAGCAACTGCATCTGTGGCACGGTGGCCTTGGCGCTCAGGTACTGATTGTGCAACTCGTCGGGGTCGCCGGTGAAGTCCACGGTCATTTCGCCACGGGGGGTGAGCAGCGGGTGTTCGCAGAAACCCGCTGGCGGGGCATCGAAGAACTCCCGGCTGGCCTGGGTCAGTGCGCGCACCTGCGGGGTGCCATACGCGGCGGTGTACAGCGCCGCGGAACGTCCGGTGGAATGGTAGGCCGGGTGGGATTCGCGCTCGAGCACGATGACCCGGCCGTGGGGCGACAGCCAGAAACCGGTGGAAGCCCCGGCGATACCGCCGCCGATGATGATGAAGTCTGCCTGGGTCATGAGTGTTTCCTTAAAGGCGTAACCCCCCACCCCCTGTAGGAGCAAGCGCCTACAGGGGGTGGGGCGGCGTGGGTCAGTTGAGCCGCTGGTAGATGGCATTGGCCAGCGCGATGTCTTCCAGGCCCAGGCCGATGGAGCGGAAGAACACGTGGCGCTCGTACGTCGGGCGTGGTGTCTGTCCGCTGAGCAGTTGGGGCAGGTCGCCGACGATCGCCGCCGGGTTCCAGTCGTGTTGTTCGCGGGCGATCAGCATTTCCCCGGCAGCGTCCGGAGTGGTCCGGCGGTAGTCGCAATACACCTGCATCTGGCCGAGGCAGTGCGGCGGGACTTCGTGGGCGCGTACCGCGTTGGTGCTGATGGAGGTGATCAGGGCGGGCTTGCGCAAGCGCAGTGGGTCGATCACCGGGCCGGCAGAGGAGGTGCAGAGCATGATCACATCGGCATCCTCGAGCGCCGCTTCCAGGCTGGCCTGGATCTGCAGGCGCGGGTCCATGGCCATCCACTGCGCCAGTGCCTCTGGATTGCGCTTGGCCAGGCTTGGCGAATAGAGGCTGATGGTCTGCCACTCGCGCAGTTGCCGGGCGTAGTGCAGGTGCGCTTGGGCCACCGGACCGCTGCCGATGATCACCAGGCGAGTGGCGTCCGGCCGGGCCAGGGCGTCCACCGCCACGGCCGTGGTGGCGGCCGTGCGCGCGGTGGTCAGTTCGCCGGCATCGCACAACAGCAGTGGCTTGCCGGTGTGCATCGACATCAGCAGCGTCCAGGCGGTCACCAGCGGGCCGCCTTGCGGGCGCACGATGTAGGGCGAGGTTTTCACCCCATAGACGCCGTCTTCGGCCAGCACCCCGAGGTAATTGATGAAGTCCCCGGCGCCCTGGGGAAACTCCACCAGTTGCTGGGCCGGCTGCACGGCCTGGCCCGCTGCCAGGTCACGGAACAGCTTGCGCAGGATCTGCGGCACGTCGACCTGTGCCAGCAGTTCGCGAGCCTGGGCTTGGGCGATCACAAAAGGGGAAGGGGGCATGCGCAGGCTCCGTGGATGTGCGATTGAACTAATTTGTCCATTGTGGACTTATTGTTCTGATTGGCAATATCCAGGCGTAAAAAAAGCGCAGTCGGTGGCCGGCTGCGCTTGGGGTGTGACGACCCGATCTTACGGACGCTTGCGCTCTACCGGGCGCAGCAGATGGGTCGGCGGGGTTTCGCAGCTGATCTTGCGGCCCAGCAGCGCCTCGATGGACGGTAGCTGGTAGGAGTCGTCTTCACCGGCAAAGCTGATGGAGACGCCTTCAGCGCCGGCACGACCGGTCCGGCCGATGCGGTGCACGTAGTCGTCCGGCACTTCCGGCAGGGTGAAGTTGATCACGTGGCTGATGCCGTCGATGTGAATCCCACGGCCGGCGACATCGGTGGCCACCAGGACGCGGATCTTGCCCTCGCGGAAACCTTCCAGGGTCTTGATGCGCTTGTGCTGCGGCACGTCGCCCGACAGTTGGGCGGCGTTGACGCCGTCGCGGACCAGGCGTTCTTCGATGCGCCGCACTTCGTCCTTGCGGTTGGCGAAGACCATCACCCGTTCCCAGCCGTTGTCGGTCACCAGGTTGTAGAGCAGCTTGTACTTATCGGCACCGGCAACGGCGTAGATGTGCTGTTCGACGTTCTCGCTGGCGACGTTCAGGGCTTCGATCTCGACGATGGACGGGTCGGTGGTCCATTGCTTGGCCAGGTTCATCACGTCTTCGGTGAAGGTGGCGGAGAACAGCAGGGTCTGGCGTTCGCTTTTCGGTGGGGTCTGGCGAATGATCTGACGCACTTGTGGGATGAAACCCATGTCGAGCATCCGGTCCGCTTCGTCCAGCACCATGACTTCGACCATGTCCAGGTGCACGTCGCCGCGCTGGTTGAAGTCCAGCAGGCGGCCCGGGGTGGCGACCAGGATGTCGCAGTGACGCGCCTCCAGGTGCTTGAGCTGCTTGTCGAAGTCCATGCCGCCGACAAAGGTCATGACGTTGAGGCCGGTGTACTTGGTCAGGTCGGCTGCGTCCTTGGCGATCTGCACCACCAGTTCACGGGTCGGCGCGATGATCAGGGCCCGTGGCTCACCCATGTAGCGCTCTTTCGGCGGTGGGGTCTGCAGCAACTGGGTGATGATCGAGACCAGGAACGCGGCGGTCTTGCCGGTGCCGGTCTGGGCGCGGCCGATGGCGTCTTTGCCGGCCAGGGTGAAGCCCAATACCTGCGCCTGGATCGGCGTGCAGTACGGGAAACCCAGGTCCTGGATGGCGTGCATCAGTTCCGGGGCCAGCTTGAAGTCGTGGAAGCGGGTCTTGCCTTCCTGGGGTTCGACGACGAAGTCTTCGAGTTTCCAGGCCACGACCGGCGGTTTTGGCGCGCGTTCGCGACGCGGCTTCGGGGTCTCGCTGCGTGCTTTTGGCGGGGCAGCGTCGGTGGCCGGTGTGTTCACCGGCTCGTTTTGCGGTGCCGCGACAGCTGCGGTCCGACCAGGCTGATGACCGTCGGTGCGGTGGCTGGCGGTTGGGGAGGGTGCGCTGGAGCTGGGCGCGAGCTGCTCAGCCTCGCTTTTACCGAACATTTTCTTGAGTGCTTTGAGCACGGTCATCTCATCAATTGGTTAAGGAATGTACGCCGGCCAGTGTAATGCAAGAATCGGGCGCGGCGTAGTGCGTTGGTCACACTGCTACATAGATGTGGGCGGATTAGCGCAAACGGTCGGCGAGCCAGACGCCAATATCGCGAATTTCTTCGGGTAACACTTCATGACCCATTGGGTATTCCTGCCATGCCACGGTGACACCACGGGTCTTCAGGTACTCATAGGCGCTGCGGCCCATGGCGTTTTGCACCACCTCATCGTACTGGCCATGCAGGCACAGCACCGGGATCCGTTGCTGGCTGG
>Ga0067045_1029183_pt1 | contig 23145 bp, 19 predicted proteins | sample TerdegcTABiofilm_FD_59184 | JGI IMG/M metagenome (GOLD analysis project Ga0067045, IMG submission 59184) | Combined Assembly of (Gp0054472, Gp0054536) Wastewater bioreactor microbial communities from Singapore -Terephthalate degrading...
TTTTTCTTTCACCGGCGAGCCGCCTTCACTAAAGCGCCAGACGCGCGCCACGGCGCTGCCCGGCAGCCGGTAACGGGGGACGTATGCGCCATACCCGATAAAACCCACCGGGCGGTCGGGGATCAATAAAAGCGATGATTTTTCAGAGGATGTCATACAGTTGTTCTCCTAAGGTTTTTTCCACTCCCGCAGGATCTCTTCGGCGCGTTCCAGCCGCACGTTGTTCTCACGCACCAACTGGTCGGCCAGTTTTTCAATTTGATCTCCGGCGGCCCCGGCTGCAGCCGCCACCTGGCGGGCATGCAGCGACATATGGCCGCGCTGGATGCCTTCGGTGGATAGCGCCCGCAGCGCCGCCAGGTTCTGCGCCAGCCCCACCGAGACCACAACCTCGGCCAGCTGGCGCGCCGTGGTGATTCCCATCAGCTTCAAGGCAGCGTGTGCCGCCGGATGTACACGGGTTGCCCCGCCCACAATTCCAACCGGCATCGGCATTTCAAGCACGCCCGTCAGATTCCCATTTTCATCCTTGCCCCAAGAGCTCAGACTGGTATAGCGGCCAGAGCGGGCGGCATAGGCATGTGCGCCGGCTTCCACTGCGCGCCAGTCGTTGCCTGCAGCGATCAATACAGCGTCCACGCCGTTCATAATTCCCTTGTTGTGGGTGGCCGCCCGGTAAGGGTCTGCGGCCGCGAAAGCCCAGGCTGCAATGATGCTGTCGCGCACATGCTGCGGGCTGTACGGATCAAACGCCAGTTCTGAGAGAAGGATAGTGCAGCGCGCCCGCGCCAGGCGGCGGTCCGCCAGGTTCGAAAGGATGCGCAGCAATACCCGGCCGCCGGTAATCTTCTCCACGAGCGGTGCGAGGCGTTCCATGGCGGTATTAACCGCATTGGCGCCCATGGCATCCCGCACATCGTACACCAGGTGCATCACCAGAAATTCACCAATGGCCGGATGGTTCAGGATGCGAACCTCGAGATCGCGCGCCCCACCGCCCAGTTTTTCCAAAATGCAGTCACATTTGGTAGCGGTTTCCATCAACTCCTGCCGGTGTTCGAGGATTTTCATCCGTCCGACCGCCGCATCAGGCAGCCCTAAGATCTGCATTTGCCCGATCATTTCTGGCTCGTCCGCTTGAGCAATAAAGCCTCCACCCGACCGCGCTAGCCGCGCCATAAAAGAAGCTCCGGCGACGACGGAAGGTTCTTCGGTTACCATCGGAACCAGCACTTCGCGGCCGTTGATGAGAAAATTTTGGGCGAGTGCAAGCGGCAGGCCAAACACCCCCACCACGTCTTCGACCATATGATCGGCCTGTTCTGCGCTCAAACCGGGCGCACCAACCAGCGCGGCGATCTCGCCCTCGCTGAGCGAGGCTTTCTTTGCCAGGTAAGCACGGCGTTCTTCCAGTGACATGCGGTAAAACTTTTTATGACCGGTTTCGGGCATCGGCTTATCCATAGGTCTCTCCTCTGGTTGGGATACCTGCACTCAATCTTATCATTGGAAACTTTCAAAAACTATCAAGAATCGGAAGTGTACAATGATTGCCTAATGTTATCTGAGCGAACGAAAACCACCGGAAACAGAAGAGGAGACATCTCTCCATCTTTCCAGACAAGTTAAAAGCCACTCGCCGGTAGGCTTAAGGGCAGCAGGGCTCTCAGTCGTCCTTCAAGACAGCAGGTAGCTTTCCCCAGGTTTCAGCAGGTGAACCAGGGTATCGGTGTGCGCTTCCACCTGGCGCGCCCAGGCAGCGGCATCCTGCTGGATGACATCGAACGTGCCAAAGTGGATCGGGATGGCGTGTTTCGGTTGGAGCAGCTTGATGGCCCGCAGCGCATCCGCCGGCCCCATCGTATAGTTGTCACCGATCGGCAGCACGGCCAGGTTGATCCCTTCTTCCCCGATCAAACGCATATCGCCGAACAAACCGGTATCACCGGCCAGGTAGGCTTTTTCGCCTGTCTTTGCGGTCAATAAAAATCCGGCCGGGTTGCCCCCGTAAGACCCATCCGGCAGCGAAGACCCATGCAATGCCATCGTGAGCTTGAGATAGCCGAAAGGATAGTTGTACCCCCCGCCAAGATGCTGGGCATGGGTTTTCACTCCTTTAGCCTTCAACCAGTTGCAGATTTCGGCGTTGCTGATCACCAACGCCCCGGTGCGTTTTGCGATCGTCAGGGCGTCGCCGATATGATCGCTGTGCCCGTGCGTGATCAGGATGAAATCTGCCCGTACGACATCTGCGCTCACCGGTGATAAAGGGTTACCGCTAAAATAAGGGTCAACAAGGATATGCTGTTTCTCGATCTCTAACCCCAGGGTAGCGTGTCCGTACCAGGTAAATTTTATTGCCATCGCAAATCTCCTTTTGCTCTCCGCCAGGGGGCATCACCCCGTCCGGCCCTTGCGCGCCTTCACAAGGCGGGCATAGACGCGCTTCCAGGCCTGGGTTGGGTTTTCGGGCTTGGTCTTGCGGTGAATGTCTTTGCTGATATAAAAGGACAGGTCCTCCACCAATCCGGAGAACGGATGATCCGGCTGCTGGTAAAGGATCGGTTTGCCCACGTTGATAGCCTGTACCAGCACGTCCGGATAATAGGGCAACACCAGGGTGATTGGCTTTTCGAGCGCGCTTTCGATCCGGTCGCGCGGCAGGCCATGGCGCGGGAAGACGTTATTAAGCACCAGCTTGACTTTCTCGGGCGGATATCCGAGTTTTTTATACGTATCCAAAGCCGCTGCAGCAGCCCGGATCGAGGAAAGTTCCGGGGCGATCACCAACAAGATCACATCGGCAAAATCGAGCGTATGCAGCGTCAGTTCGCTGAAATCGTGTGGCAGGTCGGCAACGATGTATTCGTACATCGGGCGGGTAATGGTAAGCGCGGTGCTGAGCGTCGTTTCGGTCAACATTTCCGCGTCCGATGGGTAGGTGGGCGCGGCGATAAATTCGAGGCCGGAAGGATGCTGATCAACGATCGAACGAATTAGCTCGGAGTCGATCTCCTCTGGCTTGACCCCGGTCAGGTCTGCCCAGGTGCGTTTCAGGGGCTGATTGAGCAGCAATGCTGCCTGTCCCGCCATTAATACCAGATCCAACAGCAAAGTGGGCATCTCCCATAGGCCGCGCAGGCCAATTGCCAGGTTGGTAGCAAGCGTGGATGTCCCGATCCCACCGCGCAGGCTGTGAACAGCCACCAGGCGGGCCTGGCGTTCCAGCGGCTCCAGCTCTCCTTCTGAAATCGCATACCGGATCAATTCCTGCTTTCGCAGCAAGACGTTCATGCGGGCAACCAGTTCTTCGGGCTCAAACGGTTTGGTGATATGGTCATCCGCCCCCGATTCAAAGGACCCCAATTTATCCTGCAAACCGGAATGACTGGTCAGCACCATGATCGGGGTATGCGCAAACATCGGGTCGCGCCTCAGGCGGCGCGTTACTTCATAGCCTGAGATATCTGGTAAATTGAGGTCTGTGATAATCACATCGGGTTTGACCAGGCGAGCGGCTTCTAATCCCTGAATGCCATTCAACTCGGTATAGACGACATGTCCCATCGGTTTGAGCGCATGTTCAATCATGCGATGAAAGATCACTTCGTCATCAATGAGCAATACAAAAGCCATACTATTTTCCTTTTACAAACCGGTTTGCTGGCCTCCGGTATTCTGGAAAACCTTAATTTGCGCCAGGTTCCGCTCGAGCGCGGGAATTTCATTCTCAATAGCAGCAACCAAACCCTTGGCCTGGCTGAGATTCCCCGCCCTGGCTTGCAAATCCAGGTCATTTGCCAACATGGCGATGCGAACTGCCTCAAAATTAGCCGCCACTCCCTTAAGATTGTGCGCCAGAAGCTTGACCTTGACCGTGTCTTTGGATTGTATTGCCAGTGTAAAGTCTTGCACTTTTTCCTTGCACTGCCGGATGAATTCTTCAAAGGTAGCGACAAAAAAATTGAAGTCATTGCCAAAGCGCGGCAGGATGGTTTCGAGATAGTGCGGATCACCCAACGGTTTTGTCCGCCGGCTCCTTGGTTCCCCCATTAACCAACCTTCAATTGGGTCGAAAGAGCCCTTCTCCTGTACGCCCTCCGGAGCGGCAGTCCCTGCACCGCCAGGCGAACCGAAGGAGGTCTCTAAATCCCTTTCCTCCAGTTCGATTTCATCGCCGTTGGAGCCCGGTGGCTTCGGCGTTTCTGCCTCCGGCAGTTTCTTGAGTGAAAAACCCCCCTTCCGCTCGCCCTGCTCAGAAAGCGAAATCCAATGTTCAAGCTTGTCGAATATTTCTTTCGGCTTGAGCGGTTTGGAAAGGTAATCGTCCATCCCGCTCGCCTTGCAGCGTTCAATATCTCCCAGCGCTACATGGGCAGTCATGGCAATAATTGGCACATGTTGACCAGCGCCTTCGAAGGCGCGAATTTTCCTCGTGGCTTCATACCCGTCCATCACCGGCATCTGAATATCCATCAAGACCAGGTCGTACTGGAAGTGCTGAATCGCTTCAAGGGCCTGTTGCCCGTTTTCGGCCAGATCGACGGTGTGTCCAAATTTTTGCAACAGATTGATGATCACCTTGCTGTTGATCGAATTATCTTCCGCAAGCAGGATACGCTGCGGTTTTTTTGTGCGAAGCGCGATGTTCTTAGAATCGCGCTCCTGCGTCGCCTGGTTTTCGGGCATACTGAAACCGGTAGGGGAAAGCATTCCTAGCAGCGCAGATTGCAGGCTCTGGAATCGCACCGGTTTGTGCACATACCCCGCGCAGCCAATTTCTTCACACTCCCGCCGGCTGATACGCTGACCAATGGTCGTCAATAGAAGGATCTTAAGAGTATTGATGCGGGGGTTCTCCTGAAGATACTGCAAAATGGGATCAGAGCCGGCCAGGATTTGTTTGCTGTCGATCACCAGTATCTGAAAAGGTTTTTGGGCGCGGGTAGCTTCTTCGAGCAGTTGCCAGGCTTTTATCGAGGAGGCCGTCGAAGCCGTCAGGCATCCCATCTGCTCCAATAACAGAGTCAGGTTCATCCGACTACTGCCGCTGGGGTCCACCACCAGGACGCGCAGCCCCCGAAGCAAGGTTGGCCTTTCAGGCTGGGCGCTGGCAGCGGCCTTTTGTTTTGGAAAACTTACAGCAAACGAGAATGTGCTGCCTGTATTGGGCTCACTGATCAGGGTGATTTTCCCGCCCATCAATTCCACCAGCTGGGCAGAGATTGCCAGCCCCAAACCTGAGCCGCCGTGCAGGCGGGTGGTGGACATATCGGCCTGGGTAAAACGGTCAAAGATGGCAGCCTGCCGTTCCGCCGGGATGCCGATCCCCGTATCTTGCACATAAAAAGCGATGCTGGCCTGGTCGCCTGTCTCAGCTACCTTCTTCACGCGCAGAACCACCTCGCCTTTTTCGGTAAACTTTACGGCGTTCCCTGCCAGGTTGACAAGTACTTGCCGCAGCCGGTTGGGGTCGCCCCGTAGCAATGTCGGGATATCCGGCGGAACGATGCACACCAGTTCCAACCCTTTGTTCGCTGCCCTCTGAGCCAGACTGGCTGTCACGTTTTCCACTACGGCGCGCAGGTCAAAATCTGTAATTTCCAGTTCCATCCGCCCCGCCTCGATCTTGGAGAAGTCGAGAATATCATTTAACAAATTGAGCAGGGCTTCGGCGCTATCGAGGGCGGTCGTCAGGTATTCATATTGTTCCGCACTGAGCGTTGTATCCAGCGTCAGGTTCAACATACCAATCACGCCGTTCAACGGCGTACGGATTTCGTGGCTCATATTGGCAAGGAATTCGCTTTTTGCCAGGTCAGCCTCTTCTGCCCTGCGGCGAGCGCGCACCAGCTCGGTAATGTTGTGGAACAAAACCAGAATGCCCAGGCTTTCGCCCTCCACCGTCACAGGGACGTTGAAGACTTCTACATCAATCATTTCGCCGCTCTTTGTGAGACGGCGGGTTACTTCATGGATCACTTCTCCCCTACGAACCCGGCGAGTGAAATCCAGGACCTGTTCACGATACTCTTGCGGAGTAACCAGATCATCCAATTTATGCCCGATCACCTCGACCTGTGTGTATCCAAACAGCCGTTCAAAAGCCGGGTTGCAGCTGACGATATGGCCGTTCAAGTCCAGGGTGATGATCGCGACCGGGTTATTTTGGAAGATACCCTCGTAATATTGCTTCTGGCGTTGAAGTTCGACCTCGGCGTATTTGCGCTGGGTGATATCGTGGAAAATGTAAATGGTGCCTTGCTGGTTATCCGAAAACTGAAAAGGAAAGCCAGTGATATCGAACCAACCAAAAACCGATGGCATCAGAAACGCCTGGGTCGAAACATCCCGGCGATCCTGCAACGGATCAACAATCCCTGGAAACATTTCTTCGATATTCTTCCCGATCAATTCTTGAAAGGTTGTCTCCAGGATGCGAGCCGCGGCTTGATTGCAGCGGATGATCTTGCCGGACGAATCGACCAGGAAAATCGGGTCTGAGATCGCGTCAAAAGTAACTTCCCATTCGCGCTTTGCCCGGCTGATGATCGCCTCTGTCTGAAAACGTTCGAGCAGTTCTTGTTGAGATTTCTCTTTGAGGAGAAAAAGCTCATTGCTTTTTTCTTTGAGCTGGTGAGAGAATCGCTCTTCTTGTTGAATACGCTTGACTTCAGCCTGGATGTTGAACACAAAGAAAATCGCCAGCAAAAGCGCGAAAAAATCTACCAGCCAAACCAACGGCTGGGAGGTCTGAACGTTCCATACGGCCCGCAACGTCAACGCCTGACCGTCAGACAAAATCGCCGTCAGGATGGCCGCAAGAGGCATGGTCAATGAAACCAGAAGCCCCAGGATATGAAACCCAACATGAACAACAATCCTGGAGATCGAAGGTGATTTTGAACCGACAGGTGCCTTTTGTTCCATGACGTTGGCTGGTTACCCGGTCACGCACCACAGGTGTGCGCCGGCGATATTAAAAACAGAAGAATGCCCCAGGAGTTGCTTGCCCCCCCTGTTCTCAAAAAGCATAGCAATAATGAGAAAGCCATAAACACCGCCCGAAGAATGATCGGCGGTCACCCCGCGATACGGCAGGCAGAGGTTAACGCTCCATCCTGTTATTATTATAGCGTGAGTTATTTGAAAGAGAATGTTCATTTTTCTTCCACTTCCACACTGAAAGCGAGGGCACGCGCCCACCCAGTTAAGAAATCAGCCTAAAGTATAATGAAAAGGCAAAATCTTCTCTAAGGGCTGGCGGTAGACTTGCCCTCTCAACCAGGAAGTTCCACCGCAACATGAACCGGATAACGTCCTCTTCTCTCTCCTCACCTTTAAAACGAAAAACTGCTGTGCTTGCAGTTGCCCTGGCGGTTTGGTCAGGGCTGGCAGCCTGCCTGACTCACGGGCTGTCGCTCGCCACCCACACCCCTGCCGCTGCGGAGACGGCGGCTTTCTCCCCCGCGTCTTCGGCGACCGCATCGGCTACCTCTACCCGGCGCGCCGGTCTGGTTCCATGGCAAGGATACCCGCCACCTTCGCTTCCTTTGGTGACGGCTGTGCCGCCTCCGGCGCCAAAATTAAGTGGGCCACCTGACTTGCAAGTGATCGCCTTGCTGGGAACCGACAGCGACGCGCCCTACACGGCTCGCACCGACACTGTTCTATTACTGCTCTATTCCCCCCAAAACCGGCGCGCTGTCTTCCTTTCGCTGCCACCTGACTTGATGGTCTATATCCCCGGTTATACCATGCAGCGTTTGCAGGTAGCTTATGCCGTCGGCGGCGCCAGCAGTCTTTCCCTCACGCTCGAATACACCTTAGGATTTAAACCTACCCATTGGGCGCTGGTGCATCTGAATGACTTTAGCCGGCTGGTGGATGAATTGGGAGGCGTCAGGGTGAACATTCTGGAGGATGACCCCGAATTGTGCGGCGGGCTGAAGGAGGGCATGCTCCAAATGAACGGCGAGCTGGCGCTCTGCTACGTGCGTTGGCGGAGCGGCAGCGATGAATTTGAGCGCAACCGCCGGCAGCAGGAAGTGCTCTGGAAAATTTTCTTCGGGCTGGTTGAAAACGGCAGCCTGACAAAGCTGACCGGTCTTTTCGAGACCTTCGGCTCGACCGTAGAAAGCAGCCTCAAGCTGGAAGATTTGCTGCGACTCTCACCGCTGGCGCTAGAATTTGGCGATCCGCAGCGATTGAAATTCTTCACCCTGGCCGAGGAAGATCTGACCGTCTGGGATTTACCCGGCCAGTCTGTGGCGCGCGTCTTTCTGGTAAATCCGGAGGGCATCCAGCGCACGCTCAGCGAGGTGATGAGCTTTTTGAGCGAGCCATCTGCCCCTTCGGATTATGTGGCAACGGTGATCCGGGCAGCTACCATTTCGGCCACACCCACCGATACCCCAACGCTCACAAACACACCAACACGCACCGTAACCCCCTATCCCACCATCACCCAAACGCCCACGATCACGCTGACCCGGACCCCCACCCGCATACCTACCGAGACCAGGACGCCGACCGCGACCTCCACCGAGACTGAAACGCCCACCCTCACCCCACCCTGACTGAACGCCCACAATACAGCTTTGTAAGGACAATTCCAAAAAGTTTATGCTAAACTGATCTGGAATGGATTTACAGAAAGTGTGAATTTTGTTTTTACAGGAGGGGTGCGCTGCCAGTCTGTGCGCAGAGAACCCGCCGCAGGACGAGATCGGCGTGGCGGAGGATCCTCACAGCAATTGTCCTGACCTGCCTGTTGTTTCCGCTCACCGGACAACCAGCATCCATTGCGCGCGCCTCCGAAGGAAATCCTCCCGCCCCCTCCGAGCGCAAAGCGGTTCTGACGATCGACGTGGACTTATACGAATGGTGGCTGACGCACTGGAATTCAAACGATATCGCCTGCCGCATCGTGACCGATCACGACGGCCTTCCCAAAAGCGAGGAAATTTACCAGGCTTGTGGCGCCGATATCCATGAAGAATGGTTTGACACCCAACCGTGTAGCCTGACCGACCCTGAGGCTGGTTTTGAGCAATGCACAGGGCTGTACCTGTACCTGGCCGGTGAAGGCCGCGGCCAAAAACAGGTAGAAGTCCAGCTCCCGCCGCTTGAAGTCACGCTGACAGTCACTGGGTGCACGCTGGAGCCGCCCTATAACCGTTGCGACAACGCCCCCAACCTGAAGATCAGCGGGGTCGAACCCCTTCCGAACGAAGCCGTGATTCGCATTCAGGGAACAATCGGCGCCGAGACTTTTAGCTGCCCTGGCGCGGTTTGCGACATCCCGCTGGCGCCCACTGGCACACAGGGCGTGCCGATGGAGTTTTGGGCCGATTCCAGTTTTGGCGATTCCAGCGCCCATTACACAGCCATGCTGCGGGTGATTCCCTGGGGTGATTTTATGGCGCCCGAAGGACGGCGGCAAGAGGGCAGGCTCTGGTATGTGGATGTGCTTTCCAGCCAGTGGCGCGGTCCGCGCATGGCAAGCTGCGCCTCAACCTGGGAGTCCTTTCCGGGGCTGGGCGGCCCGCCTGGCTGGCTGACCACGCCCAAAGAACCGTCCGGTATTCAATCTTCCATTTCTTATTATTACCTGGCAGGGATGCTCATCCAGAACGGCGCGGTGGATGCCAGCGGCTGCCCAAACAACGGGTTGCAAGCCGATAAAACCGCCGCTGCCTGCGGTGTAGAGGCCGCGCTGCCCAAAGTGCTGGAATGGCAGAACCGCTTTGATACTGAGATCATCCAGGCGGCACGCGACACGGGTGTGCCAGCGCAATTGTTGAAAAACATCTTTGGCCGCGAGAGCCAGCTTTGGCCAGGGATTTACTACTCCTACAAAGAAGCCGGCCTCGGCCAGATGACCGAATTAGGAGCCGACACCGTCCTGCTGTGGAACCCCAGCTTCTTCGAACAGTTTTGCCCGCTTGTGCTGGGTAAAGAAACCTGCGCGCTCGGCTTTGGCAACCTGAAAGAGGGAGAGCAAAACCTGCTGCGCGGCGCGCTGGTCCGCCATGTCAACGCTGCCTGTCCCTCCTGTCCCGAAGGAATCGATCTAAGCCAGGTTAATTTCAGTGTGCGGGTCTTCGCGGAAGGTCTGACGGGGAACTGCGAGCAGGTTGGCCAGATTATCCGCAACAGTACGCTGCGGTCGCCCGGACAGGTCAGTTCTTACGCCGATTTATGGCGTTTCACACTGGTCAACTATAACGCCGGGCCCGGCTGCCTTGCCGAAGCCATCGCAGAAACCTGGAACCGCGGCGAGCGCCTGACATGGGAAAATGTATCCGCTTACCTGCCAGCTGCCTGCCGCGGCGCCATTGACTATGTAAACGACATCGCGCAGGTCGTTGGCGCTACGGCCACCCCCACCCCCTGGCTGGCGATGGGAACGGTCCGACCTACCCCTCAGACAACTGGTACACCGGCGCCTGCCCTGCCGTTCCCCGATGGCCCGCCCGCCGCCACGCCGACGCCGCTCTCGCTGACCCCCATCGTTCCATACCCCTGAAACGGCTCAGAAAACAGGCCGAGGCATACCCCAACCGCCCGTACGGACGCGCTCTGGTTCTGCCGTCCAGACCCCGGCAACTTTTGTGCCGCACTTTGGGCAGGCGCCCTGGGCTGTAATCTGGTAATTCAGGACGGTGTAACCTTCGCGCCGGATCAGCAAATGCTGGCAGCGGGGACAGTAAGTATTCTCCAGGGATCCAACCCGGCCGGGCAAATTGCCCGCGTAAACGAAATGCAAGCCAGCTTCCTGACCGATATCTGCGGCCTGTTGGAGCGCGGCTGCTGTCGTGTATGACCGGTCGGTCATTTTGTAATCAGGGTGAAATGCAGTGACATGCCAGGGAATATCGGGGGAGACCGAGTGGATAAAGCGGGCTGCATCCCACAGTTCTGCCGGGTCGTCATTAAAGCCGGGCACCACCAGGGTGACGACTTCGACCCACAGGCCCAGCGCATAAGCCCGCCGGATTGTATCCAGCACATTCTGCAGCACGCCGCCCAACTGACGGTAGTGCTTATCCTGCATGGTCTTGAGATCTACCTTATAGGCGGTCAGATAGGGGCGCAGATATTCGAGCGCTTCGGGCGTGGCGTTCCCATTGGAGACATACGCGCAGCGCAGACCGAGTTCCAGCGCATGCCGGAAAACGGCAACCGCCCATTCGCTGGTGATCAGCGGTTCGTTATAAGAAGAAACGACCAGCTCTGCCCCCATGCGCCGGGCATAAGCGGCCAGTTGCTCCGCCGAGATGCGGCGGATATGCTCAGGGGCGGGACCGGCTTCGGGATCGCGCAGCGTTTGAGAGGTAAGCCAGTTCTGGCAATAGCCGCAGTGAAAGTCGCAGCCAAGCATCCCGAAGGTGAGGGCGTCGCTGCCGGGCAGTAAGTGGGAGAAGGGTTTTTTCTCCACCGGGTCAATTTGCAGGGCAGCCACATAGCCCCATGGAACGCGCAGTTCGCCCTCACGGTTGAACCGCACCTGGCAAACGCCGCGCCGGCCGGGTTTGATCAGGCAACGATGGGCGCAGGCTGTACAGCGCAGATTCCCGCCTTCCAGCCGCTCATATAGCTCACCTGTTCCGGTGAGTTGATCCAACACATCAACCAACTGTGCCATATTTCTATTATACTGAAAATCAGATCATTAATATCTGTTATTTTTCGCGCTGTGACGCTTTTTTAGCTTACCAGGCGTATAATAAGGTATCCTTCTCGCGGAGCGATCCCCATGATCACCTTGCCCTGCCCGGTATGCGAAGAACGCCTGGAAATCCCGGAAGAAATCAGCCGCTTTGCCTGCGCTCGCTGCAATAGCGAGTTGGAAGTGCGTCGAGGCGGCGGGATCGTCAGCCTAGCTAAAATTACAGCCAGCCCGGAAGGCGAGCTGGCGCTGCTGGAAAAAGAATTGGCCGCACTGATGCAGCAGAGGATAGTCGACGCGCCGGTCTACATGCTGTTGCGCCATGATCTTTACCGCCTGGGCAAACTGCACATCTGGAACCTCACCTTCGCCAGTCAAAGCGATTTAGAGTTCATCTTCGTCAACCTCAAGTCGGCTGAACTGGATAAGATCATCGCCAATTACCAGGATAACCCTCAAAGCCAGATGTTCCAGTGGCTGCTCAAGATCCGAGAATGCCGCCAGAAGATCGCACAGGTGAAGCAGTCCATCCGTTCCTGATCAGGCGGTAAGCGCCACCTCTCCTCACAAACGCCCCGTTTTTTGCGAAACCAGAAAAAGGAAATAAAGAGGGGTATTCTTCAGCTTCATCATCTCATTCAGGTATTTGGCATAGGCAAGCGATACCGAAGAGACGACCCCACCCGGCAGAAGCACCTTCACCAGATCGTCCGGGCTTTTCATAAAAACGAACACATATAGGGTCCACGTCACTGCGTTTGCGCCGATCACCTCCAGCAGCGATGTTCGCTTGAGCCCCTTGATATCGCTCCTGAGCTTTGCAAGCCGGTCTTTCAAATCCAGCTCCAGGGCATGCACCTCCCGGTAGAAACTTTCGGAACCCAACGCAGACTGAAAATCAAGCAGGCTGTGCTGTAAATAATTGCGAAAGCTGAGCAACTGGTCTGGATAATCTTCCATCAACCGGAAAAGCTGAGAAGGCGTGATGCTCTCCAGGTAGGGGATATCCAGGTTCAAGAGCGGGATCACCGTGGGGTCGCTGACCTTGATATCCGATTCGGTCACGGCGTTGAATAGCTTTTTGGGCGTCATCTCCTCGATCACGTCGTTATGTGTGGAATATTCTAAACCGCGTTCCTCGACCGTATACGACCGGCGACTGATTAAATAGGGCAGGTAGGTGATTCGCCCGTTCAAGAGCATCTCTTTGCTGGCCTGGAACCAGCGATAAAGCTCCTCCAGGTCGTTTGTAATCAGGTGCGTGCTGGAATCGCTGACCTCGCGCACCCCGGAATAATGGGCCGATTTTATGACGAAACCGCGGCTTTCGGGGGTGTGGGTAATGTTCTCGTAAAAATAATTTTGATCGGAAAGTAGGGGTAGCTTTCTGGAACAATCTCCAATCCGCTTTAGATCGCCAAAACGGGCGAAGACGCTGGTCTTGGGGATGTCTTCTTTGATCTTTTCAAACTGCCCGGAAATTTTTTCGATATACGCTCTAAACTCATCGTCCATGTTTCACCGCCAGTCGAATAGTTTTGGGCGCGATTCTCCGGAAGTTCCTGCTTCACTTCAAGAAATAGATCAGGTCAATGTTGCCTGGGGAAAAACCAAACTGGGTGAGGAGGAGCGCGGCTTCAGCGTAGGTCTGGGTTCCGTGATTAACCACTTGCAAGAGCATCTGCCATAACTTATGCTGGCGAGGTTCACCAGCAAGCGATTGATAACGGATAACGGCATCCAGATCCTGGTCTTCCAGGCTTTCCAGGTAAGCGCGCATTGCCATTTGTTCCTGCCGCCACGCCGTTTGCAGAGCAGGCAAATCCGAGAACTTGCTCTCCAAGATCAGCGAATCCGGTGAAAGACCCGACTGGCAACGCTGGCGGTAAAGCGCTTCTACAGCGTAGGCGTGCGCCAGGGCGCCGCGCAGGCTGCCCTGACTGATGGCGGCCGGTGCCAGAAACTGCGCCGTGGTTAACCCTCCAGCAGCCTCCAATACCTTGTGATTGACCCAGCGGGTATATTCGAACAAAGTCAGAATTTCTTCTTTTTTCAATTCGTCCTCCAGACCTGCGCAACGTTTCCCTGCGGCTCAAAACTCATCCAGGTAGTAGCGATAGAAATTGGTCTGCGGGCGCACAAAACCAATGCGCTGGTAAAGCCGGTTGGCGGCTTGCCGGGAAGGGTTAGAGGTCAGCTCGACCACCTTGGCGCCCTTTTCTCTGGCATACTGTAAGGCGGCGCGGGTCAACGCCTCGCCAACGCCGTGCCCACGGGCAGTCTGATCCACCACCACATCTTCAATCCAGGCCCGCAGACCGGTGGGAACGCGCGCCATTGCCAATGCCAACGCGCCGATAATCGCTCCATCTGGCGGGTTTTGGCGGGCAATTAAGAGCAAGGTAGCCTCTGAAGAAACGATCTCTTCCAGCTCGCTCCAGCCCGGCGGCGGCGCGCTTGATAATTGAGGAGCCAGCCGCTCGAAAGCGCTGACCAGTTCGTCAGTCACATGCGTCACCCGGCTGATTTCAAAGTTCATTGCGCAATCTTCTCTCCTGATATGATCGGTTCAACCACTTGTAGCTGCCGGAAAATCCCGCCGAAGTTCTCTCTCTAACCCTATTCGCACATCCCGGTAGTTTTTTTCAAGGTCTGGTAAAAGCTTCTCCCCAGACGCCAGATCCTGGTCGAGCGCCAGCATTTCCACTTCCATACACAGACCGGAAAAAGCCGTGGCGCCCAACAGCGCAGAACTGGATTTAAGGCTGTGCGAGGTGCGCAAGACGACATCCACTCTGGAATCTTGAAATCCACGCCGCAACTCGTCCATCTGCCGCTGGCTTTCCTCTAAATAGAGTGCGATTAAATCGGGCGCTATTTCTTCACCTATATTTTCGCGCAACCGGCCCAAAATTTTCCGGTCAATCACGGCTGCTGCGCCAGCGCGCTTTTTGCCCTGCAGGCCGATCGCCTTTAGACGGCGCGCCGCTATTTCTTGGCTGGAAGGTACAACCTGCTTTTTCCTTGCCCCACACTCGCTCAGGACGCGCGCCAGTTCGCTGACGCGAACCGGCTTGCTAATGTAATCGTTCATCCCTGCTTCCAGGCAGCGCTCCCGGTCGCCCTGCATCGCGTAAGCGGTCATCGCGATTAAATCAGGCCGCTCTCCTTCCGGCCATTCGGCGCAAATCTGGCGGGCGGTTTCCAGGCCGTCCATCTCCGGCATTTGCACGTCCAGAAAGACCAGGTCATAAGGCTGTCGCCGCAGCGCCATAAGAGTCTCCAGGCCGTTCGCCGCCACATCTGCCCGGTACCCCAGTCGGTTCAAGAAACGCAGCGCCACTTGCTGGTTGGTAAAATTATCTTCTGCAAGAAGGATGCGGAGCGGGTGTTTCACACCCAAGTCGGGATCAAAACGAACTTCGGCCGATCGCCGCCGGGGCGGGGCGTATTGTTGTCCGACCAGCGCTGAGCATATTGCATCATAAAGCTGGACAGGTTTAAGGGGTTTGCTAAGTATGGCGGCAAACAAAGGACCGGCGTTCTCTGATTGGCTGCCGCCAAGCGAAGAAATCAGCAACAAGGTTAAACTGGCCAGTTCCGGGCGGCTTCGGATCGCTTTGGCCAGCGCGATTCCGTCCATCTCCGGCATGGTCATATCCAGCAGCGCCAGGTCAAAAATTTCACCATCCCTCCGGGCGCGGTCGAGCAATTCCAGAGCCTGACCGCTGGATTCTGCCAGGTACGGTTTCATGTTCCAAATGCGGAGGTATCGTTCCAGGATCAAACGATTGGTAGCATTATCGTCAACCACCAGCGCCTGCTTTCCCTCCAACTGTGGGTAAAGCGGCGGCAGAGGCGATGTGCGGCGCTCAATTCCTTGATTGGCTAGAATGGTGAAATGAAATGTGGAGCCTTCGCCCGGCGCGCCGTTGCTTTCCACCCAGATGCGCCCTCCCATCAAGGTGCACAATTGCTTGCTGATTGCCAATCCCAGGCCGGTGCCGCCGTATTTGCGTGTAACAGAGGCGTCGAGTTGGGTAAAAGACTGGAAGATGTGCGCAACTTTGTCGGCTGGAATACCAATTCCCGTATCTCGGACGGTAAAATGAAACTCAAAACGCGCTCCCTGTTCAGCCTCGTTCGGTCTAGACTCCACCCACACTGTCACCTCACCTTTTTCCGTGAACTTGACAGCGTTGTTAAGCAAATTTACCAGAATTTGCCGCAGCCGGGTCACGTCGCCGACGATAAACTCCGGCGTTCCTGGATCAATATAATAGGCAAGCTCCAAATTTTTCTCAGCAGCCGAAAGCGATACCAGGTCAATCGCCTCTTCCACGCAGGCGCGCAGGTCAAAAGATTGCTGCTCCAGCTCCAGCCTGCCCGCTTCGATCTTTGAAAAATCAAGGATGTCATTGATAAGGTTCAACAGTGCGTCGCTACTCGCACGAATCGTTTCGGCATATCCCGATTGCTCAGGGTTCAAATCTGTCTCGAGCAGGAGACTGGTCATTCCAACAATGGCGTTCAGCGGTGTGCGGATTTCATGGCTCATGCTTGCGAGGAACTCGCTCTTGGCGCGGCTGGCGGCTTCGGCGGTCCGGCTGGCATTGCGCAAGTCTTCTTCCATACCTTTGCGAGCTGTCAGGTCCCGCATCAGGATCATTCTTCCCGAAAAATTGCCGCGCCGGTCCTGCAGCGGCGTGACCAGCACATCAAAAAAGTGCGGGGACGCCTCGCCCACTCGGATTTCTATCTGTACTTCCGTGGTCGAACCGAGACAGCTTTGTAATTCAGGCCATTCCGCCAGCAATTCCTCGATATTCTGACCGACACTGGCCGGGCCAATCAATTGCTGCGCGATCAGGTTGATATCCACAATCCGGTTCAGCGCATCCAGCACCACCAACCCGTCACGCATACGTTCCACCAGCGCATCGCGCGCCACCGGGACAACATCCAGCAACTGGAATTGAAATAGCCCTAGAGAGAAGATCACAGCGCTGGCGATGAAGGTAAAGGGGGTCAGGTCAACCGCCGGAATCGGGTTCAGGCGCGTCAGGTACATGAGATTGCCCGCCCAGGGAATAAGAGTGCCTAACAGGATCGCGATGATCTGCCGGCGGTAAAGCCGGGGCGAGCGGACGAAAAACCACAACAACAGGATGGACCCCGTCAAAAGCAGCAGGTAGTCATAAGCCGTCTGGATCCAGAAGTAAAGCCCATGAGAATAATTCAGATCAAAGCTACCAGGGACAACCTCGATCTGGCTCCAATGCAAGCTGTGGCGCTCATTCGTGGTTACCATGAAAAGCGTCAGGACCGGAATCACCCACAGCAGCAGGAGGGAGCGGCGGTTTAGTTGAGCTTCCTGGCGGGTGTATTGGAAAGCGAACATGAACCAGAGCGGCGGAACCGAGGCAATGCCAAGATAGGCGAGCTTAGCCCAAAAGATCTGGCCTTGCGGTTCGATGGTCGAAGCCTCCAGCGCAGCGCAGAGGGACCAAACCACCGCGGCAAAAATCATCCACCCAAAGATTTTGCCGCCCAGTTTCTCGCGCCGCGTCCAGATGAGAAGACCAAGCCCCAATCCGATGACTGCATTGGCTAAAAGTAAGACACCCTTAAGGGAGAGATAAAAGGTCATAAAGCCTGAAATTGAAATCGTCTAGCCATTCCAACTAATTGTACCTGCAAAACGGTCCAAACGCTTTCAATAGCGTGGCTTCGAAGGTGTTCATGAATTGGCTACCCTCGACAGCATGGCAGCCGTCCATTGCCGGTCCAGGCGCTCTAGCCGGTTCTTCTTCAGGTTCTCTCGCAAGATCCAGCGCACATCCGGGTCAGGGTGATCCGCCCATCGTTCCAGCGCTTTCTTCCCCTCCTCTGGCAGAGCAGCCGCGACGACGCTCCAGCAGTATCCCAGCGCCTGGCGCAGGGTGCGAAATAAGTCGTTTTTACGATCCCCGGATTGCGCCACACTGGCGGTAATGCGATCCAAAATTTTCAGCACGCGGCGGCAGATAGCCGCATCTCGCAACAGCGCCGGTTTGCACAACCCGGCCACTACGATGAAATGTTGCCGTTTTCCTTCCAGCGCAGCCGCTTTTGCCAGCTCCAGGTTACCTCTCGGTCCAGGCAGTCCCGTTTCGCGCAGCAGGGTGTCATTCCAAAAATCGAGCGACCGCAGTTTTGAGCGACACGAATCAACTTTTTTTAAATTTTCCTCTCCAGTTTAACAGGAACCACGTTATCTGGAGATATTCCCACGAGACGGTTCTAGCAGAGGAATAGCTTGCAAGAGAGCCAGCATATTGCCTAAAATGGATAATTTCGGTAAGATTAAAGGGACTCTTGAAAGGGAGAATTATCCCGATGTACCGGCTGATTGGATTGGTATTGACATTTTCTGTCTTGTTGAGCGGCTGCGGGGGGGTAGTTGCGGCCGAGAGTGGTCCCGCTTCGGTGGATCCCCAACTGGTCGAAACGGCCGTTTCCCAGTTGCAGGCCGCCATCCCAACCATCGCAGTGACGCCGGGCGGCGACCCGACCCCTTCTCCAACGCCGGTGTCCAGCCTGACCCCCACGCCGACCCCTCACCCGTTGGATATCCGCGCCATGCGCGCCGGGGCTTACCCTGGCAGTGAAATCATCATTGAACAGGAGCTGGAGTCGGGCGCGAATTACCGCCGCTATTATGCCTGGTATCTTTCTGAGGGTTTGAAAATCTACGCCTTGTTGACCGTGCCGGGTGGAGAGATGCCGGCAGGCGGCTGGCCGGCGATTGTCTTCAACCATGGGTATATTCCGCCAACCCAGTACCGCACCACAGAGCGCTACATCGCCTATGTTGATTGGCTGGCGCGCAGTGGTTACATCGTCTTTCGCATTGACTATCGCGGTCACGACCGTTCGGAAGGCTCTCCGTCTGGCGCATACAGTACGCCCGGTTATATGATTGATGTGCTCAATGCGGTCTCCTCGTTGCAACGCTTTCCGCAGGCTAACCCAGAAAAGATTGGTATGTGGGGGCATTCGATGGGCGGATACCTGACGCTGCGGGCGATGGTGATCTCGGATCAGGTCAAGGCGGGGGTGATCTGGGCAGGAGTGGTGGGTTCGTACCCCGATTTGATCTACAACTGGCGGCGAAGCAGCGGCGATCCAACCCCAACGCCGCGGCCGGGTTTTAGCAGGTGGCGTGATGAGTGGTTGCAACTGTACGGAACCCCGGAACAGAACCCGGCATTCTGGAACTCGATCTCGGCCAATGCATTCCTCGCCGACCTTTCCGGTCCGGTGCAGCTTCATCATGGCACCGCCGATAAGGATGTGCCAGTCGAGTTTTCACAGACGCTTTTCGAACAAATTCTGGCTGCTGGACGCGAAGCGGAACTGTACATCTACGAAGGCGATAACCATAACATATCCAACTCCTTTGGCGCAGCCATGAGGCGGACGATCGAATTTTTTGACCGCTATTTGAAGTAGGGCGGATGGAAGGATTAGTTCAATTCCACCCACTGGTGTGTCTACGTTTTTAGAAGCCGGTGATGGCGGCGGCTTTCTAAAACCACTTTCAGCATCTGATCGTGATCCAGGGTCTCAGTAAAAAATGATCGGTTCGTACATGAAACGCAGGGAGCAGCTTTTGCGCGACCAGCTCGCGATTTGCAAGCAGGGTCAGAAAAAAGAAGGCCTGGATTAGATAGCGGTTCACACCCAGCCCAACAGCAATCCCGTTCGCGTCTCCACCATAGAGGAAAGGTCCGATAGAAAGATTAAGAGCATCGAGAAGCAGAAAAAGCAGCGTTAAGTAATAAAAAGTTACTTTTAAGAACATCTGGTGCAGGCGGGAGGCCCTCTCACTGGCCATTAACAAGCCATATCCCGCCATTAGAGTTGCCAGATTGCTTGTTCCAGAGATGAGCGCCCACTGGAAGCCGCTTCTCTCCGCGACAGGGGTCTTAAACGTGATTTCCAGGCCAAAGGGTCGGACATGGAAAGAGTCGTACTCTCCGAACAGCATTGCGATTATGGCGTGCATTGCTTCATGGTAAATTGCAAAGATTGCCAGTGCAAATAAAAAACTTAGAGATTTTTTCATCGGCTACTATTTCTTGTTCGGTGCTAGTAGTTTTTTTCCATACCCGGTTTACCGGGCGATGCAGATTATTTCTTTTTCGCTCCAGCCTTTTGTAAATTTTCCTTCACCCGAAAAGCTACGATCTTGCGGATTAAGTCATAGGGAAGAGGGCGATCGAAAGGGAATCTTACCGAGCCTTTTGCATTCTCATAGGCTGAGAGCTCGTCTTTGAATTCCTCTATGCCACTGGGTGTGGGGTAGAAGCCGATATGATTTTTATGCGCAGCAAAATGAACCAGATTCCCCTTCAGCGTAAAGGTGGGCATCTGGTAACTGATCCTTTCCTCTGCCTCGGGCGCAGTGGCTTTTATTATCGCCCGTAATTCTTTTAATCTCTTTTGGACTTCTTCCGGGAAGCTTGCGATGTACTCGTCTATTGAGTTGAATGCCTTCCTATTACTTTCCATAATTGCTCCTGTTTGGAACGGCGCTGTTCTTTATTATATGGTCTCTTGGATCGTTTTTCGCGAAAGATGCCAGGCAACTTGAAAATGGTATATATTTTTCAGAAGGTGTTTATACCATGATACTAACAGCACCTACGATCGATACGCGCATTTGTATACCGGATGAAATCATTCGAGAACTCGTCTCCCGAATCGCTGTTGGATTTAAACCAATTCGCATTATTCTGTTTGGGTCTTATGCTTATGGTGAGCCTCGTCCGGAAAGCGATGTGGATTTATTGGTTGTTATGGAGACACCGCTGCGAGAATCGGTGCAAGCCTTACAGATTCGCCAGTCTATCAATCCACTATTTGGCGTGGATTTTTTTGTGATTACTCCGGAGCGGTTGACTCAGCGGTTACTTTGGGGCGATTCATTTCTAAAAGAAATCACTGAAAAAGGGGTGGTGATGTATGAATCTCCTGACGGATGAATGGATCGCCAAAGCCGAGGCAGACCTGCTTACTGCCCGACGGGAATATCGGGCGCAAAAACCCCAATTTTGATGCCGTCTGCTTTCATGCGCAGCAAGCTGTCGAGAAATATTTGAAAGCTGTGTTTCAAGAAAGCGGTGCAATGATCCCTCGTGTTCACAGTTTGATAGAATTATTAGCCCTTATTTCCACGAATGACGCCAGCTTTTTGCTCATTCAGGGGAATGCGAATGTGCTGGAAGGTTATGCCGTCCAGTTTCGTTATCCGGGCATGTCTGCGGATAGATCAGAAGCGAAACAAGCTCTTGCTGCAGCCGAGCGGCTGTGCTCGTTCGTTCGAATAAATTGAGAAAATAGCGGTAGAACGAGCCCTATTACGTATTATCCTGCCAGCCCCCACAGCATATGCCAGACGATATCGGTCCAGAAATGGATACCCACTGGCGCCAGGAATCCGAATTTCTTAAAGAAGTATGCTGCAACGATGGAGATCAGCCCATTGAACAGCAAGATCTCCAGGAGCAGCGCCGGCGAAAATTGAGACGGGTCGCTCACGCCGAATACCATCATCAATGAGGGCAGGTGGCTTGCTGCAAAGGCGATCGCCGAGAATACGGATACGACCCAATAGACCGCGCCCAGGCCGCGCCCGCGCAGGATCACTTTGCCCACCAGCCAGGTCCAAAACGAGACGAAGAACAGGCGAAACATCATTTCTTCGCCAATCCCAGCGGAGATAGAAGCCACGAGTGAGGTGGGAAAGGGCGGGTGCACCAGGCGCCCAACGCCGTTGAACCGGCTGAAAATCAGATCGCTGATGATGAGCGCCAACCCCAGCGCGCCGCCTGCAATGGCTGGAATGAAAAAGCGCTGGCGGTTGGTTACGTTTTCTGCCCAGATTTCAGGGAAGCCAAGGCGGCGCCACAGTGTTAACCCGAGAAAACCCAGCAGACCGTAGAGCGCTGTTGTAATCGCCGCACTGCCCAGCGCAAGCTGCCAGGCAGGGATTTGAGACTCCGGCGCGACTGTCCCAAGTTCTCCTTGCGGCAGGAAAGGATTCAAAGCTGCGGCCAGCGCCAGGATGGCGAGCAAGATGAAAAATGTTTGGGTGGAACGGGTTTTAATATTCATGGACACTCCTGGAGTGTTATTATACAGGCAGGCGGTGCCTTTGTGCACCAATGGAGCACTGGCGAGTCGCGTTCAAGGCGGGAAATCCTGAATTCATCTGATCTATTTACGGATAAATACGGCGGATGGATGCGGTCCTCTTGACGCCGCTGCAAAAAAAGCAGGTCAGGTCAATGGAGAAATTTTGTAGGCAGCCGTAAGTGATTGTATAATTTTTGTGATCTCAGAGGTTACAACCCACCAACCTTGTGGCACCTGCCAGAGAGAAGGGTTGCCAGCGTTGGGTGTGATGGAACGTTTATTTGATGGGAGAGCCAGTGCAAAATTATTCTTCGACGCTGATGACCAGGGGTTTGTTGCCAGGAGGGACAAATGGATCAGAAAGAGAGCAGGCGATCCTGGTGGTTGTTGGCCGGGGCGGTCTTTCTACTGGTTTGCGGCTGTAACCTGCCGGCCTTCTGGACCGGCATGAACCCGTTTGGGGGGATCACCGTGGCCGAACACCCGGAGATTCGCCTTGCCAGCGACAAGAGTCTCTTTGAACAGGCGGACTGTGGAGAAGTCTCTTACGGGCGACGGCAGTGCGAACCTGAAAGCGTACTGGGGAAGTTGGGGTGCAGTGCGGTCATCGAGCCGCCGGATGCGCTCGGCGGGCTTGATCCTGACCTGCCCGTGATGGCCTGCCGGGCAGCTTTTACACCGGGCGAAGAACGCCTGGAACCCCATGAGTACCTGTACAATGAAGGCTGTCTGATGCCAGGTTACATCCGGCTGGTGGTTTGGCAGGAAGGGAGCTACCACCTCTTGAAGAATAGCGAGGACTTGAAATCGGTTTACGCCCCGATCGAGACGCCTGAGGAAGCCTTTAGTTATGCAATAGCCGCTACTGGCCTGGAGGCTCGTTTCGATCTTGAACCAGAACGCAATTTCCGCTATCATGTCAGCTCGCTGGAAGAGACGTATGTCGAGGAGATCGAGGACGGTTACCGGGTACACCTGTTTCATTACCGCCTTTGTGGTTGCGGCCCTCACACCACTTCGGCTGCGGCGGTGGATGTCGGCAGGGATGGTTCGATTCAAGTGGGCGATTTCATCCCTCTGTTCGAGGATCCAGAGCAAGACGGTCTGTGTGTTGATTAGTGAGGGGTCAATTTGGGGGTTGCAAAACCTGAGCGGTTGTGTTAAACCATATACAGAATAGGAGCAACCGTCTTGCAGAACAGAATGACCTTCCGCTGGCTGGGCGTTGCCGGATTCGAACTCGGCGTGGCGGCACAGACTTTATTGGTAGATCCTTTCTTCACCCGCCC
>Ga0067045_1029184_pt1 | contig 23136 bp, 20 predicted proteins | sample TerdegcTABiofilm_FD_59184 | JGI IMG/M metagenome (GOLD analysis project Ga0067045, IMG submission 59184) | Combined Assembly of (Gp0054472, Gp0054536) Wastewater bioreactor microbial communities from Singapore -Terephthalate degrading...
GAAAGATCGGCGGGTAAATGGCGATATCCCAAATGTTATCAATCGCTTCGAGCATAATATCCGCCCGTCCGGTAGCAACCAGCAGGTAACCAAAGGCATCGCCCCAACCGGCGCGATAATGCGTGGCGGCCATCACCCTTTCCCACGCCTTTTGGCGATGGTAACGCCCAAAATTGATCACATCTGTAAAAGCCACAACCGCCTGCTCCAACCGGCTGGTCTGGCTGACGCGCGCTGGCCGGCCATTCCACCAGCAACCCAAACCGGTACCAGCCGCCAGCAGCTCGTTCAAAGCCGGAAAATAAGCCACCCCCACTTCAACATTCCCTTCAATTTCGAGGCCGATCAAGACAGAATAAAGTGGCACGCCGCGCATGAAAGACCGGGTGCCGTCAATCGGATCAATAAACCAGCGATGGCTGGCGTTTCCGTCTCCCTCTATGCCATACTCCTCCCCCACAATCGCATGTCCGGGGTACTTTTTCTCGATCTGGCGGCGGATAAATTCTTCAGCCTTGCGGTCAGCCAGCGTGACAGGCGTGCCATCTTCCTTGGTATCCACCTGCAGGTTGGTCTGAAAATATCCCAAGGTAAACTTACCGGCTTCTACCGCGGTTTCAACAGCAAAATTCAGATAGGGTTGAAGCAGTTTGGGGTCTACGATTTCGGCCTCCTTAGCGTTCACGCATAATTATTATAATAGTTTTCGGAAAACGAGTTCTCGTTTCGTTTGGGCCGCATTCACAAAATGAATGCATTGCACACCGGCGCGAACAAAAGACATCGCCCGGCGGATATCGGGATCAATGACCAGCAAATCGGACAATTGCAGTTGGGCCATGTCTTGGAGAACGCCAGGAAGAGAGGAAATTTCTTTGCTTCCGCTAATCCCTGAAAACCATATCCTTTTTTCTGGTTTGAAATAACGAAGAAGATTAGAGGATGTCGCCATCTGGGACACCCATTCTTTGGGATAGTCTACCATAAGCCACAAGGGAATTCCTCTTTTTTTTAGGTCTGAAAGCAGATTGTACAATTCACTGTTTTTTGCCAGCGGCGGAACGAGCAGGGATTCGGGGGGTAGAACATCTAGCACAGGGGTAAACAACGTCGATAGGTGTGAAAACAGTGTGTTCAGATTAGCTTCACCCTTCTGCAATCTTGGTGCCCAATCCAACAATAATTCTCTCGGATTGATAACCCCAGTTTTTCCAACATGCCTCTCGATCTGAGAAAAAACAAAATCTTCAAAATCCTGGACAAAAATCCCGCCCAGCCAGAAAAACAAATTTGTCCCCATAGAGCCTTTCATTCTCCGAGTACCTGTACCACCAACCGGCGGGGTTTGTCATCCGTTTGCCAGTCCACCAGCAGAATATCTTGCAATGCGCCCAGCAATAATTCGCCGCCAGAGACAGGCACAGTGATCGAAGCCGACGACGATACCAGGATAGACCAGATATGAGCATGCCCGTTTTGATCCACCCCTCTCAAGTGGTGATGATAAAACTGGTCTGGTGAATTAATTTTATGGAGAGTATCCTGCAGATCGGCCAAAATGCCAACTTCGTGTTCCGCAATGATCACCGCGCCAGTGGTATGTTGAAAGTAAAGTGTAACCTGCCCTTCCTGGCAATTGGATTGCTCTACAAAGCTCCGGACTTTACTGGTCAGGTTGATGACATCAAAATTCCCGCTCGTATTTACCACCCAGTGTTCCGTTTTGACCATTCAGTTGTCCTTCATCCAGACCTTATGGTTGGAGACTACCAGACCCAAAAGCGCGCGGCAGCAAATCGGAGACTTTCATTTCATCCAGGATCTCGCCGCTCTCATTTGCAATGATGATGGCGGTATCCATGCCGAATTCAGCCAAAACCTGTCGGCATCCACCGCAAGGAGAACCTCCGTCGCGGGTGACCACTGCAATCGCAAGGAAACTCCTGTGCCCCTCGGAAACAGCTTTGAAAACAGCAACCCGTTCCGCGCAGATCGTCGCCGGGTAGGCCGCGTTATCGATATTAACGCCGCAAATAATTTCCCCATTGCTCGTCAACAAGGCTGCGCCAACCGGATAACGAGAATACGGCGTGTAAGCAAAACGGCGCGCCTTGTTGGCTTCTTGAACCAACTGCTTCTTTTGAGCTTCAGATAATTGATTCTTCATCCAGCTATTCTTCCCAAAACGCGGGAGGGATGATCTCCGCCTTTAAACCAACCTGATTTTTGTGGTTCTCAAGGGCTTCAACCACTTTTTCCAAGGGGTAATGGTGTGTGATGAACTCTTTGCCCGGCACATCGTTCGAAGCAAGCAATTTTAATGATCGGCCGAGAATATCAGGCGTCTGCAAATATACCGAAGGGCTCTTGATGGTCAGACAGTCGTAATGGATTTTTCGGGTATCCAGGGTAACAGTCGTGCCGCCTTTACAGCCCCCGAACAGCATCACCGTGCCGCCCCGGCGGGCCATGTTAACGCTCAATTCCCACACCTGAGGCTGACCTGTCGCTTCGATAACTACATCCGGGCCGGGTTGCCCCAAGATCTGGTATACCGCCTGGATCTGGTCACCGACATCGCGAATATTCAAAATATGGTCAGCGCCCAGCTTCTTCGCTTTGGAAAGCCGGTGCTCCACCGACCCGCATGTCACAACAAAAGCGCCGCGCAGCTTAGCCAGCCGCAGGAAAAACAACCCCAAAGGGCCATCGCCATTAATGACAACCGAATCGCCAGGCCGGATTTCTGGGAGCATTTCAATTCCATAGAGGGCGCATCCCAGGGGTTCAATTAAAGCCGCTTCAGCAAAGGAAAGATGCTCTGGGATGCGATGAATGTTATTACGAACGATTTTTTCGGGAATTGCAATATATTCCGCGAACGCGCCGCCGGCAATCGCCCCTCCTGGGATTGAGTAAGTCCTATCAACGCAGAACTCAGGTTGATTACGGTTACACCAGTAACATTTTCCACAGGGGGATGCAATGCCGGCAACAATCCGTTCTCCAATTTCCACATTTTTAACATCCTTGCCCACCTTAACCACCGTGCCAGCGCACTCATGGCCAAACGGCATCGGCAGGACAGGTAGCTCCGGATAACCACGCGTGTAAATCTTGACATCTGTCCCACAGGTGGTCGCAGCTCCAATCTGAAGGAGAATTCCGCCAGGCTCGATGGATGGTTTCTTCACCCGTTCTATTCTAAGATCCATCGGAGCATAGAACATTGCAGCAAGCATTTCGTTTTCCATAATAGATCAACCTCCAAAAATTCGTCAGAAAATATCGATAAAAATGATTACGCGACAGCATGGACGCCTTCGGAGTCTATCTTCGCCAGGATAAGGGGAAGACATTTTGGCTCCGAATTATCTATGGTGATGAGTTTCAGAAGTTCCTCTCCATACCAGTGGGCCGTTTTTTCGTCCTGGGCATACACCTCACCGATTACTTCGCCGCGATAAACAGGATCGCCGCAGCGCTTTCTGAGTGCAACGCCTACGGAAGGATCAACCTTATCCTCGCGAGCTGCACGCCCGACCCCCAAACCGATGAGAAGCTGGCCAATCTTAGTGGTATCGAAGCCTTGAACCGTCCCATCCAGCGCAGAATAGAATGGTAATTTAACAGGCGCAGCGGGCAAAATGTCAGGGTGATCCACCACGCGGTCATCGCCCCCTTGCGCTTTGACCATTTCGCGAAACTTCTTAATGGCGGCCCCGCTTGAAATACAATCCCGTAATATCTTTTCGCCTTCCTCATGGTCTTTTGTGCGGCCAGATAACATCAACAATTCTGCGCCCAAATAGAGGCAAAGATCAAGAAGGTCTCCCTGCTGTTTTCCAGAAAGGACGTCAATCGCTTCCCGGATCTCAAGCGCGTTACCAATTCTAGTTCCCAACGGTTGGTCCATACTGGATAGAACCGCCACCGTCTTAACACCGAAACTTTCTCCGATAGCCACCATCGTTTTTGTAAGGGCGATGGTATCATCCCAATCGGGCAAAAAGGCGCCTTTTCCCGCCTTTACATCCAACAAAATTCGATCTGCGCCCGAAGCCAATTTTTTGCTCATCACACTGCTGGCGATCAGGCCGATGCTTGCAGTGGTGCCGGTTACATCGCGCAGCGCATAGATCAGTTTATCGGCAGGCACGAGGTTCTGAGTTTGTTCAACGATCGCTACGCCTGTGCTCTTGACCAGTTTGATCATTTCCTCCCTGGAATAAGCCACTCTGAAACCGGGGATCGATTCCAGCTTGTCAATCGTGCCGCCCGTATGCCCCAGGCCTCTTCCAGACATCTTGCCAATTTGTACGCCAGCCGAACCCACCAACGGGATCAAAACGATTGTGGTCGTGTCGCCAACTCCGCCGGTGCTATGTTTATCCACTTTAATGCCGTCTAACTCGGATAAATCAATGACTTCTCCCGAATGCACCATTGCATCGGTCAACCAGACGATTTCCCGGTGGGACAGCCCTCTCCAATAAACAGCCATTAAGAAAGCAGAAGCCTGGTAATCCGGTATTTTTCCGCTAACCAACCCTTGCACGAAAAATTCAATCTCCTCTTGCGTCAGTTCAAGGCCATCCCGCTTATGAGTAATCACATCAACCATCAACATCGTTTTTCTTCTCCCTCTCTCACTGCCTAATGAGAATTTTTATTGGTATCCACCGGCAAATACTCAAAGAATTTTTCCAGGAGTTTCTTAAGTCTCGATCCGATCCTGGCAGCCGATTCCAAAACCGCCTCGTGCTCCAGAGAATTCTCATTCATATCCGTGATACAAGAAATCCCCAAAATTCGGATACCCGCATGATGGGCGGTAATGGCCTCTGGAACCGTGGACATGCCAACTGCATCCGCTCCAAACATCGTAAGCAAGCGCAGGTCTGCGGGGGTCGAATAGCTTGGCCCCAAAATGCAGATATAAGTCCCTTCTCGAACCTGCAGGTTGGCCTCTTTTGCAGCCCGGTGAGCCAATTTAAGCAGCTCCGTATCGTAAACCGAAGACATATCGGGATAGCGGGTTCCAAAATTCTCATCGTTAGGGCCTCTTAACGGGTCAAAACCAGCCATGCCTAACAGATTGATGTGATCTCGGATCAACATGAGGTCTCCCCCTTTAAATGACTGGTTAAGCCCTCCAGCTGCATTAGTGATGATCAAATTCTTCACACCTAGCAGTTTCATCACACGGACAGGAAGGGCCACCTGCCCCATCCGGTATCCTTCCAGGTAATGAACCCGCCCCTCCATCACTATTCCGAAATGATTGCCGATCGATCCCAGGTGCAATCTGCCCTCATGCCCCAAAACGGTGCTGATGGGCCAATGCGGAATATCGGCATAGGGAATGATCGCATCATCTTTCATAATGCTTGACGCCTGGCCTAACCCGGAACCCAGGATCAGGCCAAATTCAGGCTGGCGATTCGTCCAGCTCCTGATGTAAGCTGAAGCCTGTTCATACTCAACCATAGAGAGGAATGAATCTAGCAAGCGTGGGTTTTTTTTCATCGCGTCCCTGTTTAAATATCCTGCGCCTCAGCGGCTTGAGAAGCTTGCTGTCTTGCTTTTCGGGACTGCTGGCCATAGATCACAAGCGCGATTAAAGTGGCGACATATGGGATGATATAGATGAACTGCGAAGGAAAATTGGTCAAAACCTGAAAAGTGTTCGAAAGAGCATCGAAGGTGCCAAAAAGCAGCGCGCCCAAAAACACCCGCAGCGGTTTACGGCCTCCAAGCAAAACAGCCGCTAGGGCTATAAAACCTCGCCCTTGCACCATGCCTGTAACAAACAATTTCGTCGTTGATATGGAAAGCTGAGCCCCAGCCAAACCACACAAAGCCCCTGAGATCAGGATGGCAAGCCATTGGATTTTAATGACGGAAATGCCCGAAGCCAGCCCGGCAGATGGATTCGAGCCAACAGACCTCAACCTTAACCCAAATACAGTTTTGTAAAGAAAAAGATAAGTGCCTACCACGCTCAATAAGGAAAGATAAGAAATGATCGAGTGACCGGAAAAACTTTTGAAGAACGGCGCCGATTGAAGAATTGGAATGTTTATGTTAGGAAGTGCATCAACCGCAATGCCAGAAGAATACCCCTTGATGCCAGTAATCAGAAACATCAGAAAGGAAGTTAATCCGAGAGCGAGGATATTGATCGCGATCCCCGCCAGGATGATATCAGCCTTGAGGTGCAAATGAAATAGCGCCAGCAAGGCGCTTAGAAGAATCCCGGAAACAATTGCCATAAGCAAACCAATGGTCGAATTTTGCGACCAGCCCGAAAAAACGAGCGCGGTAAAAGCCCCCATCAGCATCAAGCCCTCAAGGGCAATATTGATCGCGCCGGATTGATCGGCTATTAAACCGCCCATCGCGGCAAGAATCAACGGCGTGGAAATTCTTATCAACGTATAAATAAACGAGGCGGAAAGAATTGCAGTGATAACTTGTTCCATAAGATTTCTACCCTTTAGGATTGAGATGTAAGGTTAGAAGGAGGTTTTACATCTTTTTCCTGCCAAAGGCATATTTCAACCGTAAATTTCTTATTCGCGGCAATGCCTGAACTGTCAAGAACAGGATCATGATTGCCTGTACAACAATGACAATTTCTCGCGAGACATCGCTCGTTCGCTCCATCACATCCGCGCCGATCCTCAAATAACTATAAGCAACTGCTGCAACAGGGACCAGCAGCGGGTTATTTTGGGCAAGCATAGAGACAATAATGCCTTCGAATGCCATTCCACCAGAAATTCTCTGAACCAACCGGGTATGGACACCCATAGCCAAAATGCCACCTGAAATCCCGGCAAATATTCCTGACACAGCCATCGAAAGCCAGATCACTTGCTTCACATTTAGACCAATGTGTTGGGCAAATTTTTCATTGAAACCCGACATCCGGAGGTTAAAGCCATAGGGAGTCCGGTATAACATGGCCCATACGATAATCACTGCCAGAACGGCCACAATTAAACCTGCGCTGGTGCGCACCTTTCCGCCGAGGACCGGGAGTAATCCTTGCGCTGGAAAGACATCAGAAAGAATGGCACCTGCCCCGGGAGGCATGAAAAAATTTTGCAACAAGAAATCGTAAATTTGTACTGCAATGAAATTCAACATCAAAGTGGATACAATTTCATCGCTCCCGAGATAAGCCTTTAACACCCCCGGAAGAACGCCCCACAGAAAGCCTGCAACCCCACTGGCAATCAATCCTACGATAAAAAGGCCTGTAAATGGAGGTAAAAATAGCGCAACCGCACCGGCCGCCATTGCCCCAAAAATTAGTTGCCCTTCAGCCCCCAATGAAAACTGGTTCGCTTGAAAAACGATAGAGATCGCCAGACCCAACATGGTAAGGTTGATCGCATCGGTAATCCAATCAGAAATTCTATTAGGCTGAGAAATTGGCCCCGTAATAAACGCTTTAAAAGCTTCCTGGGGATTCTCGCTGACCACTAAAGTAACCAGATAGACGATCAAGAGACCAAGCAGTACGGCAAGAACCACTTTCACAATAACAGAAAACGAATCGTTCGAAGGCAGGGTTTTTACATTATCAATAATTTGCTGGATCTTCAATCGTATCGATGTCACATTTTTCTCCACGGTTTGAATGACAACCCAATCTTTAGAGCGATTCAAATCCCTGCTGCGCGAGCAAAGAAGCATCCTGGCGGTCAACGCCCATCATATAGCGGCCAATTTGTTTCAAGTCCAGACCTGGACGGTTTTTCTCGATGGCGACGATTTGTCCCTTGTAGATAACAGCGATTCGATTCGCGAGCAGAACCAATTCATCCAGGTCAGAAGTCAGCAACAAAATCCCCAGGCCTTGTTTCAATGCATCAAGCAAGCGGTTATGAGCAAACTCCGCTGCGGCAACATCGACCCCTCGCGTAGGTTCCGCCGCGATTAATAACTTTGGATTACTCGAAATCTCTCGAGCCAGCACCACTTTTTGAATATTGCCTCCAGAAAGACTGCCTACCGGGGAATTTGGGCTGCTCGTTTTGATGCCGAATTCTTTTATAAGCTCTTTTGCTTTTAGACCTATCTGGAACTGATCGAGAAACATCCTTTTTCTAAAGGGGGGACTGCTCATTCGATCTGCAAGCAGCACTTCGAAAATTTTAGCCTGTTCTGCCACACCGGATGTCCGCCGGTCTGGAGGGATAAATGCAATCCCCAGCCTTCTCCGCTGTGAAACTGAATACGATGTAATATCGCAGTTCTTCAAGAGTATTCGCCCGCTTTTAGGAGAACGTAAACCAAAGATACACTCGATTAACTGGCTTTGCCCATTCCCCTCCACCCCTGCCAGGCCAAGGATTTCACCTTCGTGTATGGTCAAAGAAATTTTTTTGACAACTTCATTCTTCGCGTCAGAAAGAACGGTCAGGTCTTTAATTTCGCAAACTTTCTCTTTAGGTTTTGAAGAACTTCTGGTAACTTTTGAAAGAACAGAACGCCCGACCATCAGATTGGCGATATCTGCAGGGGTAACGTTCTCTGCATCTACGGTTGTTACGTTCTCTCCCTGCCGCAATACTGTTATCCGGTCTGCAATGGCTTTGACTTCCAATAATTTGTGAGAAATGAAGATAATCGTGTGGCCTTCTGCGCGCAGCTTCCGGATAATATCAAACAGGCTTTCTGTTTCTTGTGGCGTTAACACCGCAGTCGGCTCATCCAAAATCAGGAGCTTTGCCCGGCGATATAAGGTCTTGAGAATCTCTACTCGCTGCTGCTGGCTAACCGATAAATCTCTGACCAGCGCCTTTGTTGGAACATGAAATCCAAACGACGAACCCAACGAGTTCACTACGTCTTCAATCGTTTTTGCCTGAAGCCAGCCAAAACGGCTGGGTTCCGCGCCCAAAACAACATTCTCGGCGACGGTTAAATTGGGGGCAAGTGTAAAATGCTGGAATACCATTCCAATACCCAAACGGATGGCATCCAGGGAAGAGCGAATTTGGACGGGCTTTCCCCAAACCTCAAGTCTGCCGCTATCCGGTTCAACCGTCCCATAAATAATCTTCATCAGGGTGCTTTTTCCTGCACCGTTTTCACCCACAATTGCATGAATTTCATCTTTACGGACGCTTAAATTAATATTTCGATTGGCCCTGACATTTCCATAACTCTTGGAAACACCTTGCAGCTTGAGTGCAAAAACATCCTCGGAGGATGAATTAGAAAACGCGGCATCTCTTAATTTCATCTGCAAAATTCTCGACCCTCTTCAGGCAATGAACACGTTTATTTGATCCGGTGAAAAACGGGCGACTCGCAGGCTCCCTGAAAGCATCAGGGAGCCTGCAAAGAACCATATAGAACTAGGTTCCAACAGAAGGAATTTCTATTTTGCCGTCAACAATCTCTTTCTTTAGGGCTTCCATCTGCTGGCGGATATCTTCAGAGACGATTTTCTGGTAATATTCGTTGTTCTCCAGGTCTACGACGCCATCCTTGACGCCATAACTCACGTTCTGGCCGCTTACCATCGTTCCTTTTGAATAACTTTCCAGTGCAATGTAGAGCGATTGGCCAACATTTGCAATCGCAGCCCCTGCAATCGTATCGGCGTAGCCGGCATTATTGGGTAGCAAAGCTTTTACCTGATTCTCATTGACCGCGATGGCGTAGATATCCTTCTCAAGGGCAGCTTCATAAACACCCAGACCTGTAGCGCCTGCCACTGCCCAAACGACATCCGCGCCGTTGTCAACCATTTGCTCTGTGAGCTGCTTCCCCTTGGCAGGATCATTGAAGTCGCCGGCAAATGCCGTTAACAGCTTGACTTCGGGGTCAGTATCTTTGATTCCCTTCTCGTAACCGACCAGGAAGTTTTGAATTACCGGAATATCCATGCCGCCCACAAAACCAACCACCTTATCCGCATTGGCCCGAGACATATCGGAGGATGTGACCTTGGCAGCTAATGCGCCTGCCAAATAGCCGGCTTCGTTATACCGGTACACAATGCCATAAATATTCTTGCAATCCGGGCATTTTTCGAAGTCGGCAGAAACATCGAACAGGATGAACTGTTTATCGGGGAATTGGGGGGCAACTTTCTCCATCATCTCTTTCATATTGAAAGTGCCTGCAATAATGACATCATAGGGTCCATTGGCTGCATCGATTAACGCAGGCTCCCATTTGTTGGTGTCGTACGTTGCCTCAATGACTTTAACATCCATGCCAAAGTCTTTGCCAGCCCTCACAACGCCATTATTGGCAGAGTCGAAGAAACCCAAATCGCCCAATGTGCCATTAATGACGAGCGCAACTTTTTTGGGCGCAGCAGTCGGTTCCGGTGTTGGGGTAGCTGCCGGCGCACATGCAGAGACAAATAGCAAAACAATCAGCAATCCCCCTTGTAACAAGATTTTGAAAACTTTGTTAGAAACGGACATGGTTCCACTCTCCTATTTATTCGGCTAAAAATATTTTCAACTCGATGAGCTTCAGGGGATTGGCATCTTGTCTTCAATTTTGGGTTCTTTAAGCTTCGCTTTTTCAGGACTCAAAATAGCTTTGATCATTAGACGTTCGCTTTGCACACCGCTTCAACCCTTTATGTTTCGGATAAATCGATGCACCAACCCTGAGACGAACCAAAGGTATGATGACTATATTCCTCCTTTCCTTGCACAACACGCTCACCTCGAGATAGGCGGCCATCAGCATAGCGCAATGGTTACCCCAGGCAATGTGATTTGATCTTTCCGTTGGTGAAGGGAGAGTGAATCACCCCTTTTTCAGTCACGATGGAGGTAATCAGCGTCCCGGGGGTTACATCGAACGCCGGGTTCAAGACGCTCACGCCCTCCGGCGCGATGCGCGAACCGCCGCAATGGGTTACTTCTTCGGGGTTTCTCTGCTCAATCTTTATTTCACGCCCAGTTTCGATCGTCAAATCAAAAGTCGAAGTAGGCGCAACAACATAAAAAGGCAATCCGTGCGCCCTGGCAAGCAGCGCGAGCATATAGGTTCCGATCTTATTTGCAGTATCGCCGTTCAAGGCAATTCGGTCAGCGCCCAGCATGACGACATCGACCATCCCCTGAGCCATAGCATAACCCGCCATAGAATCCGTGCAAACTGTAACAGGGATATGGTTGTACATGCACTCCCAGGCTGTAAGCCGCGCCCCTTGCATCAGAGGGCGAGTTTCACAGGCAATGACCTCAATCTGTTTGCCCTGCTCTTTGGCAACGTACCAGGCAGCCGCCGCAGTGCCATAAGAGACGGCGCATAACATCCCGTCATTACAATTTGTCAAAACGCGGCAGTTATCCGGCAATAGACTCGCGCCAAACAACCCCATACTGCGGCTTTCATCCTCTGATTCCTGGCTGATGTCCTTTGCCTCTTGAAGCAAAATTCTCTTAAACTCCTCTACTGATTTAGGGGAGGAACTTTCCATTTTCTTTCTTATGCGGTTCACAGCCCAGGATAAATTTACGGCAGTAGGCCGCACAACCGCCATAAAGTCGCAAATTTCCCCGAATCTCTTTTGAAGGTTTGCTAGGCTTTCTTCTTCCATCCGTTGAATAGTTACCGCAATCCCCAGGGCAGCCGACACCCCAATCGCCGGGGCGCCTCGTATGCTCAGGCGTTTAATGTTGTCTGCAATGACTAAATAGTCATCAGTAACGACATAATCCAAAACATGGGGTAATTTATTCTGATCAATGAAAGCAACTTTTCCTTCTACAAGGTCAATATTTTTCAATGCGTACCTGCCTTTCTCAAATGTTTACCGCTTACGATAAATGTAATGAGTAGAGATTTCTGCAACATGGTATTCCGTTGAGACCATCACAGGCAGACCTTCTTTCGTATAATCAATCTGCCGGATTCGGAGTAAAACGCTGTCTGGATGAATTGATAACTTTTTAACCAAAAGCTCATCCGCTTTAATTGGCTTGATTTCAGCAAGCGCATGGTCAACATGTACGCCAAGACGATGATCAAGAATGTTATAGAGAGAGGCATCCTCGACGCACAAAAGTGATCTTAATTCCTGGATTGTTAACGGTTTCTTACCGTGTTTCAATAACGCAGGATCCATGTAATCTACGGAATAAATTACGGGTTTGTCATTAGCGGTGCGAACACGCTTGATTACAATCACCTCAATCCCTGTATGGATATCCAGTTCAGCCAAAACCTGTTCAGAACCATCCTCGATAGAAATCTCCAGCTCTATACACCCAGGTCGCATCCCCATGGACTTGATCATTTCGGCCACGCTGCTATTGATGTGCAGGTTATTGGTGATTAGCGGCCGTTGGTGAATAAACGTCCCAACGCCATGCCTTCGAACGACGTAACCCTGGGCGATCAATTCTTCCAATGCAGCTCTGAGAGTACCCCGGCTGACGCCTAACTGTTCAGTCAACTCCAGCTCGCCAGGCATCTGCATTCCTGGCGACCATACGCCCTCGATAATCAATTTGCGAATCTCAGCAGCCACCGCTTGAGGAAGTAACTTCGATTTTGAGAAATCGCGCATCTGGTTTATTTCTACATCAAATAACGGTTGTTTCATTCCTCATCTCCAGAAAGCAAAAGTTGAGATTTCGCAACCGGGCTATGCCCGTGAGAGATAATTCACTACGCCGGCCGCAGTTACTTTTGCGCATTGGATGACCGATTCAATTTCCACACATTCATCAGGGGCATGAGCAGACCACCCCTTGGGCCCAAAAACGATGGAAGGTGAAAAGCCACCACCCTGGGTAATTTTTGCATCACAGACCATCAACCGTCCCTGGGGCAAACCGGCAGGATTTATTCCGACCTGGGTAGAGGCCGCAGTGAAGGCGGAAACCAGGGGATGGTCAGAAGTTAACTCCCCGCCCAAATGGCCGATCGATTGAGAAAAGACCAGCGGAGGATGATCAACAAACCAGGGGTGGTCGCTAACCGCTTCTTTGACAGCGGCCTCTAGTTCACTCAGGGCTTCTTGAGGGGTTTCTCCGGGTAGCAGGCTCATCAATCCCTGAGCGAAGGAATAAGTAGGACAGGTCGCATCCCATTCGCCAGCGCGTACAGAGCCCACATTGATAAAGCCAGGAGAGTCATTGTCGAGAAAATCGGGTATTCGTTTTCTCGCTTCGATCTCACGCTGATGCTGTAGTTCCTCCAGCCGCCGGAGCACCTTGCCCATGGCATACACACTGTCGACTCCAGGGCTGTGCCTCAGAATAAAACCAGGGTTGCCCACCAACTTTATTTTGAAATCCTGAATACCGGTGTGGTGGTAAAGCACCCTTAGATCGGTCGTTTCTGCAAATACTGTTGCATCGCCAATAAATCCTTTCTCGATGCACGCCAGCGTGCCGTTGCCGCCAGTCTCTTCTTCGGGAACAGCATGAAGTTGGACCCGGCCTTTCAACTCCGTCTCGGTTTCCGCCAGGGCTTTAAGCGCCCCAATTAACCCCACCAAACCACCTTTCATGTCTATGGCGCCGCGCCCATAAAGACGGCCGTCTTTCACAAAACCAGAGAAGGGGTCAACCGTCCAATCGGCCATGGGCTCGACGCCGACGATATCAACATGCCCATTCAAGACAATCAAGCGGCTTCCTTCTCCATATTCAGAAACCAGAACGCCGATCTGATCACGCGTCTTCAGAAATGTATCATTGTGGGTGTAAAGCAAAGCGCCGTTGCTCGGTGCAACCACCTTTTCCACCTGTTCCCAATTTGGCTTCCAGCGATGGTGGCGAATGGAAGGATCGTTTAGGAAATCGGCGATAAGATCCAGGCATTTGTTCTGCTCAATAGTGCAGGGATAGCTTGGGATTCGGACAAGGTCTTGCAATAAGGCGATAAGGTCTGGTTTGATACGATCAACAGCGGCAGATAAGTGAGAATATTCCATCGGACAACCCCATATCAATTTGACAAAATATAACCAGCGTTCAGACTGTTGACTTTTCTATTCAGAACTATTATAATACAAAAGACATTAGATGTCAAACATCTAATGTCCTATAACAAGGATTTATTTTCTTTTCAGGAGAAACCGAATGAGCGGTAAAGAATTATTGGCAATCGAGGGGGGAGCGCCCGTCCGGCCTGAAGGCATGCCCCCTGAAGCGGATTTCTTTGGGTTGGAAGAGCTTGAAGCTGTAACGAATGTCATGAAATCGAGAGCACTGCGCCGCGGCAACATCACCGAGGAATACGAAAAGAAAATTGCCGACTGGTTTGGCGTCAAACATGCTCTGGCTGTGACCAGCGGGACAACGGCGCTGCACGTCGCTCTGGCAGCAATTGGGGTTGGCCCCGGCGACGAGGTGATAGTTTCGCCGTACACCTTCGTTTCTTCTGATACTTCGGTTCTTGAGCAAAATGCTGTCCCGGTATTTGCAGATATTGACCCAGACTACTTGCATTTGGATCCGGCCGATATCGAGAGGAAAATCACCCCCTACACCAAGGCCATCATCCCGGTCTCCGCTTATGGCGCGCCGGTTGATATGGATCCCATCATGGAGATCGCCAGGAAACACAATCTTTGGGTCATTGAGGATGACTGCCGTGCTATTGGGGCTACTTACAAGGGAAAAAAGTCGGGGACAACGGGACACATCGCAGTCTTCAGCACGGTTGCGGGCAAAGTCATCAGCACAGGAGAAGGGGGCTTTGCAATTACAAACGATGACGCCTTGTATGAAAAGATGTGGAGCTACAGCGATTTTGCTCGAAAACGATCCCTGGGCAGTTCTTCAAAATATCATTGGGGTCTTCCATGCACCAATTACAGGATTACCAATTTACAGGCTGCCATTGGCATTGAGCAAATGAAGAAGCTGGATGAGTTTGTTGAGGCTCGGAATAAAAACGGTCGCTATTTGAGCGAGCAGTTGAAAGATGTCCCTGGAATTATCCTGCCCAAAGAACCGGTATGGGGAGAGACCATCTATTACTATTACCTCATCCGCATCCAACAGGAAGTGCTTGGCAGCGATATGTTGAACTTTGCATTGGCGCTTTCGGCAGAAGGGGTTTTTGATAAAAAACTGCTGCCAACTACTCGCTGGCCAATTTCACAAAACCTCGAACCCCTTTTCATCGAAAAATCCGGTTACGGCGGAACAAAATGTCCCTTTGAATGCGCCCATTACAAAGGCAAGGTGGAATACGGCCCAGGACAATGCCCGGTGTCCGAAAAACTGCACGAAGAAGTGCTCTGGCTAAGCAGTGTAAACCCGCAAATGACCCGCAAAGACCTGGATGATATCGCTCATGCCGTTAAAAAAGTGGTTTCAGCCTTTTTAGAGAAAAAAGTCCGGGGAGAAAAAATTGAGTATGCTGCCGAGCGCGATCGCGCCTTGCTTTAGCACGCCTTTCCAGCTACCTGATTCTTGAATTCGCCTTATTCCCTGCTTAGAGAAAACCCGCTTTAACGGTAAAGCTCTTGTCCTGAACGACCTTAACTCGTCAGGACAAGGGTGTCTTAACCCAGCTTTACGCTCGGTCTTCCAGGTAACCAACCAGGGCGAGTTCTCCCGCAAGGAATACAGCCCATCATCCGAGAATCAATCTTCCAGGTAACCGGCCAGGGCCAGGGCGCGAGGGCCTGTATTGACGCCCAACACCGGCCCGGTGGTGTTGATCAATAACTCGATCGGGCTAAATTCTGCCCGGATCCGATCAGCCAGGCGCTGAGCCTCCTCCAAGGCATTCCCGTGGGTTATGGCAATCCGCAAAGCCCTGCCGCGCGCATCCAGCTTTTCAAAAAATTTCTGGTAGAAGGTTTCGACGGCGCGCCGGTAGGTGCGGGCAATGGTGAGCGGTTCAACGACCCCCGTGACGTGATTGATCCAGACCAGCGGCTTGATGTCGAGCAACGCGCCGATCAGCTTTCCGGCGTTCCCAATGCGCCCGCCGGTAGAGACGTATTTTAGGGTATCCATGCAAACGAACAACTGCAATTTACCCCGCAGGGTTTCGACAGCCTGGATCACCGACTGCACTGTATTCCCTTCAGCCAGGGCGCGAGCGGCTGTCAGCACCTGCCACCCCAGCCCCATGGTGACAGACTTCGAATCGACGACATGCACCGGCAGGTTGACCTGGCTGGCAGCCGCAACGGCCGACTGGTAAGCGCCGCTCAAGGCGCTGCTGAGCGTGATGACGATGATCTCACTGGCGCCGAGCGATCGCGCCCTCTCAAATGCGTTCAAAAAATCATGGATCGTAATTTGCGAAGTCTTGGGAAGACGCGGATCGGTCTCCAGGCGACGATAAAATTCTTCAGGCTGAAGGTCTATACGATCACGGTATTGCTCTTCTCCCCAAACCAGAGTATGCGACAGTACCGTGATGCCATAGGCCGAAGTCAACTCCGCCGGTAGATCACAAGTGCTATCAGTGATAATTTGAATCGCGTTGGACATGGGCTGCCTCTAACATGGGTGTCAAAATTCGCTCGATTAATTATAGCCCCAACCCAAGAATACGTAGTGCAGCCTGCCATGGCGCCTGGCAGGCTGCACCCCCAAGAAAAATGGACATCAAAAAGCCATCTGAGGGATTCTAGATCCGGGTTTCTCTCAACTCAGGTAAAGGTTTTCTAAAGAAATTCGTAGTCACGGCTGTATAGATGATCCCAACTGCCAGCCATATAAAACCGGCTGTTTTCGACAACGGAGACAGGCTAAACCATAACAACAAACAGACCACCGCGCCAATTGCCGGGACCACCAGGTAGCGTATCGTATTTTTAAGGCCGCGCCGCTTTTCTTTGAAATAATAGTGTCCGATGACTGCCAGGTTGACCATGACAAAAGCAAACAACGCGCCAAAATTGATCATGCTGATGATGGTTTCGAGGCTCTGGGTGGCTCCGATGACCGCCGCAACTGCCAGCAACAGGATGTTAATTACCGGGATCTGGGTTTTTGGATGCACGTAGGCAAATATCTTTTGCGGGATCACGCCATCTTTTCCCATGCCGTAAAGCAAACGAGAGCATCCCGCCTGAGCATCTAAGGCATTTGCCAGGCCTGCAATCATGATCGCCAGGGTAAGAAAAACGGAAAGCGTCTGACCACCGACCTCACCAGCCACGAAATAAAAAGCTGAATCTAGATTGGGGAAGGTTGTGAAATCTGGCCAGATCAACTGCGCAAGGTATGCCTGCAGAACAAACAGAAATCCCACAACCACCAGAGCGATGATAATTGCCACAGAGATATTTTTGGCAGGATCTTTCGTTTCTTCTGCCAGCGTGCTGATGGCGTCAAACCCCAAAAATGAAAAACAGGCAATTGCCGTCCCAGCCAGGATGGCGCTAAACTGGAAAGTTTCTGCCTTGTAAAACGGTGAAAGCGAGAAAAGCGTTCCTTCGCCAACACCGTTGCTCAATCCGATGACAGCGCTGACCACAAAATAAATAAGCACTGCAAACATAAAGATGACCAAAGCGGTGGTCATCTTTGCCAGCGAAGTCACACCTCTCAAATTGACAAACGTTACAATGATGATCGCGCCCAGAATCCAAACCCAGTAGCTCACAGCCGGGAACAACGTCGAAGCAAAAATGGCCAGGATGATGAAACTCATGATTGGCATGAGGACGTAATCCAACAATATCGTCCAGCCAGAAAGCAATCCAAGGTACTGATTAAGTCCCCGCCGTGTATATACATAGGTGGAACCAGCCTTAGGAAATGCGCCTGCCATTTGCCCAAAACTGTAACCGGTGAACGCCATAGCAATCATCGCCAAAATATACGCAAGCGCCATGTGACCTTGTGTAACCATGGTCACACTGCCATAAATTGCCACAGGCGCAATAGGCACCATCATGGCGATACCATAAAGGATCAAATCTTTAAGCCCTAAGACGCGCTTCAATTCTCGCGTTCCTTCGGTCTCTGTGATACCTTGCTCGGACATTGCTGCTCCTTTCAATGGAAAAACTGAAATGATAGTCAGACGGATTGAGACCTTCTCTATTCGTCTTCGCCCCAGCCATCCCACAGTTTTTTGATGTCTTGCCATTGCTCCATAGTGGTGGCTTCACCTTGATAATGACAGCCTTGAAAAGAATAATACGGTGCAGTGTAGGTACCGCGTTTCAATAAGCAGCGAATATTCTCGCGGTAAACCTCATCCACCGCTTCATGTTGGAGTGGATCCTGCTCAAGCCACAAGTTTTTCGGGTGAATAGGCTGTTCATACATGCGCTTGAACACTTCAGTGCGGACATCTTTCAACCAGTTGCTGTTCAGGTTCATTACCCTGAATTGGCGTAAGGCTTCGATATCTATGATCGCCGCTACCATCGTGTTGTACCCGGAAGCGGAATAAGACATGATGTTCCCCTGATAATCTACGATATGAGAGTTACCTCCAGCAATATCAACGGGATGTCTCATCTTTGGGTGCAAGAAAACCGGACCCACATTTGGACAGATCATATACACGCTGTTAAATTGAGCATGTCCGCGATTTTGAGTCATCCACCCGCCGCCACCCGGATACGAATTACCCGTCATGGGCATCGCTTCACTGGGGCGATAAACGACCTCTGCGCCATTAAACGCCAATGCCCGTACAACCTCAGGATATTCAGCGTCGCTGCAGCAGATTGTGCCAATGTTGCCGATATCATCCGTCCTCAGTACAGGATAAAACGCCTCGATGCCATCGCCAAAAAGCTCCACCCAGCGATCATAAACATCATGCGGGGTGCAGGAACGTTCCCGGCACCAGATATGATTTTTGGCCGCTTTGTGAACGACCTCGCCTTGAGGAGAGATGATAAAAAGTGTATTAAAAAAGCGATTTGCCATGACCTCGGGCCAGCGCGCCTTGCACTGCGCAATAATGTAGGTGTTGTACAGTTTTGCCAACCTGCCAAGCCATTCTGTCTCTTCACCTGGGATATCAATGAATAATTCACTGGCAGCCAGGGTGTGCGGCAAATCAAAAGCCTCGTCGGTGAAACCGGTCAACGCTCCTTCGGCCAAAGCGATGAGTTTAACGGGCATATTGATGTTTACCATCGAAACGGCAGCGTGGATGTTGTCTTCTATGGTTTGTAAATTAACTTTGATGTGCTTTCGCTCGGCCACTCCATAGACGACGGTTGAAAGACCAACAGCCATGTAAGGAGCTACCGGCTTTTTAGCATTTTCGGTCATATATCCTCCTTGATTGTGTGAATGGAAATTGATCTTAAAGCAGTTCTTTCAAACCCCAGCCGGGCCACGTTTCCGCAATTCACCTCCTTCTATGGAAATCAAATAGACATTCGGCCATTCGCCGAATAAACAATTTCGAATATGCCTGATGTGTACACCTATAGTATAAAAATGGAGATCAGCGATTCAATCCTATGATGATAGGATTTTTTATATTGCTACCGAATATCTCGCCCCCAATCAATCTGTTTCCAGGATAACCTTACGCTTCAAAGCATAACGAACAAGTTCGGTTTGGTTGTGAAGACCAAGCTTACACATCAGATGCGCTCTATGGGTCATTGCAGTTGTGTTGCTGATGAAAAGACGAGCAGAAATTTCCGATGTGCTCAAACCTTGGGCAGCAAGGATAAATACTTCCCGTTCTCGGGCTGTAAGCATTTCCAGGGGATCAATCGTGGTCTCGCGGGTCTTCTCGATATAACTTGCGATGCTATCCTCAGGAAGTTGATGGCTGATATATTGTTGACCTGCCATCACTGCCCGGATTGCATACGTCAGTTCCTCTACCCCTGATGTTTTTAACACATAGCCAGATGCGCCATTCCGCAGCGCCTCAAGCACATAAGGCGCATCTGAATGCATCGAAAGCACGATGACCCGTGTATCCGGCACATTCTGGCTAACCTGCCTGGTCACCTCAAGACCGCTTAAGCCTGGCATGAGCAAATCAACAACCAACACATCAGGCTTGAACTTCCGGGTCATCTGTAAAGCTTCCAGCCCGTCATTTCCTTCACCAAGGACATGAAAATCAATCTCGCGATCCAACAGCGCCCGCAATCCCTGGCGTACAATCTGGTGATCATCTACCAGGATGATTGAGATCATCTTCTCTCGCAATCAAAAATCGAGCCGCTATCCAAAGGTATCTCGGCCGTTATGCGCGTACCTGCATCTGGCGACGATTCGATATTCATCGTTCCTCCTAACCACCTCACTCGCTCGCGAATGCCGGTCAAACCAATGGCCTTTTTCGCAATCATCATGTCGTTCAAGTTAAAACCTTTCCCTTTGTCTTCAATTTGAACGCCGATGACGTGAGAATTTGCCCAGGTTTTAACAACGGCGCAATCAGCGCCAGAATGCCGCGCAATATTGGTTAGCGCTTCCTGGACGACCCGATAAACGGTAATTTCCACTTCTGGCTTAAACCGGCGATCGCTGATCCCGACATGCTGAATGGATACTTGGATCTGGGTTTGTGAAGAAAAGTTTTCAAACAACCACAAGAGTGCCGGCAGTAAACCCAGGTCATCTAAAAGGTTAGGGCGAAGCATGTGAGAGATATCCTTGACATGCCCTGTTAAAGCATCAACCATTTTCAAAGCCTGGGCTATTTTTACCCGCGTCTCTTCAAGGTCCGGAAGCTGCATTCCAAGTTCGAGTGTCAATCGAATGCCTGTCAGCGCTTGCCCGATCTCGTCGTGCAGTTCAAGCGCAATGAAGCGCCTCTCTGTTTCCTGTATCTCAACCAACTGATGAGAAAGGATTGCAAGCTGGGTATTCTTTTCCTGCAAAGCCGCCTCGGCTCTTTTTCTTTCAATTGCAGCTCCAAAGATACCGGCCGCGGCCTTTAACGCCTCCATTTCAGCAAGCGACCATTGGTGCTCGATCATGCAATCATCGAAACCAATATGTCCCCAGTGCAGATGTTCAACAAGAATAGGAAAGATTGCAATCGACTTGATATCCTGCGCAACCAGTAGTTCCTGTTCGCTTTCCGGCAAATCTTTCACGATGCATAACACCGGTTGGCCATTTTTCAAAGCTTCTTCCCATCTTGGATAGCGATACCTTAAAGGAATATTTTGCAGTTCCACATTGTTTATTTGCGGTTTTATTCCTTCCGCATCCCATTCATACTTTTGACTCGAATACAATATTCCGTCAGCCCCCATCTCATCTTGAAAAACATACACTCGGCTCACATGCGCGGCTCTTCCAAGGCGTTCGAGCATTTGCTGGATAGCAAGCTCCCAATTATTTACTTTCATGAACTGCTCTGCGGAAAAGCTCACCGCCTCAAGAATTGCATCTACACGGCCGATTTCTACCGCAGATGATGGATCGCTCATCCTCATGTACACACGCTCTTTCTGGAAAAAACTTCCAGATCTAAAAGTTTTCGGGGAGACAGTATAATATTAACATAGGGGTCGCCGGGGATCAAGTTCAGTCAAACAAAAAATGTCTCTATCCTCAATGGTAAAGGTCATTTTCAAACCTCTTCCTCCATCGCGCCACTTACAACTGATTGCACAAACACTTCAAGAGAACATGCAATGACTATAATTTCGGTTATTTCAGTCTTGACAGAAATGATTGAAATTACTATAATAACCGTGATAAGAGGATTTACTGAATAGATTGTGTGTTCTGCTGTGGATAAGGAGAATGTGATGGAGCTGGAAGAAGCGGATAGCGCAGATAGTACCCCTCCTCTTATAGGAGGGCATTCTGAGCTATCCCAGTTCATTGAAAATATGGGGTTGCACTACGAAGACTATGGTCTGGCGCGTATCGCCGGGCGGATCATCGGTCTTCTTCTAGTCAGCCCACGCCCGATCTCCTCTGAGGAGATCGCCGAGGCGCTTCAAGTCAGCCGCAGCAGCGTTTCCACCAATGTGCGCACGCTGTTGCTCGCCGACCTGATTGAAAAGGTTTCGCTGCCAGGCGAACGAGTAGATTATTACACGATCTCTCCCGAAACTTGGCAAAAAGGCCTTGAACTGCGCCTGGCGTCCATCCTCCCATTGAGAGAAGTGGCGCAAGAAGGCCTGGAGAACCTGAAAGAAGACCACCCAGGTCGGCAGCGCCTGCTGGAGATGATCGCGTGGGTTGATATGGTTGAAAACCTGATGCAGGACCTCAACCAGAAGTGGCAATCCTATCTGGAAGCGCCAGCCAGGCCCGGGTGATTTAGAACGCCCAGGTTTGCAGCATAGCGGCCAATAAAGCCGGCTGGTCTTCCAACGACCGCCGGCTTTTTCTATGCGGTAAACCAAAACAGGAGGCCAAAGATGCGCTACATGGTTATCCGGACAGAAAATCTGACCAAGTTTTTTGGCCGCCAGGCTGCGGTGCGCAACCTGACGTTGGATGTTGAACCTGGCGAGATTTTCGGTTTTCTTGGCTCAACCGGCGCCGGTAAATCTACAGTTGTTCGGATGTTGCTGGATATCGTCCGTCCAAGCGTCGGACGGGCTTTGGTCTTAGGGTTAGACAGCCGCCGCAACGGTTTGGAGATCCGCAAAAAAGTTGGATACCTGCCTTCGGCTTTCTCTGCCAACCCTGGTACAACCGGCGCGGCTCTACTGCGCTACCTGGAACAACTGCGCGGCGGCGTTGATTATGATGACGTGGTACAACTTGCAGAACAGCTCAAAGCAGATCTTGATACGCCCTTTGGTCTGTTGAAACCAGCCGAGCGGCAGAAGATCGGCATTATTCAGGCTTTTATGCATCGCCCAGAACTGCTCATCCTGGATGAGCCCACTCGGCTGCTCGATCCCCATACCCAGGATGCATTCTCCCGCCTGGCGCAACAGGCGCGAGCAGAAGGACGCACCATTTTCTTTACCTCCACTTCGCTCACAGAGATGGAGCGATTATGCGACCGGACGGCGATCATTCACCATGGCGAACTGATCGCCATAGAGCGCGGGGTTCAGCTCCGTAGCCGCGCCCTGCGCCATGTGGAAATGCGCTTTGCCGGCCCGATCGCCGCCGAAACGTTCTCGCGCCTGCCCAATTTAAAAGACCTGCGCCTCGAAGACAATACGGTGAGATGCACAATTCTTGGCGATCCGGACGCCTTAATCAAGGCGGTCAGCCAGTTCCGGGTGACGAATTTCAT
>Ga0067045_1029185_pt1 | contig 23136 bp, 24 predicted proteins | sample TerdegcTABiofilm_FD_59184 | JGI IMG/M metagenome (GOLD analysis project Ga0067045, IMG submission 59184) | Combined Assembly of (Gp0054472, Gp0054536) Wastewater bioreactor microbial communities from Singapore -Terephthalate degrading...
AACGGAGGATCTGGAGGAAGGAGTATCCCACGCCCCTGAAGAACAGGCCGGAGTACCTTCCGGCGTATGCCTGTGCTTGATCAGGCGAGGATTGCATATCCTGCCTTGGTACAAGCTTCGTAACACTAACATCGTACTCGGGACGATGGGAACCGGAGGTCAGAAGTTTTGCCCGAACAGGAAGCGCCGGGTTTCATCCAGGAGCTGTTCCACCCCGACCCGGTCCAGGCGGACGATCTTGACGTTCTGGGCGTCCGCCTCTTCCTCGATCACGAATCCGGCTTTCTTGAGCTGGTCCAGGTGCCGTGATACCGTGGCCGTCGTAAGGCCCAGGCGGGAGGAGATCTCCTTGCCGTAGCTGGGGGCCGTGGACAGTAGCCGAAGAAGCTCGATCCGGCTTTTGTCGGACAATACCCGAAGCCGTTCCGCAAGCCGGGCTCCCGCCGCGTCCCCGGGAGAGGGGGACGGCACGATGCTGAAGAGCAGGAGGTATTGGTCCTCGTCCTCGCAGGAGATGTTCATGTACCCCTCGAAGTGGGAGGGAATGAATATGTACCGGGCGTGTCCCGTGCGGTAAGGGGGGTGTTTTTTTATGTCCGAAATGACCTGCAGGACCGGTTCCGAGGCCAACCTGGATTGCAGGGCCGCTATCCGTCCGGCGTAGGAGGGGGCCAGGTTCCGAAGCCGGGTTTCGAAGGCTTCCGTGCGGTTCGCCCGGATGAAGTCGATCAGGTCCTCCCGGAAGGTGCCGGGGTCGGAAAACAGAGTCACGAGCTCGGCTTCGGGCATCCGGGAAAAGAAGGAGAGCCGGGACAGGTGGTAGGCGGCTCGTCGGGGCTCCGCCAGGCACTCGTCCAGGGCCGCATCCGGGAGATCCTCGTTCAGGAGGGTCGAGAGGAAGCTCTTTTCGGGAAGTCGGCGGACCTCCTCAAAGAGGCGCTCGGGATCATCGAATTCCCGGGTCCGGGCCACGAAATCGATGAACGAGAGAACAGGGCAGGAGAAGTTCCGGGTCGCCACGATGAACCTGCGGGCCCGATCCGGAAGCGCCGCCTCCTGGGTCCGCCTCCATTCCTCGTCGAAGCCCGACACGGAAGCGGGGCGTCCCGTGACCAGCATGGAAGCCAGGACGAGCTCGGCGGTGTACGAGAACCGGACTTCCACGGTGGGTTCCCGGGCGGATTCGGGGGTGATCGGCATATTCCTATACTAATCTATTTAGGAAATATCGCAACTATAAAAATGCCCCGTCCTCTTGAGCCTTGCATCCCGGTCTGCGAGGTGGAGAGCCCTAGGCCCCTTCTAACGGCAGGGTAAACAGAAAGACGGTTTTCCCGTTTCGGTTCACCTCGATCGTCCCCCGGACTTGCTGGGCCAGGGCTTGGATAAGCAGGAATCCGAACCCTCCTGTGGATCCCGGATTGAGCCCCTCGGGAATGCCGACGCCGTCGTCCTCCACGGCGAGCCTCAGCCGGGTGGGTTCGTAACGTTCCAGGGATACCCGGATCTTGCCGGATCGTTCGTCCGGGAACGCGTACTTGAAGGCGTTGGTCACGAGCTCGTTCAGGACCATGCCGACGGGAATGAGCACGCCTGAGTCCAAAAGAATATCCTCGAAGACTCCTTCTATGCGGATGTTGGGAGGCGGTCCGAACTGGCGCGATATCTCCTTCAACAGCTGATCCAGGTAGTGCCGGGCCGAGACGCTGCGGAAATCCTCGGACCGGAAGAGCCGGTCATACACGACCATCATGCTCTGGACGCGGCCCCCCGCATCGGACAAGGCCGAGGCGATCTCGGGATTGGCCTGGTGGGACGCTTGCAGGGACAGGAGGGCCGCGATGGTGGCCATGTTGTTTTTCACCCGGTGGTGGACTTCCTTCAGGATAAGCTTCTTTTCCTCCAGCAGGGCCGAGATATGGTCCGAGGCTTCCTTGGCCTCGGTGATGTCCTTCAATATATGGACGCACCCCCCAAACGGTTCCGGTACCGTCCCGCAGGGGTTCCGTGGACACCTCCATCCAACGTCCCCGCACCTGGAAGACCTCCGTCTCCCGGTGTCCGGAGCTCCGCATCCGGAGCACCGGGCACGTGTCCATCCGTTCGCCGAAATCGTGGAGGATTTCGTGGCACCGGCGGCCGACGACCCGGTCCGGCGGCAGCCCCAGGATGCGAAGGCAGGCGGCGTTCGATTTGATGATCCGTCCGTCCCCGTCCAGGATCCACACGACATCGCTCATGGCCTCGAAGGTTGCGCTCCAGAGGTTCTCCGCGTCCCGGGTGGAGGCGGAGGCCCGGACTTGTTCGGTAACATCCAAGGCCGTTACAAGGAGCCGGTTTTTCTCGCCCCCGAGCGCATGGAAAGACGGAGAACCCGGACTCCCCGGCCGGTCCGGAGCCGGACATCCATGGTCTTGCCCTCGGGCTGGCGGGCTATGGCCCGGAACCGGCCCCGGAACACGGCGGCGTCCGCGGGGTCCAGGAGGTCCGCGAAGAGGGTCCCGAGCCGGGGCTTGGACGATTCCCCCAGCATGTCCAGGAAGGTTCGGTTCGCCCGAACCAGGACCCCCGAATCGTCCAGGGTCAGGTATCCCGCCGGGGCTTCGTTGTACAACCGGGCATACTCATCCCGGGTGGTTTCCAAGCGGGAGGACGCCGCCCGAAGCTCCTGGTTCTGGAGTTCCAGCTCGACCTGATAGACCCGAAGGTCGTGGACAAGCCTGCGCACATCCTCCGGGGATGCCGTTTCCGCGCTTCCCTCCTGATGGGACAGCAGGGCCTCCGCCCGGAGGCGAAGGGACTGGAACTGGGACATGTCCGGTCCGCCGTCCTCCCCGGTGCTCCCGTTCCTGCCCGAGGCCGCGGCATCCTGCCGGTTCGCCCTACCTCCGTCCCTGGAGAGTTCCGGAAGAGCCCGGCCTTCCGTCAGGTCCCGGAAGACGCAGTCGATCCGGAAGGGGGCTCCGGCCGCGTCCTTGACCAGCCGGGCCTTGTCCGAGACGAGGCGCACCGCTCCGTCGGGCTGTACGATCCGGTAGAACCACTCCCCGGACTCCCGCTCGAAGATCTCCCGGGCGCTCCGTTCCACGATCGCCCGGTCCTCGGGATGGACCATCTTGGCGTAGAGCCCGGGATCCGCGTAGAAGTCCTCTTTTGGGCGACCGAAGATGGTTTCGACGGCGTCGTTGACCAGGAGAAGCTGTCCGGTCCGGGCGTCCACCGAGTACAAGGCTTCGGTCATTCCCGAGAGGACGCTTTCCAGGAGGCTCCGGCTGGCGGCCAGTTCCTCCTCGGCCCGTTTTCGCTCGGTGGTCACGTGGAAGAACACCGAGATGCCGTTCTCGTTGGGGTAGACTCGAACGTCGTACCAGTTGTCCAGGGGCTCCACCTCGAACTTCGCCTCGAAGGACAGGGGTTCCCGGGTTTCCAGGGCCCGGCGATAGTTGGCCTCGAAGATCGAGCCCCGGGCCTCGGGAAAGCAGTCGAAGAGGGGGCGCCCCAGGACTTCCGCGGAGGTTCGGCCCAGGGCGGCCTCCGCGGCCGCGTTGAAATAGGTGACCCGTAGATCCGAGTCCAGGGAGAAAAAGGCGTCCGTAACATTGTCCAGGATCTCCTGGCGGAGGTAGTCGCTGTGGCTCAGGGCGGTCTCGGCGCGCTTGCGGTCCGTGATGTTCGTGGAGAAGATAATGATGTCCCCGCTTCCCGATCGGGCGGCGGCGCGGTTTTCGTACCAGAGGGTCTCCCCCCGGGCCGGGAAGGCTGTGGTATACACCTGCGATGTACCGTCCGACTTGGCCTCATCCAGAGCCCTCCGGACTCGATCCCGGAACTCTTCCGGAATCAGGTCCGTAAGGCATTTCCCGTAGAAATCCGCCTTGGAAAATCCGGCCTCCGCCCGGTTCAGGTAGGTGATCCGGTACTCGGAATCCACGATGGTGATGATGTCCGGTGCGGCGTCCATCCAGGAACGGAGATCCTCCTCGCTCCGTTTCAAGGCCTCTTGGACGGCCATGGAGGCGCTGATATCGGCCAGGGTCACAAGGATACCGGACGGCATATCCCCGCCGTCCCGCAGGGGGATCGCGCTCAGGGAAACGTGGTATTCCCGGCCCCACCGGGAGACCAGGACGGCGTGGATCGAGGCTCCCGAGGCGAAGCCCGGTTTCAAGGTGAGGTCCGCTGGGTTCCCTTTGGGCATCCGGGTGACGGGATCCAGGATCTGCAGAACCTTTCCCAGTGGACGGCCTCGGGCCGTACGGATAGGCCAGCCGGTCAGGGTTTCCGCGGCGGGGTTCATCAACTCGACCCCGCCCGCCGGATCCGTGACGATCACCGCCTCCCGGATGGTGTTGAGAATCAGGGACAATCGATCGGTCACGGTCTCCTCTCCTTCGGAACCCCGGCCCCGGCCGGATTCGGCGCGCGTCGTAGCCCGCCCGGCCGCTTCATTGTATAGCAAGTTCGAGGGGAATTTCTGTATTTTTCTGTTAGATTTTGTCCACGCTCCGCTATGATCAAGGAAACGGCTTCGGGCACCCCCTCGTCGTTTTCAAGGGGAGACCAGATGAGCCGGACGGAGATTTCCCGGCCCTCCGCGGCAGCCAACCTTCTGGGAGGGGTCCTTCGCAAGTCCACGGACCGGTTCCGCCTGGACACGGACCCGTCCATCCCGCCCGTGCGGGCGGGATTCGTGCGGCTCGAGCAGGTGGTCATCAACCTCGTCATGAACGCCTGCCAAGCCCTGGAGTCCCGGGACAAGGCCGTGGTGGTGTCCACGGGTCTCCGAGCCGACGGCCGGACTGTCTTCCTGGAGGTACGGGACGAGGGCCGCGGCATGGACGCGGAGGCCCTGTCCCATGTCAAGGAGCCCTTCTACACCAGCCGGCGCGGCGAAGGGGGCCTGGGCCTGGGTGTGCCTCTGTCCAACTCTATCGTGGAAGCCTACGGCGGGCGCCTGTTCTACACCTCGACCCCGGGCCGGGGGACCACGGCGACCATCGAGCTTCCGAGGGCGGAAGCGGGATAGGAGCCGGGGAAGGGGGCCTGTGGTATGGGACAGGAAGACCCTGACCCCGCTTCCCGTGCTATACTCTTCCCATACGGAACCCAAGGAAAACCATGGAAAAACCCGGAGCCCCCCGCAGGACCCTTCCCCCGGAACGACGGACGGACCCGACCGGCAAGCTCGGCTTGGCCGCCAAACCTTTGGCGGACCGAGTGCCCGGTGCGCCGGAGGGCGCCCTGCTCGTGGAGGTCGACGGCAAGTTTGATCGAGGGAATGATCGTTGGGCTGTCGACCTGCTTCTGCGGCATATGAAGGATCTGAACACGCACGGTGTCGTGTTCGATACCCGGAGGGTCGAGTCCTGCGGCGATCACGCGATCCATCTGTTTACGGCTGCTCTGAAGGCGGTCCATCCCCGGGGCGGAACTGTGGTCGTCCTGCCTTCGCCCTGCATCCGGGAAAGCCTCCGGATTTCCGGGCTCGAGACGCTTTTCCCTCCAGCCCGGGATCCCGCGGAAGCCGCCGCGATCCTAGCGGCCGCGGCCGCGGCCGGCCCGCCCGGCGCTCCGGCGCCAGACCTTCCCCGGGAAGAGGAGGACGGCAACGGTAACAGGGCCGCCTTCGAGCCCCTGCCCGACCTCCCCGGCGGCCTGGTCGTGCGGTACGACGGGCATCTGGATCGGCTGGGCGGGGCCTGGTTCAACGGCCTTGTCCTCCGGCGCGTGGAGGCCGGGCATATCCGCCTGGCCCTGAACCTCTCCGGACTTCAATGGGCGGCGGAAGGCGGCATCGCCGTCATTTCTGGCCTCCAGAAAATAGTCAGACCCCGGGGCGGCTGCCTGGTTTTCTTCAGAATTCCCCCGAAGGTCTACGAAATCATTCAGCTCCTGGGATACGACCAGTTAATCGAGATCGTCGATACCGAGGCGGAAGCCCTGGGCTTCCTGAGAAGGAATCTAGCCGGGCTGGAAGAGCCTGCATTCCCGAAAGTTTTCAAATGCCCCGTCTGCGGGGCCCGGACCCGAGCGGCCCGGCCGATGCGGGGGCGCTGCAAATCCTGCAAGACCGTCCTGGCTGTGGACGAACACGGAATGGTGTTCCTTGGCTGAGCTTCCTCCCCTGCCGCGAAGGCGGCGCCGCCCGACGCCCGTGATCCTGGACACGGACATGAACGAGGACGTGGACGACGCGGGGGCCCTGGCCGTGCTCCACGCCTTGGCGGACCGGGGCCTGGCGGAGATCCTGGGGATCACCTACTGCACCTCCGCGCGCTGGGGAGTCCCCGCTGTCAAGGCGATCGACCGCTGGTACGGCCGCCCGGACATCCCCGTCGGCGCCTTCGGCCGGCCGGGCTTCCTGGACGAGCACGCGGACCTCTCGTACATCCGCTTCCTGGCGGAGGCCTACGAGCCCGGGGAGGGCGTCGCGGCCCCGGGCGGCCCGGAACCGGCCGCCGCGCCCGCGCAGGCTGAAGCTGCGCCCCGCAACAGTCCCGAGGCGGCCGCCGCGATCGTTCAAGCGGCGACGGCGCCCGAAGCGGCCCCGGAGGCGGTCGGCCTACTCCGGCGGCTCCTGGCGGGCCGAGGCCGGGCGGACGCGGTCCTCGTGGGCATCGGCCCGATGCCCAACCTGGCGGCCCTCCTGGACTCGGGGCCCGACGCGGTCTGTCCCCTTCCCGGTGCGGACCTGGTCCGCCGCTCGGTGCGGAGCCTCGTCCTCATGTGCGGCCGGATACCCGAGGGGATAGAGTACAACCTCCGGCAGGATCCCGGAGCCGCCCGGCTCGTCCTGACCGGATGGCCGACCCCCGTGGTGGTCTGCGACGGCGAGCTCGGGGGCTCCCTCCAGGCGGGCGCCCGGTTCTGCCGCGAGGCGCCCCGGGGGAACCCCGTGCGCACCGCCTACCTGCTCCACGCGGTGGGCCTGGACTGGGCCTGCTACGACCAGGCCGCCGTCCTGGCCGCCGTGACGGGGACCCGGTACTTCCGCTTCTCCGCGCCGGGCCGGCTCGAGGTGGACAAGGAAGGCTCCGGGCGCTGGGTCGCGGTCCCCACCGGGAACCACCGGTACCTGGAGGCACGGTTCGACCCCGCGGACCTCTCCCGGCTGGTCGAGGACCTCATGCTCGCTCCGCCCCGGTCCGGGGCGCCCGCGCCCTTCCTCCCCTCGGCCTCGGACGAGAAACTCCTGGAGCGCCGGAAGGCCGCCCTGGCCGCCCATTTCCGCGCGGTCCTGGACGAGGGCCTCGAGGAACTGGAGGGGGCGGAATGAGGCTCCTCTTCTCCTCGGATCTCCACGCCCTCATGCCGGCGTACCGCCTCTTCGCCCGGACCCTGGCGGAGGGGCCCTGGGACGCGGGGGTCCTGGCGGGGGACCTCCTGGACGACATCCGCCTGCCCGACGAGTTCCTGGTCCGGGAGCTCGGCGCGGACCCGGACGACCTCCTGGAAGACCTGGCGGATCCCGAGGACCCGTCGCCCTGGCAGACCGTGGGCCGGCGCTTCAACGAGATCAACCTGCGGGGCCTGGCCGTCCTGGAAGGCCGGTTCCGGGAGGTTCTGGGCGGGGCCGGGAAGCCCGTCTTCCTGGTGCCCGGGAACCATGACGACACCGCCTGGGCGGATGAAGGAGGGATCGTGAACCTGCACGGACGGAGGGTCGAGTTCGGGGCGTGGAACTTCGTCGGGTACCGATGGACCGTCGACTACAGGAGCGAGGCGGACCTGGACCGGGAGGTCCGGGACCTGGCGCCCCGGGTGGACCGGCGGACTATCCTTGTCACCCATTCCCCGCCCGCGGGGATCCTGGACGGCCAGGCCGAGCTGGTCCACGGCATCCCCGCCCTCCGGGACCTGGTCCGGGACCGGGATCCCCGGCTCCACCTCTTCGGCCATATCCACAACCGCACCGGCCGGCGGGGCCGCTTCGTGAACGGGGCCTATCCCCACGCCCGGGCCTTCTGGGACATCGACGTCGAAACCCGTGGGATCCGGCGGATCCCCGCGATCGTCCCGGTCCCCAATCCGAGGTGGGTATGACGTTGCCTATCCTCGTCTTCGGGGAGGAGGAGCTGGCGGACCTGGTCCGGAGCGGCGTCCCCCTGCCGGACCACCTGGTGTCCATCGGGAACCCCCGGGTCCCCTGGGGGGAGCGGGAGCCGGGCACCCGGGTACGCCCCGAGTTCCGCCCGCGCTTCCGCCGCATCCTGCGCCTGGCCTTCCAGGACGCTACCGAGCGGTCCCACCTCCGGCGTCCGTTGCTGGCCCGGATTCCCGAGGTACGGGACGCCCGCCGGGTCGTGGAGTTCTGGCGGCGCACCCGGGGTGAGGCGTCCGGCTATGTTGTGCACTGCTGGGCGGGGGTGTCCCGGTCCACAGCGGCGGCCCTCGCGCTCCTCTACCTGGAGACCGGCAGCGAGGCCGAGGCGGTCCGGAGGCTCCGGGAGGTCCGGCCCCAGGCCCTGCCCAACCTCCGCTTCGTGCGCTGCTTCGACCGGATCCTGGGCTCCCGCCTGGAGGCCGAGGCAAAAGGGATACAGGACGAGAGGATCGCGGACTTCGCCCGGGAGCTTTCGTCCCTGATGGAGGAACTGCCCGCGGCCCAGGACGCGGAGCCCGTGGAGGAGGAATCATGAACGGCGACCCAAGAACCCTTGCCCGCCGGTCCCTGCTGGGGCTCTCCGTGGGGGACGCCTTCGGGGAGGCCTGCTTCTCCCGGGACCCTGCCGAGGTCGCTGCCCGGATCGAGGCCGGGCAGGTGCCGCCGGGCTCCCTCCGCTGGACCGACGACACGGCCATGGCGGTCTCCGTCGTGGAGACCCTGGAGGGCCGGGGCCGGATCGACCCGGACGACCTGGCCCGGCGCTTCGTCCTCCGGTACGCCGGGGACCCCGCCCGGGGCTACGGGGGAGGGGCCCACGCGATTCTGTCCGAGATAGCCCGGGGGGAGGACTGGCGCGCGGTCTCCCGGGCGGCCTTCGGGGGCGCCGGGTCCTGGGGGAACGGGGGAGCCATGCGGGCCGCGCCGATCGGGGCCTGGTACGCGGGGGATCCCGCCCTAGCCGCCGCGGAGGGCGCGGCCAGCGCCGAGCCGACCCACGCCCATCCCGAGGGCATCGACGGGGCCGCCGCCGTAGCCGCGGCGGCCGCCTACACGGCGGGCACCGCCCGGGAAGGGGCGGCATGCTTCGATCGGAATTCCTTCTTTTCCGCCGTGCTCGACGTCCTAGGGCCCAGCCGGGTGCGGGAGGGGATCGGGAAGGCCCAGAACCTGGGGGACGTCCCGGCCGCCCGGGCGGCCTGGAGCCTCGGCTCCGGGATGGCCGTCGCGGCCTTCGACACGGTTCCCTTCTGTCTCTGGGTCGCCGCCCGGCGGCCCTTCGACTACGCCGCCGCGCTCCGGGAGGCGGCGGCGGGCATCGACCGGGACACCACCTGCGCCATCGTCGGGGGCATCGTGGTCCTGTCGGACCCCGGCGGCGTACCCGAAGCCTGGGCCCGGGCGGCGGAACCGCTGCCGGATTCAATCACCCGGAAATTATTGGAATCCTGACCCCGGTTCCTTGCCGGTTCCGAAAACCAAGTTCGCGGTTCCGGGAATCACACTACCTGTTCGGCCACCCTGTCCAGTTTGGAAAGAGGCAGAGCTTCGATCCGCTCATCCAGGGTGTAGGACCTTCGGCCGGGATACAGGACCCAGAGACGCTCGAGATCCAGGTCCGACAGAGCGATCCTCATGGATTTTGTGGTGCCGGGAGCGTCGGCGCACTTGAACTCGAATCCGTATCGCCTGCCCCGCCGAATCAATAGCAAGTCGAGCTCCGCTCCCCGCTGGGTGGACCAGAAATAGGCATCCTCTTCACCGAACCTGGACAAAACCTGCTCAAGGGCGAAGCCTTCCCAGCTTGCGCCGTACCGGGGGTGGGCGCGCAGGGAAAGCATATCCTCCACCCCCAGCAGGTTGTGGAGCAGGCCGGTATCCCGCAGATAGACCTTGGGAGATTTCACCTGCCGCTTCCCGAGGTTCTCGTGCCAGGGGCGGAGGATGCGGATCATGAAGGTGCCGGCCAGGAGGTCCCGGTATCGGTCCGCGGTGCCCGGGCTCGAGCCCAGGGCGCGTCCGACTTCGGAGGCGTTCCAGACCTGTCCGTGATAGTGGGCCAGGAGATTCCAGAAGCGGTCCAGGGCCGCAGGCGCGATCCTGAGACCCAGGCCGGGAAGGTCCCGCTCGACCAGGGTCCTGCGGAAGGCCTGGAGCCAGCGGGACGCAGCCCCGGGCGTGGAGGCCAGGAAGGCCCGGGGGAACCCCCCTCGGAGCCAGAGCCGATCTATCCTATCCGTCCCGACCTCCTGCAGGGTGAAGCCTGAGACGGGCAGGAACAAGGACCTACCGGCCAAGGTTTCGGAAACCCCCCGCACGAGGTCCGGCGAGGCGCTGCCGAGGAGGAGGAAGGACGCTTTCCGATCCGGGTCGTCGCAGAGATGCCGAAGAAGTCCGAATAACTCCGGCATCCGCTGGACCTCGTCGATCACCACGAGTCCCCGGCAGTCCCGAAGAGTCAGTTCGGGGGTGGTTTCCAGGGCCCTCCGGGCGGAGGGATCTTCCAGGTCGAAAAACTCGGCGCCCCCCCGTCGCCCGGCTATCATCTGGGCAAGGGTGGTTTTTCCGACCTGACGGGCTCCCAGCAGGGTGACGATCGGGGATTCGCCGAGGAGAGCCAGGACGGTTTCAATCAAGCCGACTCTAGGCAGTAATTGTTGCATATTAAAAGATTAGTGCTTAATTTTTAACAAAGTCAACTGAATCGGATAATAAGTTTGAACGTTTCTATAGCTTACAGCACCGCCGCGATATCCGTGGCCCGGAAATCCTCCCCCTTGAAAAGCAGGGGCTCGTCCAGGAGCCTGGACAGGGCGTAGGAGGCGCAGTCCCCCAGGTTGAGTCCCGCGGGATGCCGGCCCTTTCCGAACCTCCGCCAGGCGTCCAGGGCGATTTCCGAGAGCCCGGAGTCGAAGGCGATGACTTCCATGCTGCAGGCCGCCATGAGCCGGGAGAAGGCCCGGGCCCCGACCGTGCCCTTCCGGGCTTCCGCGACGATGGCGATTTCCAGGCGGGAAACGGAGCTCATGAACCGCCGCTCCGGCCGGGCAAGGGCGTCCGCGTACCGGTCCGCGTCGGGCTCCCCCAGCAGAACGGCCAGGACGGCCGAGGAATCCACCACCATGGTCAGGGTGTCCCGTCCGGACCGTAGCCGAGGATTTCCTCCGCGCTCCGGCCGTCCAGGTCCGGGGCGGCGGCGCACTCCCGGGCGATGGCGAGCAGTTCCTCCCGGAGCCCGGAGACCCGGGCTTCCATCGCATCGAGTTGTTCCGCCAATGCGTCCCCGATCGCGTCCGTCATCGTGCGCCCGGTCCTTCGGGCCAGTTCCCGGGCCCGTCTCTCCACCGTCTTGCTCCGGATGCTGAGCGGCATGATTCCTCCGTATATACGAAAATATTACGAATATACAGGATCGTCAATCCGTATCCGTTGTATACTCCCGAAATCAAGACTCGACCTCCGGAGGCACCATGAACGTGGAGCTGCGCCCCGTGGACAAGGACAATTTCGACGAGATCGTGCGCATGCCCCGGCAGGACCATGTCGCGGAGAACGTCCGGAGCCTGGCCCAGGCCTGGCTCTACCCGACCCTCCGCCCCCGGGCGATCTACGCGGACGGGAAGCTTGCGGGGTTCTGCATGAGCGGCGTCAACGACGACGCGGACGACCCGGCGGACCGGGGGATACCCTGGATCGTGCGGATGTACGTCTTGCCGGACCTGCACGGCCGGGGTATCGGGAGCGCCGCGGTCCGCCTCCTGGTCGCGGAGATCCGTCGGGACTACCCGAAAGCCGCCCGGGTCCGCCTCTCCACCCACCCCGAGAACGCCCACGCCATCGACGTGTACCTCAAAGCGGGTTTCCGGGACACGGGGATCCTGGAGGACGGGGAGGAGATCTTCGAACTCGCCCTGTAGAATTCCCGCCGGCCGGATCCCGTCCTCAGGCCTCGAACCTCTGGCCTAGCTTCACGAAGCCCGCGAAGCCGTCCCTCTTCGCCTCCGCCGCCCAGTCGACCTCGTTGCCGAAGTGGTCCTTTCCGATGAGGACGTAGTCCTGGTAGTGGGAGAGCCACATCTTGGCCTTGACCTGGGGATCCAGCTTTATCGAGTTCGCGCTCTCGTAGCCCGCCAACTGGGCGTAGTTCGCATGAACCCCGGAGGAGAACTTGTACCGGGCCCATTTCTCGGGTTCGATGCCCCGGGCCAGGAGGTCCAGGGCCTCCATCTCGTCTTCCGGCCAGGCTTTCGGGATCCCGTCCTGGACGTAGGTCTTGGCGCCCTCGGGGAAGCGAAGGTCGATGCCCGTGCACTCGCAGTCCTGAAAGATCAGGTCCGCCCGCTTGTAGTACTCCTCGATCTGCCGGGGCGAGCAGTGCTGGCTGTCCGTCACGAAGTACACGGACTTTCGCCCCGTCCGGCTGAAGAGGATGCCGAAGGAGGGCATGATCACCGAGCCCGACATGATGTGGATCTGCTGGATCAGGTCCACCGTCCAGCCCTGCCACTCGAAGCGCTTGTTCGGCTCGACGGGGACCGGCTCGAAGAAGGTCTCCAGGTCCGAGACGAATCCCTCCATGGACTCCAGCCCTCCCCGGAGTGTCTTGTCCCAGAGGTCCCGGAGGAGCTGGACGTTGCCGATGAGTCGGGGGGCGTAGTTGCCCTCCCGCCAGGACCGGGGATGCTTGGCCCAGTCGTACCGGGCGAAGGCGAAGTACTCCAGGCCCCCGACATGGTCCGCGTGTAGGTGGCTCACGTAGATGTCGTGGATGTCCTGGGGCTTGTACCGGGCCGTGACAAGGGCCTGGGGGTCTGCATGCCGCAGTCGATGAGCAGGCGCCGGCCGGCCTCCTCGATCACGAAGGACTGGTTGAAGGACTCGCTGGAAAAGGCGTTGCCGCAGCCGATGACGTGGATCTTCATGAAGGGACGCTCCTTTGTAATGATTCTGCATACAGGATTCTATCGCGGTTTCCGGAATCCATCCTGATTGTCGAAGGATTCAGAATCCCGGAATCACCCCGCCACCCGAAGGAAGACCGCGGCCACGAAACCCAGGATGGTGGCCATGCCGGTGACGGAGCCGCCGTGCTCGTAGGCCTCCGGCATCATGGTCTCCGCCAGCATGGCCAGCATGGAGCCCGCGGCCAGGCTCTCGAAGAGGGCCACGAGCTCCGGGGGGGCCGAGCGGAAGGCCAGGTTGCCGATTCCCGCGCCGACCGCGGTCAGGGCCACGATGGAGCCCCAGAGGGCGGTGATCCTCCACACCGACATGCCCATCTTCCGCATGCCCACCGCGCTGGACAGGGCCTCGGGGTAGTTCGCGATGAAGAGGCCCAGGATCAGGGCCAGGCTGGCCTTCTCGGCCCCGATCATGCTGGCCCCGATGACCGCGGACTCGGGGACGCCGTCCAGGAGGATACCCAGCCAGATGCCCATGGGGGCCCCGCCTTTTTTCTTCCCCCCCGCCTGGGCGAAGGCCTCGTCCAGCTCCAGGGAGCTGGGCTTCCAGTCCCCGGACCCCGCGGCCCGGGCCCAGGCCGCGGGATCCACGGAGGCGGCCGCCTTCTCCAGGGCCTCCCTCCGTTGGCCGGATAGGCGCTCCACCGCCGTCCGGAGCCGGGGATTCGCGGCCAGGAGCCGGTCGAAGGCTTCCTTGCGCAGGGTGAGCAGGGTCGTCGCCTCCAGGGCCGTCACGTCCGCCGTGCGGGTCTCCCCGGTGAGGAGGGCCATCTCCCCGACCATGTCGCCCGGGCCGAGCACCGCGAGCTTCGTCCCCGCCCGGGACACCTCGAGCCGGCCGGATTCCACCAGGTAGAGCTCGGCCCCGGGCTCCCCGGTCCGGATGACCGCGGTGCCGGCGTCGCAGCGCACCCGGTTCACCTGGTCCGCCAGGCTGCGGACCTCCTCGGGGGGCAGGCTGGCGAACAGGGGCACCTTGGCCAGGCTCTCCAGGAGGCGGCGGACGTCCTTCTTCCGGTCCGCCCGGAGGCGGCGCGCCAGGGTCGAGCGCTTGCGGAGGAAGCCCCCCGCGCCGTTCACCAAGTGGTCCAGGGTGACGAAGAGGACGCCCCCGGCCACGCATCCGAGTCCCACCGGCCAGAAGACGCCGTGGAGCCGCTCCACCGCCTCGCCGATCAGCTCCAGGGAGAGGGCCGCGAAGAGGGCCCCGGCCCCGAAGGCCATGACCGCGGCGGAGACCCGGGGCGGCGGTTTGAGGAATATCCCCGTCCAGGCGCCCAACAGGAGGCTGCCCGCGGACAGGGCCCCGAAGAGGAGCGCGGAGAGCGCCTGGGATATCGCGAGGGGATCCATCGATCGCCTCCTGTCCGGCCGCGCCGAAGGAAACTGGGTTCCCGCCGCGGCCGCCTCGGTTCAAGTATCGGGCATGGCCGGTCGGGGCGCCAGGGGGAGGATGTGCTTCCCGCAGTACCGGCCGATCCCCTCCCGGGAACACGGCGCGCCCGCCGCCGCTGGGGACGGGAACTTCCGCGGTCTTGCCCCCGGATTCTTGATCCTTCCGAGAACCGGGTCTATACTTGGAGATGCCGGTGCCCCCTGCCTCGCACGGCGCCCGACCCCTCGCTTCCACGGCACCGGCTCGGTCGCCGCCCGATAGTATATGCCTCCAAACGACTGCCAAGCGACGATGATCGCGGTTCCCTCTCGGGAGCCGCGATGGGTTCGTTCGTCCGCGCGCCGCGACTCCGGGCGCGCGCATTCGGGAGGAATCATGAAACGAATGTTCCCTGTGGGGGGGATGATCCTCGTCGTCCTCCTGGTCCTCGGCTGCGCCCTGCCCACGGAGCCGAGAGTTTCCCTGTCCGATTCCGCGATACCCGTGGACCGGTACCTGGACGGGCTCGATTCCCTGGGCGCTCCGTCCGCCCGCGCCCTGGTACCCGCCCTGCCGAAGGTCACCGGCGGATCGTTCGATACCGCGGTGCTCGAGGCCTACCTGGCCGCGATCACGGGAACCATGCGATCCGCGTTCCTGGCACTCGCCTCGGGGACGGAGTATCCCGTGGTCTGCCTTCCCGTATCCTGCGAGGGCCAGAGCGGTCTGATGTGGGTGCCGTACGATCCGGCCGGCGTGCTGGAAGCGCCGGTCGTCTGTTTCCAGCACGGCACGCAGGTCTATCGGGACTGCGCTCCGTCGCGATTCGACCCGGCCGTCTCGTCCGTGCTGGGAAGCCCGGACGTGGCGGGCGCCTTCCAGAACTACGTGGAGTGCACCGTCGGGGCCCTGATGGCGTCCACGGGGTGCGTCGTCGTCATGCCCGACTACCCGGGATTCGGCCTGAGCACGGAACCGCATCCGTACGTGCACCAGTCCCTGGGGGAGTCCGTCCGGAAGGTCTACAAGCGCTCCCTACGCGTTCTGGCGGGTATCGCCGGCGCGCCGTCGTTCAACGGACGCACCTACCTCATCGGGTACTCGGAGGGCGGATTCGCGACCCTGGCGGCCGCCCGGGTGTTCCAGAAGACGAACGTGCCCGTGACGGCGGCGGTGCCCTGCGCAGGATCCTATGACCTGTGCGGCACGATGGTGGACCAGATCCGTGACTACGCGGTTGTGAAGGTGCCCTACTATATTCCCTACACGGTGTTCGGATACGCGTCCGTATACGCCGAGGACGATCCCGAGGACTGGGATTACGCGCGGCTCCTGGTTCCTCCCCTGCCCGGGGCTTTGGACGAGATGTTCTCCGGCGGCCATTCCGGAGCCGAGCTCACCGCCGCCCTGGCCCCGTTCGGGTACATGCCCTGGGCCATGCTCACGCCGGCCCTCCGGGCCGAACTCGCGGCCGGGACGGGACCGGTGTACCGGAAGTTCCGGGCCAACACGCTCTTCCTCTCCTGGACGCCCGAGATGGTCCTGCAGATGATCCACTGCCCGGCGGACGATATCGTACCCGCCGCGAACGCGCAGGCCGCCTATGAGGCCTGGGAGGGATTGCCGAACGTTCTCCCGCCCCTCTGGGTGCCGCCGGTCGAACTGCCCCCCGGCCTGCCGGAGATCCCGGGCCTCGGGGACAACCACCTCCTGGCCTTTCCCACGGCCATGATCGCGGGCTTCGGCTTCATCCACGGGCTGGAGGCCTTCCAGCCCTGAACCGGGCCCCGGGGCGCGGGCGTCCGCCCCGGGGATTGTCGGCCGGGTCCTGCCATTCGGTTGATTTCAGCGGGAGCCGGCGGCTTCGGCCTTCTCCGGCGCGCGCGCCAACATTTTTACATGGTTTTTCATGGTCTTTACATCGTTTTCCATCGTTTTTATCCGGCGCCGTAGCTCGCTACATCACGATCGCCTCCGGATCCACGCGGCTTCCCAGGGCCTCCCGAGCCGCGGCCTCGTCCAGGTCCTCCAGGAGTTCGGGCTCCCGGGCGGCGTCGTGTCTCGGTCCCCTCATCCCGGCGCCCCGACGACCGTTACGTTGTCCACGGCCCGCAGGACCAGGCGGTGCTCCCGGACCAGGTCCTCCCAGGCGCGGACCCCCGGGGGCGGCAGGTATCCGCAGGTGTCCGGGTCGTAGCGGCCCCGGAAGCCCGAGAGGGCGAACATGGCGTCCGTGGCCGCGGCCTTGACCCCGTCGTCCGTGGCCCGGGCCCCGGCCCAGTAGTCGTTCCCGGGCCAGGAGACGTGGTCCCAGGCGACGACGCTGAAGAGATCGCAGTCCGAGAAGTCGTCCCCGGGCTCCTGGTAGTCCCGGGGCGGGAGGAGCTGGGGCAGGCCGAGCCCCGTGCTCTTCCGCTCGTTCACCGCCAGGGGACGGACCCGGAAGGCGATCCGGCCGATGCGCCGGTCCTCGTTCCCGCACTCGTCGTAGGGGTCGAGGCGGACGGCCCGGATGCCCGGCAGGCTCTTCGCGTGCCGCGCGAGGATCCCCGCCAGGGCCTCCCGGAGGAGGGGCCCCAGGCGGCCCCGGAAGGGTCCGGCGAACTGGCCGCAGCCCAGGCCCGGGACGGTGACCAGGGCCTTCCGGCCCGCCGCGACGGAGACGGCGCTGGCGTACTGGAGGAGGGGGAGGAGCCGCCGTTCGTAGAGGGCCTCGTACCGGACCGGGTCGATCCGGCCGCCGGGCGCGACACCCCCGTCGGCGGGGGATCCCCGCCCCCCCGCCAACAGGGCCCCTGCGGTGAAGAGGAGGGTGGCCCCGAAGGGTTTCGGGTGTACCCGGGGGGCGGAGTGGCGGCCGTCGTCGAAGACCGTGACGGGCACCGCGAAGCCGATGTCCCCCAGGAGCCCCAGCTCCTCCCGGGTCCAGTCCGAGCCGTCCCCGGCCACCTCGCTCTCCGCGAAGATCCGGGGCTCCTTGGTGGCCAGTAGGGAGACGAGGAGCCAGGCCGGATCAAGCTTCGGGACGGGCAGGGCCGCCAGGGCCGCCCGGAGGCGGGCCCCCGCGATGCTCCTGTCCGCGGAAAGGCGCCGGGCGTAGTCGGCGATCCGGGCCCGGGTCGAACCGGCCAGGACCACCCGATAGGACGGGGCGGGGGCCCGGGGGTGCCGGGCCTCGGGATCCCGGCCGGGGTCTCCGGCAGGCTCCGCTCCGCGCCGCTTCCGGCCGCCCGCGACTGTGGGGGCTCCGCCGGCCTTCCGGTTCCCGCCCACCCCCGGTACCCCCCGGGGGAGAGTCCGGGCGGCTATCTCGGCGGCCACGGCCGCGGCCCGGTCCGCGGGCAGGAAGCGGCGCGCGAAGTCCGAGAGGGTCTCAAGGAGGCCGGCCTCCAGCCTGGGCAGGACCCAGGAAAGGACCCGGGGCGGAAGCCCGCCGTAGAAGGCCTCGGCGATCGCCCCGGCGATGCAGGCCTGGGTGTCCGCGTCGCCTCCCAGGGAGACGGCGTTCCGCACCGCGTCCTCCCAGTCCCGGGAATCCAGGAATGCGACGATCGCCTCCGGGACCGAGGCCTGGCAGCTCACCTCGAAGGGGTAGCCCGGCCGGATCGAGTCCACGGTCCGGCTCAGGTCGTAGCCGAAGCGGAGGGAGATCTCGGAGCGGAGCTCCTCCTTCGAGGATCCCGTCCGGGCCCGGAGGACCGCAAGGGCGACGGCCTGGGCTCCTTTGATCCCCTCCGGGTGGCCGTGGGTGGGCGCGGCCGAGAGCTCCGCCTGGGCCAGGACGGTTTCCGGGTCCCCGAAGGCCCAGCCCACGGCGCTCGCCCGCATGGCCGAGCCGTTTCCGAAGCTCTCGTAGGGCTTTCCGGCGGGATCGTTTACCCAGGCCCGGAAGGAGCCTCCGTAGCCCGCGTCGGGGTAGCGGCGGCCGAAGGCCCGGAGTTCCCGCCCGTAGTCCTCGAAGTCCGGTATCCGGCCCTCCGCGTCGGCGTCCAGGATCGCCCGGGCCACCGCCAGGGAGAGGACGGAGTCGTCCGTGGGCCGGTCCAGCTCGTGGAAGAGCCGGAAGTTCTTGTCCTTCACGGACCAGGCCTCGTACAGCGAGCCCAGGACGTCCCCCGAAATCGCGCCCAGCATGACGCCTCCTTACACCAGGAACCGGTTGCCTTCCTCCCGGAACGCTTCGTACCGTCCCCGGCGGAAGGTATAGAGCTGGGCGGCCCGGTGGGCCACGTCCACCTCGTACTCCTCGAGTTCCTCAAGCAGGCCGTAGGACAGGACCTTCTTGCGGAAGTTGCGCTTGTCCAGGGACCGGCCCAGGACGGTCTCGTAGAAGCGCTGGAGCTGGGTCAGGGTGAACTTCCGGGGCAGGAACTCGAAAGCCAGGGGCTCCCGTCTCAGGGTCTCCCGAAGGCGGGTCAGGGCGGCCTCCAGGATCACCGGATGGTCGAAGGCCAGGGCGGGAAGCTCCTCCACGGGGAACCAGGCGGCGTTCCGGGCGTCCGTGGAGGCCTTCACCTCGTGCTCGTAGAGGTTGACCACCGCCCACCAGGCCACGGTGACCACCCGCTCCCGGGGATCCCGGCCGGGGGTCCCGAAGGCCCCGAGCTGCTCGATGTACAGCTTCTTGACCCCCGTCTCCTCCTCCAGTTCCCGGCGGGCGGCCACCTCCAGGTCCTCGTCCATCCGGATGAAGCCCCCCGGGAGGGCCCATTTCCCCGCGAAGGGGTCCAGGTCCCGCTGGATCAGGAGGACCTTGAGCTCCCCTTCGTCCAGGCCGAAGACAACGCAGTCCACGGTGACCGCGGGGTGGGGGTACGGGTAGGTGTACATAGGCTCGGATCCTCCTTCGACGTGTTCATGTCAAATCTTCGATCCTAGGACAGCTGATCCCGTATCCACTCGGCGGCGGGTCCCGGGGGACAGACGAAGGTCGCCTTCCGGACCGCGGGATGGGAGAGCAGGAAGAGGGCGCAGGCGCCCAGGCCCGTCGAGACCGCTGCCTGTACGGGGAATCCTCGTCCCCCCGGTCCCAGGACCGGGAACGCCACGCGGCCGAAGCCCCGCTCCTCGGCGATGCGGAGGCAGGCGGCGTAGCATTCCGCCAGAGCCTCCAGTTCACCCTCCGAGCCTCCCCTCCAGTCCGGGACCCGCACGTGGATGACCGCGGGAGCCGGGAGGGCTCCCCCTCCGGTGAGCGCCGCCGTTCCGGCGGGAAGCTCCCCGATCGCCTCGCAGGCGGCCCGGAAGGCGGGGCCCCCCGCGGCCCGGAGGGCCTCGTCCAGCCCCGAGGCGGGCTCGTCGGACCGGGAGTTCACGATCGCGTCGCAGGGGAAGCCGGCCAGGCTGCCGACGTGCAGGTCCAGCCGACCCCGGACCATGAACAGGGCTTTCCGGGAATAGTGCCCGAAGAGCCTGTACTCGTCCATGGCGTGGCCCCGGGCATAGGACTCGTAGTGCACGTTCTTGCGGAACTTGGCCATCTTCCGGAGCCGGAGATCCTCCTCCAGGGAGGCCAGGGAGACCCGCTCCCGCTCCGTCCGGGCCGTGGCGGGGGTTCCCGCCAGGATGTTTCGAATCCGGTCCATCGCGAGGGCGATCCCCGCCTCGTCCCCCCGGTCCACAGCGTCCAGGGCCTCCCGCTTGGCCCGGGCCGTCCGGAGCAGAGCCAGGGTCTCCACCGCGGCGGGGTCCGAGGGCAGGGCCTCGAAGTCCCGTTCCTCGACCGCCCGGACGCGTATGGCCTGCCGGATCTCCCGACGCTCCCCGCCTTCCGGGTCGGTCCATTCCAGGCGGACAGATAGAAGCTCCGTCTCCTGGCCGGGCCGGGCGGGCAGGCCCGGCAGGGCGCGCACGGTCAGGCCGATCTCCTGCCGGCCCCCGGCGACCAGGTTGGGAAGCTCCAGGGATCCCGTGCCGGAGGGCCGGAGGCCGTTCAGGACCGAGACGATCTCGATGCCCGGTCCGGGAGCCAGGCCGAGCCGGACCTCCCGGCCCGCCAGGTTCGCGAACCCCGCGAGTTCGGCCTCGAAGAAGGCGGGCAGCTGGTCCGGGGACTCCACGAAGGTGTAGGAGCCGTCCCCGGCCCGGGCCACGGCCTCCAGGAGTTCCTCGTTGAAGTCCTCCCCGATGCCCAGGGCGCTGGTCGCTATACCCCGGCGGGCCGCCTCGGCCACGTCGGCGGCGATGGCTCCCGGGTCCGTCACCCCGTGGTTGGCCAGGCCGTCCGTCAGGAGGACGACTCGCCGGGCGCCGCGTCCGGGTTCCCCGTCCCCCAGGCTGTCCGCCCCCGCGGCCCAGCCCCCGTGGAGGTCGGTGTTGCCCCGAGGCTCGATGCCGGCTATGGCGGCCTGGAGGGCGCCGGACCGGCCCGCCGGGGTCAGGGGGTGGAGGAGGTCCACTCGGTCGTCGAACTGCACCAGGCTGGCCCGGTCCTCCGGCCCCAGGAGGCCCACGGCGGCGGCCGCCCCCTGCCGGGCGTAGACGATCTTGCGTCCCTGCATGGACCCGGAGCGGTCCAGGACCAGGGCCAGGTCCGCGGGCTTGCGCGTCCCCTCCGGGGTCCGGGCCGGGGTCTCCACCCGGAGCACGAGGTCCAGGTCCCGGCCGGCGGCCAGCCCGTTATTCCGGAAGATGTGACTCAGGTTCGGTTTTTCCATGATTCTACTCCTTGATATCCGTCGTCACTCCCGGGCTTCCGGAAGGTCCGCCAACACCTCGGGCAAGTACGCGTCCAGCTCGTCCTCGTCCAGGCCCTCCCCGAAGAGCCGGGGCAGTATCCGTTCCGCCGGACCGACGTACTCCTCCCGGAACCAGGTTCCGGCCTCGGGATTCCGGTCCCGGAGGGACTCCACGTTCACGAACACCGTCCGGGCGTTCCGCTTCCAGGCCCACTGCACGAAGCGGCTGGCGGGGTACACGGAGGCCGAGGTGCCGACGGCCACGAAGAGGTCGCAGTCCTCCAGGGCCTCCAGGGCCGCGGCGCCCCGGGCGGAGGGGATGATCTCCCCGAAGAAGACCACGTCCGGCCGCAAGGGGGCGCCGCAGGCCGGGCAGAGGGGCACGGACTCGGTGTGCAGGAGGGGATCCTCGAAGGCCGGAAAGGTGCATCTGTGGTTCGAGCACCGGGTCCGGGACACGGAGCCGTGAAACTCGATCACCCGGGAGCTCCCGGCCCGGCGGTGGAGGCCGTCGATGTTCTGGGTGATGACCGTCAGGGACTGCTCCGCCTCCAGCCGGACCTCCATCTCCGCCAGGGCGAGGTGGGCGGGGTTGGGCCGGGCGGCTGCGGAGATCCTTCGGGTCTCGCTCATGAAGCGCCAGACCGAAAGGGGATCCTTCCGGAAGGTCTCGAGGTCCGAGTACTTGACCAGGGTCTCGTCGTTCCACAAGCCCCCGGGGCCCCGGTAGGGGCGGATCCCGGAGGCCACGGATATCCCCGCCCCGGTCAGGAAGACGATGGACTTGTAGTCCGAAGGGTCGATACGGAGCCGTTTTGCCATGGTTTCCTCCTCGAGGCCGTCACGAGGATCGGCCGCGGGTCATCTAATAGTGTATATACTACACTATGTCGGCGGCGTCAAGGCGGAATCGGAAAAATCGCTTGCGTCCGGGTGGGGCCAGGCGCGGGTTCCGGATCCTTAAAGTCTTGAACTTTTACGGATATGGCCGTAAGATGTTAATATGCGCACGACAATCGATATTTCGGACATATTGATGCGCGAGCTACAGGACCGGGCGGCCCGGGACGCGACGACCTTCAAGGACGAGGTGAACCGTACCTTGGCAAAGGGCCTGGGGCGCGACCCGGTCGGCCGATCCCCGTGGAAGCCCGTTTCCTACCGGATGGGGACTCCCGCCGCGGACCTCGACAAGGCCTGGGAGGTCGCGGATAGCCTGGAGGCCGACGCCGCGATCGCTAAGCGGGACCTGCGCAAGTGATCATCCCGGACCTGAACGTCCTGCTGTACGCCGTCGACGCGGACTCGGCCCGCCACGAGCGGGCGGAGGCGTGGCTGAAGGAGGCCGTGAACGAGGGGACGGAGGAGATCGGACTTCCCTGGGCCGTAATCCTCGGGTTCCTCCGGCTCACGACCTCGAGCCGTGTCTTCCCGCGGCCCCTGTCCATCGAGCAGGCCCTGGGATGGATCCGGGACCTGGCGGCCCGGCCGTCGGTCCGCATCCTGGATCCCGGAAGGGCCCATCTCGGGATCCTGGGACATCTCCTGCTCGCCTCGGGCACCGGGGGCAACCTCACGACGGACGCCCATCTGGCCGCCCTCTGTCTGGAACAGGATGCGGTGATCGTCACGGGAGACCGGGACTTCCTGCGCTTCCCGGGCCTCCGGGTCGAACTCCTCTACTGAATCTCCCGCGCCGCCAGGCACTCGTCCAGGGTGATCCGGTGCAGGTCCACGACCTTGGAGGGGGGATCCTGGTAGCCCCCCGCCAGGTTCCAGGCCACGGGCACGCCCCGGGCCGCGGTCCAGCGGAAGACCGCCCGGTCCCGAAGGCGCATCTGCTCCGTCGTGAGTTCCCCGCCGAATCGGTCCTCGATGTGGGGGTCCGCCCCGGCCTGGTAGAACAGGACGCCGCAGTCCGCGAAGCGGGCCTCCAGCTCCCCCGGCAGCCCCTCGATCCAGGCGTCCCATCCGATCCCCCGGCGGACGGTCCGCTTGAACTTGCCGAAGGACCAGTGG
>Ga0067045_1003960_pt1 | contig 23132 bp, 14 predicted proteins | sample TerdegcTABiofilm_FD_59184 | JGI IMG/M metagenome (GOLD analysis project Ga0067045, IMG submission 59184) | Combined Assembly of (Gp0054472, Gp0054536) Wastewater bioreactor microbial communities from Singapore -Terephthalate degrading...
CGCGCCCTCCTCGTCGAACAGCGCTTGATAGCGCACACGCTCGGCATCACTGACCGGACGCCGGAACAACTGGTAGCCCAACGACGTCACCAGGTCCGATCCCGCCTTGGAAGAGGTCAGGGTCAGCAAGCGCGCCGGCGTCACACGCTCGGCTACCCACAAGGCCATGTCGTAGAACGCCTTGACGTCTTCGACCTGCAGAATGCCCAGGCTCGCCTCGCCCGGGTACTTGAAGTCTTTCTCCGACTTGTCCGCCGGCAGCTTCTCGGGGTTGATCTCGACCGCCAGGACATCCTTGACGCTGGCAGCGTACTCATCGGGCGTCAGCAGGCGCACCTGCCGTACCCCGTGAGACTCGCCCGGGTCCAGATACGGTTTCCAGACCACGTTGTACAGATGCTTGCTGATTTCCGTGGCGCAGGTGGTATCACAATGCCCGGACACCGGCATGCTCTTGATCTGCCGGACCAACGCATCCTGCCCCGCGACACTCCAGGCCAGGGCCATGCGCAAGCTGTCGAAGTACTCGACCGCGTGACATTTGGTGCAGGCCTGGGCCATGACCGTTTCGCCCAGGTTGTCCACGGCACGGTACACCACCGCCGGCAACTGGCTGTTCTCGCTGGACTCATCAATTTCCAGCAACTGCAGTTCAGGTTCAGGCTTGGCCTTGGCGTAGAACGGGTAGACCACCTTGTACTTGCCATAGTTGAAAATCTGCGTGGTGCTCGCGCCCCACGGCACCTGGATCACCCGCGCTTCGCCATCAGGCCGGGCCTCGTCGACCAGGCTGACGTGCCATTGCGCATCCGTCACAGAAGCCGGCTTGGCCGGGGCCTTGATTGTCACCTCGACCTCGAGCTGGACCGGCCGCTCGCGGTAATTAAGGACTATCTCCTGGCTCTTGTGGCTCGCCGACAGGGTAAAGACGGTGTTTCGCACCTGCGGAATCCAATCCCTCACATCATTGAGGCGCAATTGATATTCACCATAGGGCAGACCGTCGAGGACCAGGCTGGCCGCGCTGTTCGCCGGGTTCCATGACACATGGACCAGGCGGCGATTGCCATCCGCAGCGGTCAGGTAACCACTGATCATCTCTTGCTCGTAGCCTGCTGGCGGCAACGACGGGCGCAACGTCAATTGGGTGGGCGGCAAACCGCTGGCGTCATAGCGCACGCGATAAATCACCCCGGCCACATCGTCACTGATCAACAGGCTGCCGTCGGCCAGGCCCAGAAACTCGGCGGGCCGGCCAATGCAGGAATTGTCCAGGCAATACACGTCGAAGCGGTCGGGATCCTGGACAAAGCCATTGATCAGCGGGATCTGATTGACCACCTGCTTGGCGTCCTGAATCGTCAGCATCTGCACATTCATGCCGGGGTTTGCACTTGAGCCGGCACCGTGCACGGCCACCAACAGGCGTCGGGTATTACTGGCGCCGGGATAGCCGCTCCAGAACTTGACCCCCAGTGGCGCGGTGTTGGTCCCCAACTCGAAAGCCGCTGGCACGTAGTCGGCCGGGTTGACCTGGGCTGGCGCCTTGTCCGAGACAATCGCGCCCGGCACCAGCGGTGGCTGGATCACGCCGGGGTTCTGGTACTCCTGCTCCGTGAACCCGGGCGTGGCCTTGCCGAACAGATAGGGCACGCCGAAGTGCAAGTCGGGGTCGCTGATCACGTTGACTTCATCGGGGTTGGGAAAGCCCTGGCGATTGTTGTCACTGAACCACAGCTTGCCGTTATCGGGGTTGAAGTCAAAACCCACCGAATTACGCACGCCCCTGGCGAGGATTTGCGATTCACCGGTCTCCAGCGAGTAACGTAACAGCGTGCCGTAGCGTTGATCGGCGGGGATCATGCACAGGTTGCAAGGAATGCCGACGGCGGTGTACAGCCACTTGTCCGTAGTCACCGGGCTGAAGCGCAACGGGTGTTTCATGTGCCAGATACGGGTGTTGGAACCGCTGGCCAGGGGCGGCAGGGGAAACAGTTTGTCATCGGCGGGGAAGTCGAGTACTCGCTCAGGCCTGGGGTCCTTGTAGTGGTTATCGGCATCGCGCAGGCGATACAGTCCGCCCGTGGTCGAGTAATACAGATCACCGTCGCGCCAGGCCACGCCATGGGGTTCTTCCAGGCCACTGGCGATCACATGGATCGCGGTCGGTCGGCCGGCGGCATCCAGTGGCAAGGCGTAGATCATGTCGGCAATCTTGCCGTCATAGACATACGACGGAATTGCGCTGGAGCCGACATAGAGCACGTTCTTGCCCATGGCCATCTGCCGAGGCTGAATCAGGCCCTGGGCAAACAATTCGATCTTGATTCCGGGCAGGCCGTTGAGCTTGGCGACGTCCACCGGCGGCCGGTACTTGACCTCCACGACCTGTTCTTCGCCCGCGTCCTGCTTGAACGAAACGATGCGCGGCGTGTTCAGCGGGACGAAGCCGTCGGCGACATTCATCACCAGTTGATAGTCACACGCCTTGAGCTGGTCCAGGCGCAGGGTTTCATTGGCCTTGACACTGATGGGGATGTCCTCGGCCTTGCAGCGCAGCACCCCGGTCAACACTTGATCGGCCCGCGCCACACCAGGCACCGCCGGTTTCAGAGGTGCCTTGCCGCTCAGGGTGGCGAAGCTCAGCGTCAGTTGATTGCCTTCAAAGCCACCGCACGCGCCCAGGTCTTTCCAGGCATGAGACCAGTGATCATTGGGTTTTCCCGGTTCATAAGACGGCTGTTTACACCAGGCCCAACTGCCAACCCCCAAAGGGGCCTCGGCATCTTTCCAGCATTCGTACGCATGCTCGTGGTGAGTCACCTGCTGGCCCTGCTGGTACTCGGTGTTGGCGACATAGGCCGGCGCCGAACAGGACTCACGGGGAACAGGCGCGGACTCAGCCGACAGGGGAAAAAACACCACACCGATGATCACGCCCAACGCGACCAGTCCCAAATTCAGCAGCACGCGACACACACCGACGGACTTTTCCATGACTCAGGCCTCATGCGTCAGCCAAGCGCTTCGTCGCCCCGCAAGAACTGCTGATCGAGCGTTGCGAACCACCTGACCCTGGGCTGCCGCCGTATGGCGAGCCTAGCCCGGTGTAGTTATTGGAATGTCTTCCAATGCGGTTCCACTGCATGACCACAACATGGCTGGACAGCCATAGAGACAGGAACTGACAGACACTCGTCCTTGCACAACCACCCGTGGGTACGGGCGCTGCAATCAATTGTTGGAGCACGTGCTACAAACGCTTTTATGAAAGCGCCAATTGACAGGACGCGTCTACTGTCAGAGTTGACAGGTACTGGCTTGTGAAGCCGCCCGCAGACTTGCACGCCCCGGACGGCCCCCAAGCAGAGAATCAGCGATTGCGCCTAGAAATACTTGAGCCAGGCAAGGTCACGGCGGCGGCTCTTGAGCCGAGAGAACCAGCGCACCGGCAGATACAAGGCCAACGCCAACAGCCCCGCCGCCAACCACACCGCCCACACTGAATCAAACCCGTAGTAGCTGCCCTGATTCAGGCCAAAGCACACCACTGCCAACAGGTAGGCGAACTTCAGAACGTACAGGTGCAGCAGATAGAAAAACATCGGTGCCGAGCCGAACACGCTCAATGCCAGAATCCAGCGACTGCCCTGGCGCCATTCGAAGCCGCGCAACAGCAGCAGGCCGAGGCTCAGGGTCAGGGTGATGAACAGCAGGGACGGCGGGTACTTGGTAATGTTGAAAAAGCTCATCAGCGTCTGCAGGGCACTGTCACCCTGGACCCAGGGTCTGTCGCCGTAGCCGTTGAGCAAGCGCAACCCGACGAAGCCCACCAGCCCGGCGATACCGCCGATCAAGAGTGCACGTTGGCGCCAGGCGGCGTCGCTGGCCTGGGCGAACCAGGGGCCGATGGCATATCCCAGGCCGATCACGCCGATCCACGGCAGCACCGGGTAGGAGGTGCGCAGGCGCAGGCCGTCGGAGAACTCGATCCAGCCGCGGTCATGCAACACCGCCCAAGGCACATGCAGCGCCGACTCCAGCGCGAAATGCAGGCCGTCCAGCAGGTTGTGCCCGGCAATGATCAGCACACTCAAACCCAGCAACAGCGGGCGTGGCAGCCAGACCAGCGCCGACAGGGCCAGCATGCTCAGGCCGATGGCCCAGATCACCTGCAGGTAGATCACTGTCGGTGGGATCTGGAAGGTCCAGGCGAAATTCACCAGGGTGATTTCCAGCAGTACCAGGAACAACCCGCGCTTGAACAGGAAGCTGCAGACATCCGCCTTGCCCGCGTATTTTTCGCCATACAGGTAGGCAGACAGGCCCGTGAGCAGCACAAAGATCGGTGCACACAGATGGGCCAGAGTGCGGCTCAGGAACAGCGCGGGTTCGGTGGTGGCAATGTCCATGGGGTCGCTGACCTGGCGGTGCAGCAGAAACGTTTCACGCACGTGGTCGAGCAACATAAACAGAATCACCAAGCCCCGCAGGGCATCGATGGAAAGCAACCGGCCAGCGCCGGAGGGTCGGAGAACAGCATTTGTCATGGGGGGGGTTCGCAACGCAGAGGGTGGGAGGAAACGGCCTGTCTCAAGCCATTGGGCTTGATATTTAATGTAATAGTATTACATTGCACAGCCCATTCAAAACCCCGTTGCACAGGCAGGCGTTGTCAGCCTGCCCAAGGTGTATGCAAGGACCCCATACATGATCAGATTCAAGCGCCTCGCCCTGCCCTTCGCCCTGCCCTTCGCCCTGGCCGCGCAGTCCACCACGCTGCTGGCCGGCTCGGCCCAGGAACAGTCTCGCGGGCTGGTCGAGGACAGCCGCTGGAGCCTGCTCAACCGCAGTGTCCTGGATCACCGCGAGTACCAGCACGGCGCGCGCAACAACGCTGCACGCAATGCCTACAAGCCGCGCAACGAACGCAGCGGCAACGCCCAGGAGTGGGGATACGGGTTGATGGGCAGCCTGCAGTCCGGGTTTACCCAGGGTCTGGTTGGGGTGGGCGTCGATGCCCATGCCTATGCCGCCTGGCAGCTGGACAGCGGCGGCGGTCGGGCCGGCAAGGCGCGGTTGCTCGGGCTCGACAACGACGGTCATCCCAAGGACCAGTTCGGCCGCGGCGGCGCGGCGCTCAAGCTGCGCGCCTCCTCGACCACCCTCAGTTACGGTGAGCAACGGGTCAAGACCCCGGTCTTCAGTTCATCCGACAGTCGCCTGCTGCCGGAAACCGCCACCGGCTTCTATCTCAACAGCCAGGAGTTCGCCGGGTTCAAAATACTCGGCGGCCACTTCAACGAAAGCACCGACCGCAATGCCAGCAGCCACGACCAGGGGTTTGTGGTGAATTACTCCAACGCCAGGCAAGGCAACAACTTCGACCTCGCCGGCCTGGTCTTCGACGGCATTGAAGGGCTCTCCACCAGCCTGTACAGCGCGCGCTACGAAGACAACTGGCGCCAGCATTACCTGGGCAGCACCTACAGCCATGCCCTGGGGCTCGACCAGACGCTGACGCTGAACCTCAACCTGTACCGCACCCTCGACACCGGCCAGGCCTGGTCGGGCACGATCGACAACACCACCTGGAGCCTGCTCTCCAGTTACCGCAATGGCGCCCACACCTTCAGCCTGGGTTACCAGAAGGTCGATGGCGACACCCCCTTCGACTACGTGACCCGGGGCGCGATCTACCTGACCAACGCCATGCAACTGTCGGATTTCAACGCCCCCCACGAACAATCCTGGCAGGCTCGTTACGACCTGGGCATGCAGGCGTTCGGCTGGCCCGGCCTGGTGCTCAGCGCCGCCTATGTGCGCGGTAGCAACATTGATGGGCGCCACGTCGACCCGGCAGGTGGTTATGCCTACCTGGGTTACGGCGCGGGCGGCAAGCATTGGGAGCGCGACCTGGAAGCCCGCTATGTGGTGCAAAGCGGCCCGGCCAAGGACCTGGCCCTGTCACTGCGGCACAACCTGCACCGCGGCAATACCGCCCAGGCAGAGCTCGACACCGAGCAGATTCGCCTGGCCGTCGAGTACCCCCTCAACGGACGCTTCTGAGTCTGCCAGCCAACCACAGCCATTGGCCCATACAGGTCAGTGCTCGTTGGCCACGCCCACTTGCACTTGCCCATCGTTAAGGCGCACGGGCCAGACGCGCAGACGCTGCAGCGGATACTCCAGGCAGCACCCGTCTTCGAGTCGAAAGTGCTGCTTGTACAGGGGCGACGCCACCACCAGTTGACCCTTGAGACTGCCCACCAGCCCGCGACCGATGACATTGGCCCCCGATTGCGGATCGTGGTTGTCGATGGCGTAGAGCGTCTTGCCCTCGGCCTGCGGCAGGTAGAACAGGGCCACTTGTGCGCCGTCCAGCCACACCACCACCCCCGAGTTGCAGACCAGATCGTGCTCGCTGCACACCGACTGCCAGCGGGGGGAATGGGCGTCGGCGCGCTGGGAATTGGACAGGTTCATCAGGCAAGCTCCTCGGTGACGGGAATAAGGTTGAGTTCGGCGGCCATGATCGGCCGGCGTTGCCCACGCTCCTCGACAAAATGAATGCTCGGGTCGGGACGTTCGTCGTTGACGAAGGTGCGGAAACGCTTGAGTTTGTCCGGGTCCTTGAGGGCGTTGGCCCACTCGCACTCATAACGATCGACCACCAGTTGCATCTGCGACTCCAGNTCCTCGCCCAGCCCCAGGCTGTCNTCNATGATCACCTGNTTGAGGTAATCCAGACCGCCTTCCAGNCTCTCGCGCCAGACCGAGGTACGCTGCAATTTGTCGGCGGTGCGGATGTAGAACATCAGGAAGCGATCGATGTAGCGGATCAGGGTCGCGTCATCCAGGTCAGTGGCAAACAGCTCGGCGTGCCGCGGGCGCATGCCGCCGTTGCCACACAGGTACAGGTTCCAGCCCTTCTCGGTGGCAATCACCCCGACGTCCTTGCTCTGGGCCTCGGCGCACTCACGGGTGCAGCCGGAGACCGCGAACTTGAGTTTGTGCGGCGCGCGCAGGCCCTTGTAGCGGTCCTCGATCACCAAGGCCATGGCCACGCTGTCCTGCACCCCGTAGCGGCACCAGGTACTGCCGACGCAGGACTTCACCGTGCGGGTCGACTTGCCGTAGGCATGCCCGGTTTCAAATCCGGCTTCAATCAGCTCGCCCCAGATCTGCGGCAACTGGTGCAACTGGGCGCCGAACAGGTCGATGCGCTGGCCACCGGTGATCTTGGTGTACAACTGGTACTTCTTCGCCACCTGGCCGATCACGATCAGTTTCTCGGCGCTGATCTCGCCCCCGGCGATACGTGGCACCACCGAATAGGTGCCGTTTTTCTGCATGTTGGCCATGAAGGTGTCGTTGGTGTCCTGCAACGGCACCAGCGAGGCATCCATGATCGGCTGGTTCCAGCACGAGGCGAGGATCGAGCCCACGGCCGGCTTGCACACATCACAGCCGGTGTGCCCACGGCCATGACGGGCCAATAGTTCTTCGAAGCTGTGCAGCCCTTCAACCCGCACCAGGGCGTATAGCTCCTGCCGGGTGAAGGCGAAGTGCTCGCACAGGCTCTTGTCGACACTGACGCCACGGGCGATCAACTCGTGCTCGAACACCTGCTTGAGCAGGCCGGCACAACCGCCACAGCCGGTGCAGGCCTTGGTTTGCGTTTTGAGCTGGGCCAGATCGCTGCAGCCTCCGTCGATGGCCGAACAGATCGCGCCCTTGCTGACGTTGTGGCACGAGCAGACCATGGCCGACTCGGGCAAGGCGCCCGGGCCCAGAATGGGCGCGCCGGTCGAGGATGGCAGGATCAGGCTGGCCGGTTCGGCCGGCAGGGTAATGCCGTTCTGGGCGTATTGCAGCAAGGTGTCGTAGTAGCTGTTATCGCCCACCAGCACCGCCCCCAGCACCTGCTTGCCGGTGGCGTCGACCACCAGCCGGCGGTAGCTGGCGCTGGCTTCGTCGATGAACTGGAAGCTGCGCGCACCCGGGGTGTGGGCATGGGCATCGCCGATGGAACCGACGTCGACGCCCAGCAGCTTGAGCTTGGTCGACATGTCCGCGCCGATAAAGGGCTCAGCGTCCTGATTGCACAGCTGCGCCGCGACACTGCGGGCCATCTGGTAGCCCGGCGCGACCAGGCCGAACAGGCTGCCATTCCACGAGGCACACTCGCCAATGGCATAAATGTGCGGGTCGCTGCTCAGGCACCGGTCGTCAATCACCACCCCACCGCGCGGGCCGATGTGCAGCGCGCATTGGCGAGCCAGGGCATCCTGGGCACGGATCCCGGCGGAGAACACGATCAGGTCGGTCTCCAGGCTTTCTTCGTTGGCAAAGTTCATCCGGTAGCGGTACTGCTCCCCGGCACTGATCGATTGCGTGGCGCGGGACAGGTGCACGCCGACGCCCAGCCGTTCGATTTGCGACTTCAGCGCCAGGCCACCCAGTTCGTCCAGTTGCACCGGCATCAGGCGCGGGGCAAATTCCACCACATGGGCTTCCAGGCCGAGGCTTTTCAGGGCATTGGCCGCCTCCAGGCCCAGCAGCCCCCCCCCCACCACCACACCGCGCCGCGCATTGCTGGCGGCGCGCCGGATGGCATCGAGGTCCTCGAGGGTGCGGTAGACCAGGCGCGAGTCGCCTTCGGCGCCGTCGATGTCCGGTACAAAGGGATAGGAACCCGTGGCCAGGACCAGGGTGTCGTAGGCGACGCTGCCCTGGGCGGTGATCACCTGGCGCCGGGCACGGTCGATTTCCAGCACCGGCACTCCCAGGTGCAGGGTGACACCCGGCGTCTGGTACAGCGCCGCGTCGGACAACGCCAGTGACTCGGCATCACGTCCCGTGAAGTACTCGGACAGGTGTACCCGGTCATAGGCCCGTACCGGCTCTTCGCTGAAGACATGCAGCTGATAGCGCCCAAGGGCGCCGCGCTCGATCAACTGTTCCACACAATGATGGCCGACCATGCCGTTTCCGATCACGACCAGGGTTTGCAAGGTGTTCAACGCGGCAACATTGGAGTTCATAAGTAGCACCCGATCACTGTTCTAAAAGCAAAAAAAAACGCCTGAAACCTTACGGTTCCAGGCGTCTTTGCCTGTTCATTTGCGTTGTGCAAACCCGACTGCTGTGCCCGGTTCAACGCTGCTACCCACGACCTGTGCGGCCAATCGATCGTCGTTGACCGAGGGGGCTGCCTGGACGACGGTGTTGCTGCGCGCCAGGCCTGCGGGATGTATTGCAGCCTTTGTGCCAGAACCGCAGCCAGCCCCCCACAGCCCCTATTCCGGGCGCTTGCAGCCCATGTGCGGTGGCACCCGACCGGGAGCTCCCCCTCGCGGCGTGACTTGGCTTAGTGCACGGAAGGTCGCGCGGGCTTTATAACAGTGCATGGCCGCAGCCACTCACTGCCCCCTGCCCAATGCGCCCGGGCCCTTGGTGCTGTATTGTGGCGGCGCAATTTGCGCAGCCGCCCTGGCCCTGGCGTTAACCCTGGTCGGCCGCGACGACGTGCTCTTGTATGATGGCTCGCTTCAAGAATGGGCCGCGGATTCGAACTTGCCGATGACCACCGGAGCAACTCCGGACTGATGCCCCCAAGGGCACGTACTCAACCTGATTTCCTGCTTTACCGCACAGCGCTTTCCTGGAGCGCACCTGGGCCCCTTTGCCCGGTGTTCGCCTGCCCCGGGATTGCAGTCATCAAGGAGTTTCACATGGATAGGCTTTACCGGACGTCCCCCCAGGACGGCTGCGCCCCGCGCTTTGCCCTTAATCAACTGACCCTCGGCCTGCTGCTGGCCAGCGCCCTGCCCTCGGCCCACGCAGCCGAGACCCTGCTGCCGGCCGTGACCGTGAGTGCCGAGGACCACTCCGGTTATCAGGTGTCCGAGGCCACCGTCGGTGGATTCGACCCCACGCCCTTGCTCGATACACCGGCCTCGATTGCGGTCGTCAACGAAGCGCTGATCAAGGACCAGCAGGCACGCCTGCTCAGTGAGGTGTTGAAAAACGACGCTTCGGTGGGTGAAAGCTACGCGCCGGTCGGCTACTACGAAAACTTCGTGGTGCGCGGCTTCTCCCTGAACGCTGCCAGCAGCTACAAGATCAACGGCCGTACCATCACCGGCGAGCAGAACGTCGGCCTGGAGAACAAACAGCAGGTGGAACTGCTCAAGGGCCTGGCGGGCCTGCAGAGCGGGGTCAGCGAGCCCGGCGGCCTGATCAATTATGTGACCAAGCGTCCGACCGATGTACGCTCGGTCACGGTGTCCACCGACGATCGCGGCAGCGGTTACCTGGCCACCGACGTCGGCGGCTTTTTCGGCAGCGAACAACAGTTCGGCCTGCGCGCCAACCTGGCCCACGAAGACCTGCACTCCTACGTCGAGCACACCAATGGCCAGCGCGATTTCGCCTCCCTGGCGCTGGACTGGACCCTGAGCGACGCCGCGCTGCTGCAACTGGATGTCGAGTACCAGACCAAACAACAGCGTTCGGCACCGGGCTACCAGTTGCTCGGCGGCACCGAGCTGCCGCACCACGCCTCGCCCAAGCAGTTGTTGGCGCACCAGAGCGGCTCGAAACCGGTGACCACCGATGCGCTGAACCTCAACGGCAACTTCGAATACCGCTTCAGCGACACCTGGAAAGGCAACCTCAGCGCTTCGCGCAGCCGGGTGGTGATCGATGACTACAGCTCGTTCGCCTGGGGCTGCTACGGCGCCGCCAGTTGTGCCGGCGCGGCGGTGCCCAACTACTTCAGTCCCGAGGGTGACTACGACATCTACGACTTCCGCAGCCCCGACGACACCCGGCGCAACGACGAAGCCCAGGCCACCCTCAGCGGCACCTTCGACACGGCGGGCCTGGGCCACGAGCTGACCGTCGGCAGCAGCGCGTTTCGGCGTATCGTCGACAAGCGCGAACCGGTCAACGAGTGGATCGGCAGCGCCAACATCGCCAGTGAGCCGGCCGATTTCCCGCGCTACGCGGGGCCGCTCAATGATTCGTATCGACACCTGGACAGTCGCCAGTACGGGCTGTTCTTCAACGACCGGATCAGCTTCAACGAACAGTGGCAGACCGTGCTCGGCGGTCGCGAGGTGCGCCTGGATGAAGAGACCTTCGACAGCGAGGGCGACACCACCCGCCACACCCAGCGCTACGAGTTCCTGCCCCAGGCCGCGCTGATCTACAAACCGCTGCCGAACCTGGCGTTATACAGCCGCTACAGCAAGGGCCTGTCCCTGGGTGGCGAGGCGCCGTGGTTCGCCAGCAATGCCTTCGAGATCCTCGCACCGACCGTGTCGCGGCAGATCGAAGCCGGGATCAAGTACGACTGGCAACGCCTGAGCCTCGGCGCAGCGCTGTTCCAGATCCGCCAGGGCTATCAGTATTCCAGGCCCAATGCCGATGGCAGCTTCACCTTCACCGAGCAGGGGGAGCAGAAAAACACCGGCCTGGAACTCTCGGCCAATGGCTGGGCCAGCCAGCGCCTGCAGATTTCCGCCAGTGTCGCGGCGATCCGCTCGCGGGTCTCGGGCAGCGACACCCCGGCCTACGAAGGTCACCAGACCATCAACGTACCGAACCTGCGCGCCAGTCTCTATGGCGACTATGCCCTGCCCTGGGTCGACGGCCTGGCGCTGCTCGGCGGGGTGCAATACAGCGCCAGCAAATACGCCAGCCAGCAGGGCCAGGTCGAGGCCAGCGCGTACGCCGTGTTCAACATCGGCAGCCGCTACAGCACGCGCATTGACGGCTACGACACGGTGTTCCGCCTGACCGTCGACAACCTGTTCGACAAGCGCTACTGGCGCGATGTCGGTGAGTACATGGGCGACAACTATCTGTTCCAGGGAGCACCGCTGACCGCCCGCTTGAGTGCTTCGGTCAACTTCTGATCCTGGCCCGCCAAGGTCACGCACGAGGAAGTCGTAATGTCCGATCTTGAAATCATCGCTGTCATTCTCAACCTCCTCGGCGTCTGGCTGACCGCCCGGCGCAAACGCGGTATCCCGGCAAGGATTGACGGCCGGGTTCACCCCAACTGCTTCACCATGAAGTTCTCCATTGGCCAGCTTCGGACAGCGCAAAAAAAACCCCGTCCATTGCTGGCGGGGCCTTGGGTCATAACGTCATATCCTGAACGCGCCTGACCTCATGACCCGCCAGCGGTGAGGGGTGAGGCTCAATCCGCCTGCACCGTCACCTGCAGCTGTTCTCCCAACCCGGCGATGCCCAGGCGCATGGTCTGGCCGGGGCGCAGGTAGACGGGGTCGGGCTTGATGCCCAGGCCGACGCCCGGTGGGGTGCCGGTGGAGATGATGTCGCCGGGTTGCAGGCTCATGCAACGGCTCAGGTAAGCGATCAGTTGCGGCACCGTGAAGATCAGCGTGCGGGTGTTGCCATTCTGGTAGCGGTGGCCGTCGACTTCCAGCCACAGGTCCAGCGCATGGGGGTCGGCGATTTCATCGCGGGTGACCAGCCACGGGCCGATCGGGCCAAAGGTGTCGAAGCCCTTGCCCTTGTCCCAGGTACCGCCGCGTTCCAGTTGCCAGGCGCGCTCGGAGACATCGTTGATCACGCAGTAACCTGCCACGTGATCCATGGCATTGGCCTCATCGATGTAGCGCCCGCCCTTGCCGATGACCACGCCCAGTTCGACTTCCCAATCGGTCTTGAGCGAGCCACGGGGGATCTCGATGTTGTCGTTGGGGCCGCAGATGGCGCTGGTCCATTTGCTGAAGATGATCGGCTCCTTCGGCACTTCCATGTTCGACTCGGCGGCATGGTCGGCGTAGTTCAGGCCAATGCAGATGAACTTGCCCACCTGGCCGACGCAGGCGCCGATCCGTGGCTGACCGAGCACCGCAGGCAGGCTCGCGGGGTCGATCGCCGCCAGGGCCGCCAGGCCTTGTGGGGTCAGGGTCTGCCCGGCAATGTCCACAACGTGGCCAGAGAGGTCGCGAAGCTGTTGGTTGGCATCCAGCAGGCCCGGCTTTTCCGAACCCTTGTCGCCATAACGCACTAATTTCATATCTCGCTCCTGCTACTTAAAGGGGTGCCCGGTGGCGCTCAGATACTCATGCCGCCATCGATGACATGCACGCCACCGGTGGTGTAGGCCGAGGCGTCGCTGCCCAGGTACAAGGCCAACTGGGCGATCTCCGTGGCGCTGCCGATGCGGCCCATGGGCTGGCGGTCGAGGAACTGTTGGTACACCTGCGCCTCGGCCACGCCCTGCTGCGCCGCCTGTTCGGCGATCCGCTGGCGCAGCGACGGCGACTCCACGGTGCCCGGGCAAATCGCGTTGCAGCGAATGCCCTGGCCGATGAAGTCGGCGGCGACCGCCTTGGTCAGGCCCACCACCGCCGCCTTGCTCGCAGCGTAGGCAAAACGATTGGGCACGCCTTTGACACTGGAGACCACCGAGGACATGTTGATGATCGAACCACCGCCACGCTCGAGCATGCCCGGCAGCACCGCGCGGATCATCCGGTACATGGCGGTCACGTTGACGTCCATGGACCGGGCCCAGGCCGCTTCATCGCACTCCAGGATGTTGCCGCTGTGCACATACCCGGCGCAATTGAACAGCACATCCAGGGCACCGATTCGCTGGCACGCCTCGCTGATAGCGCTGGCCGAGGTGACGTCCAGGGCCAGGGCTTCGATGCCCGGGATCCCTTGCAGCCCACGCACATCGATATCGCTGGCGAACACCTGCGCACCCGCCTCGGCAAAGGCAATCGCACTGGCCAACCCGATGCCCTGCCCGGCCGCCGTCACCAGCACCCGCTTGTTCTGCATCTTCATACTCGCTCCAGGTTAGCGCTGCCGGCCGCGGTTTTCGCCGTCCGCCCGAGCATCGCCGCAGGGATCGCCAGGATCAACGCGCCGCTGATGAACAGACACACCGCCAGCACGTAAGTACCGTTGTTGATGTTGCCCGTGAGGTTCTCGGCCACGGCGGTGATCATCGAGCCGGTGAAGCCGGACAGGTTGCCGATGGCGTTGATCATGCCGATCCCGGCCGCAGCCGCCACCCCCGACAGGACGGTGCCCGGCAAGGTCCAGAAAATCGGCATCAGGCTGAGGATCCCCGAAGCGGCGACGCTGAGGAACAGCACGGACAGCACCAGGTTGTCGGCAAAAAAGGCACTGAGGATCAGCCCGGCGCCGCCGATGAAGGCCGGAATCGCCGCATGCAGCCGACGCTCGCCGGTACGGTTGGAGTGGCGTGCATTGAGCAGCATCGCCACCGTGGCCACCGCATAGGGAATCGCTGTCAGCAGGCCAATGTGCAGGCTGTTGGTGATGCCGGTGCTCTTGATGATCGACGGCATCCAGAACGCCAGGCCATAGAAACCGGTGTTGAAGGTCAGCAGGATCAGCACCAGCAACCACACACGCGGGTTTAAGAACACCTCGCCCAGGCGCGATACCTTGCCCTGGTTGTCGGTCTGCAGATTGGCCTTGAGCATGGCTTTTTCGGCGGCTGACAGCCACTTGGCCTTGTCGATGTTGTCGGCCAGGCAAACGATGACCACGAAGGCCATGATGATCGACGGAATACCCTCGATGATCAGCATCCACTGCCAGCCCGACAGGCCATGCACCCCTTGCATGCTGTTCATCAGCCAGCCGGAGAGGATACCGCCCAGGGTCAGGCTGATCGGCATGGCCATCAGGAACCCGGACATCACCCGGCTCTGGCGATGGGTCGGGAACCAGTAGTTGAGGTACAGGATCACCCCGGGAAAGAAGCCCGCTTCACAGATCCCCAGCAGGAACCGCAGCACATAGAACATGGTGCTCGACTCAATCCCGAAGAACCCCGCCAGCGGCACCGTGTAGGCCACGGCCATGGAGATCACCGCCCAGCTGAGCATGATCCGGGCGATCCAGAAGCGCGCGCCGAAGCGATGCAGCAACAGGTTGCTGGGCACCTCGAAGAGGAAGTAGCCCCAGAAGAACATGCTGGCGCCAAGGGCGTAGACGGTGTTGCTGAATTGCAGCTCGTTGAGCATGTCGAGCTTGGCGAAGCCGATGTTGACCCGGTCCAGGTAGGCGGCCATGTAGCACAGCAGCAGCACCGGCAGAATGCGCCAGATCACTTTGCGGTAGGTGCGGTCTTCAAAGTCGAGTTCGCTGGCTTGCGCCTGCGCAGGCAGATGCTCGGATATCGTTTGCATGGAGGTAACCCCTGGGCATGTGGACATGCCTGATTGTTTTTATCGAATGGGTCATGCCGGGCGAGCAATTCACCCGGCGTTGCTGCTTGGACTAGAGTGCCTGGGTGGTTTTTTCTCCGTTGACCAGGCGCGTCAGCCCCAATGGATTGCTGTTGCGCAGCGCTTCGGGAAGCAAGGCATCCGGGAAGTTCTGGTAGCACACCGGACGCAGGAAGCGGTCGATGGCCAGGGTGCCCACCGAGGTACCACGGGCATCGGACGTCGCCGGCCAGGGGCCGCCGTGGACCATGGCGTCACACACCTCGACACCGGTCGGGTAACCGTTGACCAGCACCCGGCCGACTTTTTGCGCCAGCACCGCCACCAGGTCGGCAGCGTGTGCAAGCTCGGCCGGCTCACCCAGCAGGGTGGCGGTCAGTTGTCCGCGCAGCCCCTGCAAGGCCGCCTGCAATTCAGTGCGATCAGCCACTTCGACCACCACCGTGGCCGGCCCGAAGATTTCCTCCTGCAGCAGTTCGTCACCGCCAAGCAGCAACTGGACGTCGGCCAGGAACAGTTGCGCCCGGGCTTGATTGCCCGCCTGCGCCTGCCCGGCCAGGTGTGTGACCTGGGGATGGGCGCGCAAGGTGGCGCAGCCTTCGACATAACTGCGCAGGCCGCCGGCGTTGAGCATGGTCTGCCCGGGCTGTTCGGCGATCAGCGCGCTGAGGGACTGCAGCAAAGCGCTGAACTGCGGTGAACGAATGCCGATCACCAGGCCCGGATTGGTACAGAACTGCCCCGCGCCCATCACCACCGAGGCGGCCAGTTCGCGGGCGATCTGCTCGCCGCGCACCTCTAGTGCCTGCGGCAACACCAGTACCGGATTGATGCTGCTCATCTCGGCGAACACCGGGATCGGCTGCGCCCGGGCAGCGGCCATGTCGCACAGCGCCCGGCCGCCCTTGAGCGAACCGGTGAAGCCGACTGCCTGGATCAGCGGATGCTTGACCAGCGCCTCACCGACGCCGGCACCGAAGATCATGTTGAACACCCCGGCCGGCATGCCGGTTTTCTCGGCGGCACGAATGATTGCCAGGGCCACCTGTTCGGCCGTCGCCATGTGCCCGCTGTGGGCCTTGAATACCACCGGGCAGCCAGCTGCCAGGGCCGCGGCGGTGTCGCCACCGGCGGTGGAAAAGGCCAGGGGAAAGTTGCTGGCCCCAAACACCGCGACCGGGCCGACGCCCAGGCGGCACTGGCGCAGATCCACCCGAGGCAGGGGCTGGCGCTGAGGCAGCGGCAAATCGATCCGCGCGCCGAGGAAGTCACCCCGGCGCAGGGTCTGGGCGAACAGGCGCATCTGCCCGCTGGTACGGGCCCGTTCGCCCTGGATGCGTGCCGCTGGCAACGCGGTTTCGCGGCAGACCAGGGCCACGAACTGCTCGTCCAGGGCGTCCAACTCGCTGGCAATGGCGTCGAGGAATTCGGCCCGGCGCTCGGCCGGCAAGTTGCCGTAGATCGCGCTGGCTTGATGGGCCGCGGTGGCAGCGGCATGCACTTCCTCGGCCGTGGCCTGGATGAAGGCGTTGGGCAGCGGCTGCCCGGTAGTCGCATCAACGCTGTGCAGGACCACGGAGCCGGCGGCGCTACGGCCACCGGCGATGAAGTTGTGACCGGACAGTTCGGGCATGACAGTCTCCTGACCCAGAGGGAAATCTGGTCGGTACTCTACTGCCGCGAATCGATTCTTTCCCAATGGCATTTTCGGATTAACCGATAACCAAGCGTTATCGAATTTGCCCTTCGCCTGCCCCGTTTGCTACCCCCTGATCCCTGGCCAGGCGCGCGTTTTCAGTGAGGATTTGCGCAAACTCCAGGGCCGCTCCCACCAGTTGCTCGCCCTTGCGGGTGAGGATGCCGTAGTCCTGAGGCGCCAGGTGCAGGGGGGTGTCGAGGGCTTTCAACTGGCCGCTTTCCAGCAGCGGATGGACCATGGCATCCGGCAGCATGCCGATCATCGGCCCGCGCTGCAGGACCTGGAGGAAGGTCTGCATGGAGATGGTGTCGACGGTATTGCGCGGCAGCGCCACCCCGGCGTCGGCGAACGCCAGTTCCATGCGCGCACGAATCGGCGTGCCCACTGGGTACAGAATCCACGGCAGGTCGACCAACTGTTGCAAGGAGATCGGCCCGGCGTCGGCCAGCGGGTGGCGGCTGTTGACCACGATGCAGAACGGTTCCGGGGCCAAGGGCTGGAAGTCGTAGCGTTGTGCCTGGCTGTGCTCGGTGAAGCGGGCTACCGCCAGGTCGAGTTTTTTCTCTTCGAGCATCTCCATCAGGTGGTTGCTGGTCTGCTCCACCACCTCGATCGACAACAGCGGCCAGCGCTGTTTGATCTGCAAGATGGCCTCGGGCAGGGCGATGGCGGTGGCGGCAAAGATCCCGCCGACCTTGAGATGACCATGGCCCCCCTCGCGCAGGCTGCCGATCTGCTCGACGAACGAACGCGCGTCATTCAGGGCGATCTGCGCGTACCGCAAGACATGCTCGCCCAGCGCCGTGGGCGGCATGCTGCGCGGCTGACGTTCGAACAGGGCAAAGCCGAGCAGGCTTTCGATTTCCTTGAGCATCTTGCTGATGGCCGGCTGGCTGAGGTTCATCTGCTGCGCCGCCAGGTGCATGTTGCGGGTGCGGCCCAGGGTGTCGATCAGCAGCAGGTGGCGGAATTTGAGCCAGCCACAGAAGCTGGAGAATGACAGTTCGGACATGGGTGCGCCTCGTCAAACAATAACCAGGAGTTATCGATTACTGAAAATATCTCATTGGAGTTTATCGAGTGCTGGTCATAGCGTGAAGCCTTTACGGACCAGGAAGATTTGCCATGTCGTTACTGCTTACTCCCGAGAACACCCTGCCGGTCGATGGCGTGGCCGGCACCTTGATTGGCCGCGCCTGGGTTCCAGGGCCGATTGCCGGCCCTTCGCTGATTGTCTTGCGGGCCGATGGCGTGTTCGACCTGTCGCAGCGCTTCGCGACCCTGAGTGATTTGCTGGAGTCGGACAGCCCCCTGGCCGATGTGCGCCAAACCCCCGGCACCTTCCTGACCAGCGTCGACAACCTGCTGGCCAATACCGGCCCTGACGCCGACCCGAGCCAACCCTACCTGCTGCCACCGCTGGACCTGCAGGTGATCAAGGCCGCGGGCGTGACCTTCGCCGCGAGCATGATCGAGCGCGTCATCGAAGAGCAGGCCGGTGGCGATGCCGGCAAGGCCGAGCAGGTGCGGGCGATCGTCCATGGGGTGATTGGCGACAACCTGCGCTCGATCGTCCCCGGCTCCGCACAGGCGACGCAGTTGAAGGCACTGTTGATCGAACAGGGCATGTGGTCGCAGTACCTGGAAGTGGGCATCGGCCCGGACGCGGAAATCTTCACCAAGGCGCCGGTCCTTTCCGCCGTCGGCAGCGGCAGCCAGATCGGCATTCATCCCGGCTCGATCTGGAACAATCCGGAGCCGGAAGTGGTGCTGGCGGTCAACAGCCGTGGGCAGATCCATGGCGCGACCCTGGGCAACGACGTCAACCTGCGAGATTTCGAGGGGCGCAGCGCGCTGTTGCTGAGCAAGGCCAAGGACAATAACGCGTCCTGTGCCATCGGCCCGTTCATTCGCCTGTTCGACGAGCAGTTCAGCCTGGAGGATGTACGCGCCTGCGTGGTCGACCTGCAGGTCGAGGGCACGGACGGCTACCGGATGCACGGCTCCAGTTCCATGAGCCAGATCAGCCGCGACCCCGAGGACCTGGCCCGGCAGACTCTCAACGCCAATCACCAATATCCCGACGGTTTCCTGCTGTTTCTCGGTACCCTGTTCGCCCCGACCGAGGACCGTGATCACGTCGGCAGCGGCTTCACCCATAAACTCGGTGACCAGGTGCGTATCAGCAGCCCGTTGCTCGGCAGCCTGCACAACCAGGTCACCCACAGTTCAGTCGCCACGCCATGGACCTTTGGCGTCGGCGCCTTGTTGCGCAACCTGGCGTCCCGAGGCCTGCTCGCCCTGTGAGCCCGACGGCGGTTGTCGAATCATCCAATTATAAGAGAGCCATGAATCATGACTGACACCCCGAAGCGCCCGCTGCGTAGCGAGCAATGGTTCAACGACCCGGCCCATGCCGACATGACGGCGCTGTATGTCGAGCGCTACATGAACTACGGCATGACCCGCGAAGAGCTGCAATCGGGCCGCCCGATCATCGGCATCGCCCAGACCGGCAGCGACCTGACGCCCTGCAACCGGCACCACCTGGAGCTGGCGCAACGGGTCAAGGCCGGGATCCGCGATGCCGGCGGCATTCCCATGGAATTCCCGGTGCACCCGATTGCCGAGCAGACTCGCCGTCCCACCGCCGCGCTGGACCGCAACCTGGCCTACCTGGGGTTGGTGGAAATCCTGCACGGCTATCCACTCGATGGCGTGGTGCTCACCACCGGGTGCGACAAGACCACGCCAGCCTGCCTGATGGCAGCCGCAACCACCGACCTGCCGGCGATTGTGCTGTCGGGCGGACCGATGCTCGACGGTCACCACAAGGGTGAACTGATCGGCTCCGGCACCGTGCTCTGGCATGCGCGCAACCTGCTCGCCGCCGGCGATATCGATTACGAAGGCTTTATGGAAATGACCACCGCAGCCTCGCCTTCGGTGGGTCACTGCAACACCATGGGCACCGCCTTGTCGATGAACGCCCTGGCCGAAGCGCTGGGCATGTCCCTGCCCGGCTGCGCGAGCATCCCGGCGCCCTATCGCGAGCGCGGCCAGATGGCCTATGCCACCGGCAAGCGCATCTGCGAACTGGTGCGCCAGGACGTGCGACCGTCGCAGATCATGACCCGCGAAGCCTTCGAGAACGCCATTGCCGTGGCCTCGGCCCTGGGCGCCTCGAGCAATTGCCCGCCGCACCTGATCGCCATCGCCCGGCACATGGGTGTCGAGTTGAGCCTGGATGATTGGCAACGGATTGGCGAAGACGTGCCGCTGCTGGTCAACTGCATGCCGGCCGGCAAGTACCTGGGCGAAGGTTTCCACCGCGCTGGCGGCGTACCGGCGGTGATGCACGAACTGCAAAAGGCCGGGCGCCTGCACGAGGACTGTGCCTCGGTCAGCGGCCAGACCATCGGCGAGATCGTGCGCAGCACCCTGACCAGCAACACCGATGTGATCCACCCCTTCGACACTCCGCTCAAGCACCGCGCCGGCTTCATCGTGCTCAGCGGCAACTTCTTCGACAGCGCGATCATGAAGATGTCGGTGGTCGGCGAAGCGTTCCGCAAGACTTACCTGTCCGAGCCCGGCGCGGAGAACAGCTTCGAAGCGCGGGCCATTGTGTTCGAGGGGCCGGAGGACTACCACGCGCGGATCAACGACCCGGCGCTGGAGATCGACGAGCGCTGCATCCTGGTGATCCGTGGCGTCGGCACCGTGGGCTACCCGGGCAGCGCCGAGGTGGTGAACATGGCCCCGCCCGCGGCGCTGATCAAGCAAGGCATCGACTCCCTGCCCTGCCTGGGCGACGGCCGCCAGAGCGGCACTTCGGCGAGCCCGTCGATCCTTAACATGTCCCCGGAAGCCGCCGTGGGCGGTGGCCTGGCCCTGCTCAAGACCAATGACCGGCTGAGCGTCGACCTCAATGCGCGGACGGTCAACCTGCTGGTGGACGAAGCCGAAATGGCCCGTCGCCGGGCAGCCTGGGAGCCGAACATTCCGGCCTCGCAAACCCCGTGGCAGGAACTTTACCGGCAACTGGTCGGGCAACTGTCCACCGGCGGCTGCCTGGAACCGGCCACCCTGCACCTGCGCATCATCGCCCGCAGCGGCGAGCCACGGCATTCTCACTGAGGGGAAGACTGGACCGGCCTCATCGCGAGCAAGCTCGCTCCTACCGTGGGTTTTGGGGGTTCGCACGTGTTGCGTACACCTACCAAACCTGTGGGACCGGGCGCCCGCTTGCGGCTTGCTCGCGAGGGCGGTGGGTCAGGTATCGGCGATGTTGGCGGTGCCTGGCCGGTCTTTTTTCCAGGTAGTATTTTTGTTCATACCAGCCATTAGCATTACTCGTTAGTTTCATGCCCTGGATTTCTCTACTGTCGCGAAAAAAGAAAAATCCGCCGGTGAGGAACCTATGAGTATCGAATCGAGCATCTGGAACCAGTGGTATCCACTGGCCGTCGTGGAAGACCTAGTCGACGGCAGGATCTACCGTACCTCGCTGTTGGGGCACGAGATCCGCTTTGGCCGTGATGCCGAGGGTCACTTCAGCGCCACACGCGACGACGACGGCGGCTTGCCTTGCCGCACCACCACCCTGTATCACACCCATTGGGTCTGCCTGGGCGAACCCGACGGGGGATTTTTCCAGATAGCGGAATTCGATGAACCCGATCGCCGGGTGCTGGGAGCCGGCTCGATGAAGGTGCATGCCTCGGGCCTGCGCGTGGTGGAAAACTTTCTCGACATGGCGCACTTCCCCTACGTCCATGCCGGCTTTCTCGGGGCCGAACCCTACACCGACATCAGCACTTATAGGGTGGAGGTCGACCAGGAGCGGGACGAGATCCTGGCCACCGACTGCCGCATATTCCAACCCATGGCAGCCGCCGGGTCGAAACAGGCCATCGAGGCGCACTACGTCTACCGCGTGACCCGCCCCTTCGTCGCCATTCTGTACAAGACCAGCCCCGAGCAGCCAGAGCGACGCGACGCCATCTGCCTGTTTGTCCAGCCGCTGGATGAACAGTGGTGCATCGCCCATGTGGTCCTGGCTTATGTCGACGCCACCAGCAGCGACCGCGATCTGCGCCTGTTCCAGCAGACCATTTTCAGCCAGGACCTGATGATCCTCTCCAATCACCTGCCCCGGACCCTGCCCCTGGACCCGAAATTCGAGATCCCGACCCGGGCCGACGCGATGTCCAGTGCCTATCGCCGCTGGTTGCGCGACAAGGGCATTCGCTACGGCACTTACCAGCCGGTACAGGCCGCGGGAGGCCAGCCATGACGCAGCCCGACAATCGTTGGTACCCGGTGGCCCAGAGCAGCGACCTTGCCCTGCGCCATGTGTTTCACGGTCAGTTGCTCGGCGTGGAGCTGGCGCTCTGGCGCGATGACGCGCAACAGGTCAACGCCTGGGAAAACCGCTGCCCGCACCGCAGCGTGCGTTTCACCCTGGGCGTCAACCTCGGCTCCCGGCTGCGCTGCCAATACCACGGCTGGCAGTACCAGGGCGGCGATGGCCGCTGCACGCTGATTCCGGCATCCTCGCAAAGCACGCCACCGGCCAGCGTGTGCGCGCGGACCTTTGCGGTGAGCGAAGCGCACGGGATGATTTGGGTCAACCTGCAGCCACAACAGGCTCAAGCACTGCCGGCACCGGCCTTTCCACCCCTGGCTTTGCACCTGCGCAGCCTGCCCTTCCGGGCCGCCCTCGACGACGTGCGCCAGGCCCTGGCCGGCTATGCCCAGCTGGACCCGGACTGCCAGCTCGACTCGGTACACCTGCAACAGACCGACAACCAACTGCAACTGTCCTGGCGCAGCGGCGAGCAGCCCTGCCAGGTGCAATTCTGGCTGCAACCGGCGAGTGCCGAGCGCACCATCGTGCACAGCAGCACCCTCGCGGGGCACCCCGGCATCGACCCACTGCGCTGGCATAACCGGATCCTCAACGTGCTGCGCCAGCGCCTGGAAAACCAGGCCGGACTGATCGCCACCCGCCGACCTCCCGACAGCCTGCGCATCGCGCCTGCCACAACGGCACGCCGTCCGGCGCAGACCCTGGAGGTCGAGGTGCTGCAGCACTGGACCACCGCCAGCGAGATCGTCGCCCTTAAGCTGGCCCTGCCCGCCGATGGCGGCTTCAGCTTCGAGGCGGG
>Ga0067045_1029186_pt1 | contig 23129 bp, 17 predicted proteins | sample TerdegcTABiofilm_FD_59184 | JGI IMG/M metagenome (GOLD analysis project Ga0067045, IMG submission 59184) | Combined Assembly of (Gp0054472, Gp0054536) Wastewater bioreactor microbial communities from Singapore -Terephthalate degrading...
ACGTTCAAACCCCGCCGGCGTGATCGGGGTGCAGGGGACCGCGTCCCCTGCCGGGGGGCGTGGGGGGCCAAGCCCTCCACGGCTTATGTTCCCATGTCGAAGGAGGACAGGTATTCCACCTGTTCCGGAGTCAGGGTATCGATGGTCACGCCCACGGAGACCAGCTTGAGCCGGGCGATCTCCTTGTCGATGGGGTCCGGGACCTTGAAGACGTTTTTGGCCAGGGTCGCGTGGTTCTTGACCAGGTACTCGGCGGACAGGGCCTGGTTGGCGAAGCTCATGTCCATGACGCTGGAGGGATGGCCCTCGGCCGCGGCCAGATTGACCAGCCGGCCCTCGGCCAGGATGTTCACGACGGTGCCGCCGGGCAGGGTGACCTCCTCCACGAACTCGCGGATCATGCGCCGGGACGCGGCCTTCTCGTATAGGGCCTTGAGGTCCAGCTCCACGTTGAAGTGCCCGGAGTTGCACACGATGGCCCCGCTTTTCATGACCTTGAAATGCTCGTAGCGGATGACGTGGATGTCGCCGGTCACGGTGCAGAAAAAGTCGCCGATGGGCGCGGCCTCGGCCAGGGGCATGACCCGATAGCCGTCCATCATGGCCTCGAGCGCCCGCAGGGGATCGACCTCGGTGACGATGACGTTGGCGCCCATGCCGTGGGCCCGCGAGGCCAGGCCCTTGCCGCACCAGCCGTAGCCGCAGACCACGAAGTTGGTCCCGGCCAGAAGCCGGTTCGTGGCCCGCACGATGCCGTCCACCGTGGACTGGCCCGTGCCGTAGCGGTTGTCGAACATGTGCTTGGTGAAGGCGTCGTTGACCGCGATGACCGGATAGGCCAGCACACCCTGGGCGGCCATGGCCTTGAGGCGGATGACCCCGGTGGTGGTCTCCTCGGTGCCGCCGATCACGTCCGCGATCAGCTCTTTTTTCTCGGAATGCAGGGTGAACAGGAGGTCCGCGCCGTCGTCCATGGTGATGTGCGGCCGGGCCTTCAGGCAGGACATGATGTGGCTGTAGTAGCTGGCGTTGTCCTCGCCCTTGATGGCGAAGGTGGGAATCCCGTACTCCTTGACCAGGGCCGCGGCCACGTCGTCCTGGGTGCTTAGGGGGTTGGAGGCGCACAGATAGGCCTCGGCCCCGCCGTCCTTGAGCACCCGCATGAGATTTCCGGTCTCGGTGGTCACGTGCAGGCAGGCCGCGATGCGCATGCCCGTCAGGGGTTTTTCCTTGCGGAAGCGCTCGCCGATGGTTTTTAAGACCGGCATGGACTGGCCGGCCCATTCCATGCGCAGCTTGCCCTGTTCGGCCAGACCCAGATCCTTGACGTCATATTCCATGGGGGACCATCCTTGTAAGAGGTGTTTCCGGCCCGGCAACGGATCGTGCCGGAAAAGGCCCCCCCGCGCCGCGCGCGGGGGGGGGCGAAACGCCGGCATCCCGGCGTGGGTGCGGGGTTACAACTTCAGAGCCGTTTTCAGGTCGTCGGCCAAGTCCGTCTTCTCCCAGGTGAATTCGGGACGCTCGCGGCCGAAATGCCCGTAGCAGGAGGTCAGCTTGTACACCGGCCGCTTCAGGTCGAGCTTTTTGATGATGTAGTAGGGCCGCAGGTCGAAAACCTCGCGCACGGCCTTGGTCAGCTTCTCGTCCGGGACCCGGCCCGTGCCGAACGAGGTCACCAGCACCGACAGCGGCTCGGCCACGCCGATGCAGTACGCGATCTGGACCTCGCACCGCTCGGCCGCGCCCGAAGCCACCAGGTTCTTGGCGATGTACCGGGCCATGTACGCCCCGGAACGGTCCACCTTGGAGGGGTCCTTGCCGGAGAACGCCCCGCCGCCGTGGTTGCCCATGCCGCCGTAGGTGTCCTGGATGATCTTGCGCCCGGTCAGGCCGCAGTCGCCCAGGGGACCGCCGATCACGAACCGGCCGGTGGTGTTCACGTAGATCTTGGTCTTCGCGTCCACCATCTCCGCGGGCAGGGTCTTGAAGATGACCTCTTTCTTCACCGCCTCCACCAGGTCGTGATAGGCGATGTTCTCGTCGTGCTGGCAGGCCACCACCACGTTGTCGATGCGCGTGGGCTTGCCGTCCACGTATTCCACGGCCACCTGGGTCTTGCCGTCGGGACGCAGGAAGTCCAGGACCTTGTTCTTGCGCACGTAGGACAGGCGGCGGGACAGCTTGTGGGCGTAGTAGATCGGGGCGGGCATCAGCGTCTCGGTCTCGGTGCAGGCGAATCCGAACATCATGCCCTGGTCGCCCGCGCCCTGCTCCTCGGGCTTGGCCCGGTTGACGCCCTGGGCGATGTCCACGGACTGCTTGTCCACCGAGGAGATCACGGCGCAGGTCTCCCAGTCGAAGCCCATGGTGGAGCTGTTGTAGCCGATCTCCCTGACGGTCTCGCGGACGATGGCCGGAAAGTCGGCGTAGGCCGTGGTGGTGATCTCCCCGGCGATAAAGGCCAGACCCGTGGTCACCAGGGTTTCGCAGGCCACGTGGGCATCCGGGTCCTGGGTCAGAAGCGCGTCCAGGACGGCATCGGAGATCTGGTCCGCGACCTTGTCGGGATGTCCCTCGGTCACGGACTCGGAGCTGAAAAGATAACGGCCTTTGGCGTTGATCATGCGGTCATATCCTCCGTATTGGTTCCATCAGGCCGGGAAAGACAAAAAAGCGCCCCGTCCCTGGCGGTTCTCGGAATGAAAGAAAATTTGCCTAACCGGTTTCACGAAACTTGACAAGGTGACACCGCCCTACCGGCCCGCCCCGCCCGCCGCGGGCGTCGCCAGCCGGTTGTCGATGAGCCTGGCCCGGGAAAACGCCACCGCCGCGGCCAGCACCACCGGACCCTCGACCCGCGCCGCCGGCGCCATGGACTCCGGGTCCACGGCCTCCAGGTATTCGACCTCCCCCAGCGGGGCGTGGGCGGCCAGGATGTCCCGGGCCAGGACCAGGGCCGTGCCCGGATCGCGCTCCCCGGAGGCGATCAGATCCGCCGCCGCCTGAAGGGCCTTGTTGATCCAGGGGGCCTGGTCCCGCTCGTCCCGGGACAAAAACACGTTGCGGGAGCTTAAGGCCAGCCCGTCCGGCTCGCGCACGATGGGCCGTCCGACCACCGCAACCGGAATGTCCAGATCCCGGACCATGCGCCGGATCACGGCCAGCTGCTGGCGGTCCTTCTCCCCGAACACCGCGAACGAGGGCTGGGCCAGCATGAAAAGCTTGGCCACCACCGTGGCCACCCCCCTGAAATGCGTGGGCCGCGAGGCCCCGCACAGCCCGGCGGACACCCCGTCCACGGTGACGAAGGTCGAGGCGTCCGGGGCGTACATGGCCCCGGGCTCGGGGGCGAACAAAATGTCCACCCCGGCCTTCTCCGCCGTGTCCCGATCCCGGGCGAAATCCCGGGGGTAGCGGTCCAGGTCCTCGTTCGGACCGAACTGGGTGGGATTGACGAACAGGCTGACCACCACGGTGTCCGCCCGGCCCCGGACGTAATCCATAAGGCTCACGTGCCCCTGGTGGAAGTAGCCCATGGTGGGCACCAGACCCACGGTCCGCCCCTGGCGGCGCAATTCGAGACAGGTCTTCTGCAACTCTTTGGGATCGACGACGATGCGCACGGCGTTCTCGGCTCCTGGGTTTGGGCCTGGGTAGCCCAAATCCCCCCCGCTGTCCACGCCGCGCCCGAAGGCCTTGCCGCCGCCTTCCCCGGGCCGGGCTTCTCAGCCCAGCAGATCGACCAGCCGGCTTTTCTTCTCCAGGTCCGCCTCGCTCATGCTCGCCGGTTCCATATCCAGAAACGCCGTTTCCGGCTTGAAGAAGGAATCCGACCCCAGGCTCAGGATGTCCGCCACCGCCGCCCGCCAGCCCGGAATCAGGGCGCTCTCCCCGTTCCACAGGGTATCCCGGGCCCCCGGCCCCTCGGCCCCGAGCGCGGTCCAGAAGGCGGTCCGGTCGATCCACAACTCCCCGGTCTTGGCGGTGCGCGACACCCCGAGCCGCGACAGCCCGGCCCGGTTGGCCGCGACCGGGGCCTCGAGCCTGGCCCGCAGCCCGGAATCCAGGATGTCCCGGTTCCTGTACAAAAGCCGCATCACCCCGTCATAGGCCGCAACCACCTCCCCGACCTCGGCCTCCACGGCCCGCATGCCCGCCACCACCCGAAGCGGCAGATCCTCCACGTTCTCGGACCGGGCCGAGACCAGAAGCCGGCCCTGCTCAAGGCTGTAGTCGTCGTTCTCCGAGGCCATGGCCGTGCCCTCGACCTTTACCAGCCCGTCCACCGCCGGCAGGCAGCCGGTCATTGACAGGGCGGACAAAAGCCCGGTGGGCCCGTCGTGCAGGGTAAGGGCCTCGGTCAGCCGCCGGTCCGCAAGGCTCGCATCCACGGTCACGGCGCGGGTCGAAAGGGCCTTGCCGGGCACCGCGTAGGAGGGCGTCAGGCCGGACGCGGCCTCGGCCGCAAGGCGCGTGCCGGACATGGCCGCCACCCGGGCCACGGCGTCGGCCACATCCTTTCCGGTCCAGCCGGCCTGCACGGTGATCGAAAGCGGCGTGCCCCGAAGGGCCGTGGTCAGCCCCAGAGCCGAGAGCATCCCGCCGGCGCCGTCCGTGAGCTTGAGCGCCCCGGCCGCGTCCGTGGCCGCCGCGGCCACCGTGAGCATCTGCCCGTCCGTGAATACTCCGGCCTGGGTGGCCGAGGGGATGGGCGCGTCGGTCAGGGTCGCGCTCACGCCCTGGATGGCGAAGGACGGGGCGTTGATCAGGCCCCCGTCCGTGGCCATGGCCGCCTCGGCCCGGACGGCCGCCGCCACCCCGCGCATGACGTCCCCCCAGGTCCAGTCGGCACGCACGGTCACCGAAAGCTCCCGGGACCGGCCGTCATACTCCATGCCGAAGGTGTAGGTCCCGGGGGCCATGGTGGTGGCCGCGTCCGGATCGAAGGTCGTGGACAGGTAGGTGGTGGGCTGGGCGCTCGCGGCGTCCGTGGACAGGGAGAAGGAGAAGTCGTGCCGGCCCAGGGCCAGGGTGGTGGCCGCGCCGGGGTCCAGGGCCGCGGAGCGGTACCGCGTCGTGTCCGAGGTGCGCAGGACGCCGACATGGGTCAGGCCCTCGTCGGCCGGGAGGTTGGCCAGGGCGCTTCGGGTCAGGCCCAGATCGGACATGAGGTGGCCGGAGGTGTCCGTGACCGTGACGTCCTGGTCCGTGCGGGAGGGGTTGACGGACAGGCTCAGGACGTAGCCCGTGTCCGCCAGGGAGGGGTCCAGGGTGAAGGGGGCCTGCTGGCGCCGGATATCCGCCCGGACGCTTAGGTCCGTGGCGTTGACGGCGTTTTTGACCGTGGTCAGCACGTCGCCCCAGGAGTCGCCCTGGGCCACGCCGACCGTGAGCGTCCGACTCGCGCCCCCCTGGGTGACCCGGAAGGAATAGTCACCGGCCGCGATGCCCGAGGCCTGGGTCAGGGTGGCCTTGCCGCCCGAGAAATATTTATAATAGGGCACGGCGGTGTAGGCCGGGGCGGTGGCGGCCGAGAGGCTCTTTTCCGTCTCCTGATCCCGGACCACGAGCCGGGACCGGGACCAGGGCCAGGTCTCGGAGGGCCAGGAAAAACGCTCCAGGACCGCGCCGAACTCTGTCAGCCGCCTGGTCAGGGACTGGGCCAGGGCGTCGGTGATCCGGTGATGGGCCAGCCGGGTCGACCCGCCGCCAAGGCCCGTGGCCCGAACGGCGCTTTGCACCCGCGTCGACTCGCCGACCTTGGCCGCGTCCGCGTCAGCCCCCCGGGCCAGACGCAGGCCGGTCAGATAGATGTCGCTTATCCCCGTGGCCATAATCCCCGTACTCCACCGATTCGAGGCACAGCCCCCGGGCCGGCGCCGTGGCCGGGGCCCGGGTTCTGTCCCCTTCGGTAATCAGGGATCGGACGTCGCCGGGGGAAACTTTACCCTTGCCCGCGGCCACGAGGCAGCCCACCATGTTGCGCACCATCTGCTTGAGGAATCCGTCGGCCGTGAACCGCCAGACCGTCTCGAAGGGCGAGGCTCCGGGCGAGGGGGCGATGGAAAAGACCGTGCGCACCGTGGTGGCGATTGCCGTGCCCGCGTTCTGCATGGCCGCGAAGTCCCGGGTGCCCGTGAACTCAAGGGCCGCCTCCTCCATGACCGCCCGGTCCACCGGGCCGCAGGCCCACACGAAGGGCCGCCTCTGGGGCCAGACGAATTCCGGCTCGGTCCACAGGGTGTAGGCGTAGGTCTTGCACACCGCGCCGAACCGGGCGTGAAAGCCCTCCGGGGCCAGGGAAGCCGAGACCACGGCCACGTCGTCGGGCAGAAGGGCGTTTAAGGCCCGCCGCCAGGGCAGGCCGGCCCGGTTCCGGGGCACGTCGACATGCACGGTCTGGCCCAGGGCGTGCACCCCGGCGTCCGTGCGCCCGGACCCCACGGCCCGCACCGGGACCCCGGCCAGGACCGCCAGGGCCTGTTCCAGCACTCCCTGCACCGTGCGGTCCCCGGCCTGGAGCTGCCAGCCATGGAAACGCGTGCCCTGGTAGGCCAGAACCAACCGCAGGCGGACGAGCGCCCCCTCCATGGCGTGAGGCCGCCTCACGCCGGGGCGAACCACAGCAGGTCGGCCAGGGCCCGGGCCTCCTCCCGGCCCCGATGCCGCTCCCACAGCAGGTTCTGCACCGCCCACCAGTCCGGATCGAAGCCCACGGCCCGGCCACGGGCCACGGCCAGGACCAGGGCCGCGAAGTCCGGGGCCGGGACCGACAGCCGGGCCAGAAACTCGTCGAGCACCCGCCGCTCCAAGGCCGTGGTCCGGCCGTTGCCGTTGCCGGCGGCCCTCAAAAACGCGTCCAGGAGCGCGGCCCGCCCCGGCGGAGGCTCCGGGCCGAACAGGCGGCGCCAGAGAAGCCCCGGATACAGTCCCGCCCACAAGGGGGCCAGATTGAGGGTCGTCTGGGCCTCCTGGATCTCCGGAATCAGCCGGATTCCCGCCCCGGCCAGGACCAGCGACTCCTCCCACAGCCGCGTCTCGGCGCGGCCGGCAAAGGCGTCGGCCACGGCCTGGCGCTTGTTCCAGGCCAGCCCCTCCCCGTCCAGGGCAAAGACGTCGAGAACCGCCCCATCCCCGGAGAAAAGCCGCACCCGGCCGCCATACGGGTCCAGGCCCCCACCGGCCGGCGACAGCTCCAGGCCGTAGTCCTCCCGGCCGGATTCCAGGGTCCAGGCCACGGACAGCCGCCCCTGACCGACGCCGTCCCGGGCCTCGCCCAGGGCCGCAGTCACGGACACGGCCGGCCAGGATGCGGTCTCGGCCCGCCCGGGTCCGGGCAGGCGGTCCTCGGCGGCCAGGGTCAGAAGGGCCTGGACCGCCAGGGTCCTGGTGGTCTCCCGGCGCGGGATCACCAGGTTCTCCCAGATCCACCGCCCGTCGCCCATGGCCGGATCGTTGGACACGGCCCTCTCCAACACGGCCAGAAAGCGCGGCTCGGGATCGGCCATGCCCGTGGCCCGGGCCAGATCCATGGCCCGCAGCGCGAAGGTCAGGGCGTTGACCGGCTCGATGCGCGTCAGCTCGTCGAAAAACCAGGCGCAGCTGGCGAACGAGGACACGGCCCAGCGCTGCATGGACAAAAGCTTCCAGGCTTTGGCCCGGCCGGTCCCGCCCAGGCCCGGGGCGAAGCGCCCGGCCTCGAACGCCTCCTGGTCCATGGCCCCGCAGACCACCTCGCCGTAGTCCAGGAGGGCCGCCCGGGCGTCCACGAAGAGGTCCTTCCCGGCCGCGAAATAGTGGGCGTCCACCTCGGCCTTGAGCAGGTCCAGGGCCGCGCGCAGGGGGCCGCGCCACTTCTGGTTGTAGCCCGGGTGCCCGCCGGTGGTGCAGCCGCAGTCCGAGCGCCAGCGCTCCACGCCGTGCACGCAGCTCCAGGCCGAGGGTTCGCGCAGGTAGACCCGGTATTGGGGCGGGTTTTTCTCCAGAAAGGCGGCATAGTTGGTGGGCGCAAGGCCGTCGCGGCCCGAGGCCGCCTGGGCCATGACATAGGCCAGGGCCATCTCCCCGAACTGGAAATGGTGGCCGTAGGTCTCCCCGTCCGTGGCCAGGGACAAAAGGCCCGGGCCGGCCGCGCCGGAAAGCCGGCGCCAGAAGTTTTCGCCGTCGGCCAGGAGCCGCTCGAAGGCCACGGCCTGGGACAGCCCGCCGTGATAGAAAAAGATGTCCACGAACCGGCCGGACGGCAGAAAGGCCCGGTAGGGCCGGGAGATGTCCAGGTCCCATTCCGAGACGGCCCGGCGGTTGCCGCCGTCCAGGTCGGCCACAAAGGCGGCCTGGGACGGGGCCAGGACCGTGAACGTGATGCCGTTCTCGGCCAGGACCTCCAGGCTCGGGGTGTCCACGGCGGTCTCGGACAGCCACATGCCCTCGGGGTCGCGGCCGAAGCGGTGCCGGAAGTCGGCCACGGCCCAGGCCGCCTCCACATGCTTGTCCAGGTCCGAGGCCAGGGGCATGATCACGTGGTGGCAGATCTGGGCCAGGGCGTTGCCGTGGCCCAGCCGGCGCGCCCCGGCCTTGTCGCCCTCCACCGCCCGGGCCAGCGTCTCGGGGGCGTGGCGGGCCATCCAGGAACACAGGGTGGGGCCGAAATTGAAGCTGATCCACTCGTAAAGATTGAAAATCTCCATGATCCGGCCCCCCCCGTCCAGACGTCGGGCCCGGGCCAGCGGGGCGTAGGACTCCCGGCAGATGCGCTCGTTCCAGTGCCGGCTCGGCGCGGCGCTGCCCTCGGGAAGCACCGTGTCCAGCCAGGGGTCCTCCCGGGGAGGCTGGTAGAAATGACCGTGGATGCACAGAAACCTGTCCATGACCTCTCCTTTGATCCGGCCGCCGACCGTCAGGGGCCGGCCGGGGGCCGGGTTGTCGGCTCCCCCGCCGGGGCCTGGCCGAAGGTCTTTTTGGCCAGGGCCTCCAGGGCCGAATCGATCCGGCGGTTTTCGATCTCCCGAAGCACGGGCGTGTACGCGTAGCAGATCTCCAGGCTCCCCGTGTCCCGGTAGCGCACCAGGGCCACGGCCGCCGCCGGCCAGCTCCATACCAGATATTCGGACGCCCCGGGAGAGACCACCTCGCAGGGCCCGTACTTGGCCTCGTAGGCCGCGCGCAGCCGCTCGAAGGCCCCGGGGGAGGGGGTGTTGATCACCAGGATCACGTAAAAGAGCTTGTCGTCGCGGAACGAATAGATCACGTCGTCGAGGGGGATGTCCCCGATGCGCTTTTTCTCCCCGGTCCGGCGGTACTGACGCACGTCCTTGTGCATGAAGGCATAGCGCATGCCCGGAACCAGGGCCACGTTGGCGCCCCAGGGGATGCCCCCGAAACCGTCCGGGGGCGGACGCCTGGCGTAGACCGCAAGCCCCGGGCGCAGAAAGACCGGGTCCCCGGGAACGGGGTCCGGGGCCTCGCGGCGCATCTGCTCCAGGATCGGCAGGCAGGTGTAGCCGATGGACAGGGAATCCTCCAGAACGTCCCGGTCCAGGGCGATCTGGGTCTCGGGCCAGCTCCACAGATAGTTCTCGTCCAGGACCGTGACGCTTTGCCGGGGCGGGCCGTACTTGGCGGCGTAGGCGGCGCGCAGGGCGGCGATGTCCCCGGGCTCGCGGGCCCGCATCCGGACGTGGAAAAACCGGTCCCGGTAAAACCCGTACAAAATGTCCCTGAGGCGGAACTCCCCGATCTCCAGGTTGTCCCCGACCCGGCGGTAGTAGGCCACGTCGCCCGAGCCGTAGAGGTATTCCAGGTCCGGCCGGCCCCCGGCCGGCTCTCCCCAGGCCAGCCCCCGAAATCCCAGAGGGCCCCTGGCCTTGATGTCCTCCGCGCTGCGGCCCGCGTCGTGGTCCTCCCCGGACGGCGAGCCCGTCACCCCCAGGTCTCCGGGCGCCGGGGCCGGCGAGATCGCGGACGGCCCGGAAGGCGGCCCGGCGGCCGGGCACGGCCAGCCGGAAAGCGCCAGGAGCATCAGCGCGGCCAGGGTTCCGGACATTCGCCTCACGACAACGGACATGCCACCCCCAAGGCCGTCACCTGGCGAAAGCGCGGCCGAAACGCCGGGACATCTCGCGCAGGGCCCCGGCCAGCCCGCCCACCTCGTCCCGGCCGGCCACGGAAAGCCCGCCGGGCACGCGGCCCCGCACCAGGGCCACGGCGAAGGCGGCGCACCGGGTCACGGGCATCCCCAGGAAACGCACGGCCAAAATGATCCAGGCCGCGCCGAAAAGCAGGGTCATGCCCAGAAACCCCCAGACAAGCCCCCTGGAAAGGGCGTATTCCGCGGACAGGCGGCCAAGCCCGGCCTTTTCCTCGGCGACCGCGTTTTCCGAGGCCCGGGCCACGGCGGCCAGGGCGTCGCGCTCGGCCAAAGCCAGGGTCCGGCCGGCCGCGTGCAGCACATCCCACTCCGCCGCCAACTGCTCCGAAGCCTTGCGAAATTCCTCGCCGGCGGGGGCCAGCTCGTCGATGGCCTTGGCGTCCTCCTCCGTGGCCTGGGGCCGAAGCCCCCCGACGGCCCGGGGCAGGACCTCGAAACGATCCAGGGCCGCGCGCAGAATATCCGGCCGGCGGGCCCGGCCGGCCTCGGCCTCGGCCAAAAGCACGGCCCGGCCAGCCTCGGCCAACTCCTGGGCGTGATAGATCTTCTGGGCGATGCGGCGCACCAACTCGCCCGGGGGATATTTGACCGCAATCTCGTTCAGGGCCGCCTTCTTGACCGCGGCCATGGCCTCGGCCAACTCCACGAAGCGGTTCCCGGCGGCCTCGAACGCGGTCCGGGACTCGGCCACGGCCTCGTTCTGGCCCACCACGACCTCGGCCGCCTGCTTGTAGGCCTCCACCAGCCATGCCAGCCGTTCGGCCTCCTCGGCGAACGCGCCCTGGCCGGACGCCCCCGAGGCCTCCCTGAGGCGTTGCAGGCGTTCCAGGGCCTCGGCCAGCTCCTTTTTGGCCTCGTCCAAAAAATGCCGCTCCCCGGTCAGGGCGTAGCCCCGCAGGTGATGGGCGGTCAGCAATGTACGGCGCTCAAGCTGCACCGCGACCTCGGCCCGCCGGGAAACCACCTCGGAGACCATCCCGGCCTGGTCATGGGTGGCGGTCAGGGCCCGCGCGGCCGCGAAACAGGCCAAAACGGCCACGCAAACCGGCAGACCCACGGCCAGGGCGACCTTCAGGGGGAAAACGGGAATCCTTGGCATGCTCATGGGGCGTTCCGCCTTGTCCGTTTGGTGGTTGCCGAAACGCACGGCCGCACTGCATGACCCGGAGAGGATGGCCGCGTATTTTATACCGACACGGCCGGACTCTTCAAAGGAAAAAAACAGGGGAAATCACGGTGAAGGGACGCCCGCCGCCCATGAAGGGGCGGCGGGGCGAACTTCCGGAAGGGATGCGGGGGGCCGGCCGGGTCAGAACGGCCGGCAATGGTGCTTGATGCTCACGCCGTGGACGATGAAGATCGTGGCCTCGGCGATGTTCGCCGCCTTGTCGCCGATGCGCTCCAGCGACCTGGCCGCGATCACCTCGTGGATGGTCCGCTCCAGGCTCTGGGGCGAGCAGGAAGCCTGCTCCACCTGTCCCAGGGCGTCCTTGATGACCAGGACGTTCAGATCGCCGATGCCGCCGTCCATGCGGCACACCTCCTGGGCCAGGGCCGCGTCGCCGGCCTTGAAGGCGGCCAGGGCCTTGTCCAGCATCTCCGTGACCCTGAAGGCCAGTTCCTCCAGGTGCGCGGGCATGGGCGAGGGCGGCAGGTGGGCCAGGAAGATGACCCGTTCGGCCACGTGCAGGGCCTCGTCCCCGACCCGCTCCAGGTCGATGATCATGCGCATGCCGCCCACGATCCGCCGCAGGTCCAGGGCCACGGGCTGCTCCAGGGCCAGAAGCCGCAGGCAGAAGTCGTCCAGCTCGCATTCCAGCTGGTTGATCGCCGCGTCGCGATCGATGACCGCCCTGGCCAGGGCCGTGTCCCGATCGTGAAAGGCCCGCAGGGCGTCGGCCAGGGCCGCGCGGGCCAGCCCGGCCATATGCAGCAGTTTGTCCGTGAAAAGTTCGAGCTCGGCGTGAAAATGGCTTCTGCCGTCCATATCCGTCTTCCTCCTGGCCGGTTCCGCGCGGGAAGCGGCCTGGCTTTGCGGCGTCGCGTCCGATGCCGGGGCCGCCGCGTCCGGACATATTCCGGGCATCACCCGAAACGGCCGGTGATGTAATCCTCGGTCTGCTTGTTGGACGGCCGGGTGAAGATGGTCTCGGTGTTGTCCGTCTCGATCAGCTTGCCCATGTAGAAAAACGCGGTCATGTCCGACACCCGGGCGGCCTGCTGCATGCTGTGGGTGACGATGATGATGGTGAAGCGCTTTTTGAGCTCGTGCACCAGCTCCTCGATCTTCTGGGTCGCGATGGGGTCCAGGGCCGAGGCCGGCTCGTCCATGAGCACCACGTCCGGGGCCACGGCCAGGGCCCGGGCGATGCACAGGCGCTGCTGCTGGCCCCCGGACAACCCCAGGGCCGAATCGTGCAGGCGGTCCTTGACCTCGTCGAAAAGCGCCGCGTCGCGCAGGCTCTTCTCCACCTGCTGGGCGATGAACGCGTTGTCCCGCACCCCGTTGACCCGAAGCCCGTAGGCCACGTTCTCGAACACGGTCTTGGGAAAGGGGTTGGGCTTCTGGAACACCATGCCCACCCGGCGGCGCAGTTCCACCACGTCCACGTCCGGGGCGTGGATGTTCCCGCCGTCCAGGGTCAGCTCGCCCTCCACCCGGGTGCCCGGGATGAGGTCGTTCATGCGGTTCAAACACCGCAAAAAGGTCGACTTGCCGCACCCGGAAGGCCCGATCAAGGCCGTCACCCGGTTTTCCTGGATGTCCAGGGTGATGTCGTGCAGGGCCTTGAAGCTGCCGTAGTAGAAATCCAGATTGCGGGCCGCCATCTTGATCTTGTGCGCCATGAACGTTTCCTTGTCGTTTGCGGACTCTCCCGTAGAGCGGGGGTCCGGGCATCGTGCGGCGCGGTCCTAGCCGCGCCCCTCCTCATGGGCCGTTCCGACCGGCCTGTCCCCGGCCGGCGGCGCCGGCACGGTGAAATAAAAGGCCGCCCCGGTCATCCCGCCCCGGGCCCGCTCCACCCAGATGCGCCCCCCGTGCCGCTCCACGATATGCTTGGCGATGGCCAGCCCGAGGCCCGTGCTTCCCGCGATCCGGGACCGGTGCCTCTCCACCCGGTAAAAACGCTCGAACACCCTCTGGCGGTCCTCGTGGGGCACTCCCGGGCCGTTATCCTGCACCGCGAAGGTCACAATCGCGTTCTCCTTGTGATGCGACACCGTGACGAACGACCCTTCCGGGCTGTATTTCACGGCGTTCTCCAAAAGATTGCGGAACACCTGGGCCAGCTGCCCGAAATCGGCCAGGACCCACTCGCCCTCCTCGGGAAGCCGGCTGGCGATCTCGATCCGCTTCTGCCCGGCCATGCTCTCGCATTCCCTGCGGGCCAAGGCCAAGGCCTGTCCCGCGTCGGCCAGGGGCGGGGCCTCCGGCAGAGGGCTGTCCTCGATGCGCGCCAGGCACAGCATGTCCTCGATCATCTTGGACATGTGGTTGGCGTTTTTGAGGATGACCTCCAGGAAGCGGACCCGCTCCGGGGAAAGCCCCCCCGTGTCCTGCAGAAGCGTCTCGGCATAGCCCTTGACCGAGGTCAGGGGCGTGCGCAGCTCGTGGGTGACGTTGGCCGCGAAATCCTTGCGGGCCCGGTCCAGCCGCTTGAACTCGCTTAAATCGTGGAAAACGGCCACGGCCCCGAGTCCGCCCCGCTCCTGGCCAAGCCCCACCACGCTCACGTCGTAGAAACGGTCCCGGCCGATCTCGACCTCCAGGCCCATCATGGCCGGTTCGTCGCCTCCGGCCTCGGAAAGCACCGCGTCGCAGGCCGACTGGAATCTCGGGCAGGGCACCACCTCGATGGGCCGGCGGCCCAGGCGCTCCCCGTTTCCCGGGAAAACCTGGGAAAAGGCGTTGTTCACGGCCTTGATCCGGCCCTCGGCGTCCAACACCATCACCCCTTCCTTCATGCCGTTCAGGATGGCCTCGAGCTGGCTCTTCTGGGCCGTGATGGTCCGTATCTGCTCCTCGATGCCCCGGGCCATCTCGTTGACCGCCGCGGCCAGGGACCCGAACTCCCCGCCCCTGGGCACGAGCAGCCGCTTGGCGTAGTCCCCGCGCCCGATGGCCTCGGCCACCCGGATGGTCTCCCGCACGGACCGGGCCGCCCGGCGGCTGAGAAGATACCCCGCGATCCCGGCCGCGGCCAGGGCCAGCACCAGGGCCAGCGGGGCCTGGGCCATGGGCCTGTCCGGAAAAAAAATCAGCGGCAGGGCCAGGGCCAGGGCGGATACGGCCGCGAAAGAGAGAAAAAGCCTCATGCCCAGCGACACGCCATGCCTCCGGCCCTATTCCTTGAAACGGTAGCCCACGCCGCGCACCGTCTCGATCATCCCGGCGCAGGACCCGAGCTTCTGCCTCAGCCGCCGCACGTGGGTGTCCACGGTGCGGGCGTAGCCCTCGAATTCGTAGCCCCAGACCGTGTTGAGCAGCTGGTCCCGGGTCTGCACCCGGCCCTGCCCCCGGAAAAGCTCGGCCAGAAGCTTGAACTCCGTGGCCGTAAGCAGGATCTCCGCGCCGTCGATCTCGGCCCGGTGCGCGGCCATATCCACGCACAGGCCGCCTTTGCGCAACACCGGCTTCTCCCGGGCCTCGGGCCCGGAACGCTTGAGCACGGCCCGCACCCGGAGCATCAGCTCCCGGGGGCTGAAGGGCTTGACCACGTAGTCGTCGGCCCCCAGCTCCAGTCCCACGATGCGGTCCACCTCGTCCCCCCGGGCCGTGAGCATGATCACCGGAACCCGGGCGGTCCTGGCCTCGCGCTTGAGCTCCTTGCAGACCTCGAAGCCGTCCAGCCCCGGCAGCATCAGGTCCAGGATGACCAGGTCGGGCGGGGAACGCCGGGCCTTGCTCACGGCGTCGAATCCGTCGCGGCTGGAAACGACCGCGAAACCCGCGCCCCGCAGGTTGTAGGACAAGAGGTCGAGGATATCCTCGTCGTCTTCGACAATCAGGATGGTTTCATCGGACATGGCTTCCCGTCCTTGCTTTTGAACGCATAAGAACGATCATCGTTGCGTGACGGGGAAATGGTGCTCGCGTTACGGGTGTGTGACATTTCCCCGGAAAAAGGACAACAGGCCCTGTTTCGCCCGCCCCGGACCTGCCTTTGCTGTCGAGCCCGCACGCCGTCACACGTTTGTCACGCAGCCGCCCCGCGCCTCCCGTCGCGTTTGACGCCTCGCACCAAAGTCCATAAAGGATCATGTATGAAAAAGGCGCCGCCGGCCATGTCCGCCGGACGCACCCCCCCCTGCTCCGCCCTTGCGGCGCGACATGCCGGCCGATCTCCGGCGCTTGCGGCCGCGCTGCTGTCGGCCGCCCTGGCCGTGGCCGTCTGGGCCACCGGGGCCATGGCCTCGCAGGAGATCCGCCTGGGCATGTCCGCCGGCTTCCACGGCCCCACCCGGGGGTTGGCGGTGGAGTTGTACCGGGGGGCCATGGCCTATTTCGAACACGTCAACGCCGAAGGCGGCGTGGGCGGCAAAAAAGTGGTCCTGGTGGCCGTCAACGACGATTACGACCCCCTGCCGGCCATCGAAAACACCATCCGCCTCATCCAGGACGACGTCCTGTGCCTGTTCGGCTATCTGGGCACCCCCACCGTCACCCGGGTGCTGCCCCTGCTCAAAAGCTACCGCAACAAGGACGTCTATCTGTTCTTCCCCTTCACCGGGGCCCAGCCCCAGCGCGAGCCGCCCTACGACCAGTTCGTCTTCAACCTGCGCGCCTCCTACCGGGCCGAGGTCAAGGCCCTGGTGGACGCCCTGGTCCGTGTCGGACGCACCCGGGTGGCCGTGTTCTACCAGGCCGACGCCTACGGCCGCAGCGGCTGGGACGGGGCGCGCATGGCCCTGGCCGGGCACGGGCTGGAGATCGTGGCCGAGGCCACCTACCGCCGGGGCACGCCGTTTACCGAGAGCATGCGGGCCCAGGTGGACGAACTGCAAAAAAGCGGCCCCGACGCCGTGATCTCCGTGGGCGCCTATCCGGCCTGCGCCGCCTTCATCCGCGACGCCAGGGCCGCCGGACTGGACGTGCCCATCGCCAACGTCTCCTTCGTGGGCAGCGACCTTTTACTGCGCGTGCTCCTCGACGCGGGCCGGGACATGGGCCGCGACCTGACCGCGGGCCTCATCAACTCCCAGGTGGCCCCGAGCTACGAGGACGTCTCCCTGCCCGCCGTGCGCCAGTACCGCCGGCTCATGGAATCCTACGGCGACAGGCTGCCCCTGGATCTGGTGCAGGGGGAATACCGGCCCTTCCGCTTCAGCCAGGTGGGCCTCGAGGGGTTCCTCAACGCCAAGGTCCTGGTCGAGATCCTGCGGCGCATGCACAACCCCCTGGACCGCCGCCAGCTCAGGGATGCCGCCGAAAGCATCCACGACCTGGACATCGGCATCGGCGAGCCGGTCTCCTTCGACCCGAAGAACCATCAGGGACTGAACCGGGTCTTTCTGACCGTGGTCAAGAACGACCAGTTCGTTCCCCTGCGCGACATGTCGGTGTTCGCCAAATGAAAATGTCCCGGCTCTTCCGTAAGACCCTGGTGGCCATCGTCATCATCTTCGGGCTGGTGGCCAACGCCACGGCCCTCTTGTCCGCCTGGATCCTCTACAAGGACCTCTCGGAGGAATACGTCACCAAAGGCCGGGCCATCGCCGGGAGCATCGCCGAGGCCAGCGTCGAGCTTTTGCTCAACCGCGACGCCTCCACGGTCCAGGCCATGATCGACAAGTTCCTGGAGGTCGAGGGCGTGGGCTACGTCTATGTGGTCGACGAGGAGGGCCGGATCCTCTCCCACACCTTCGTGCCGGGCGTCCCGGACCAGGTCCGGCAGGGCGGCGCGGACACCCGGGACGTCTCGGTCAAAAACGTCGAACTGCCGGGCGTCGGCACGTTCATCCAGGTCTCCGCGCCCATCCTGGCCGGGGTCGCCGGACACGTCCGCGTGGGCATGGACACGGACATCATCCACGCCAAGATCCGCTCGGCCGTGGTCCAGCAGGAACTGCTCATGCTCCTCATGCTGGCCGTGTCCGTGGCCGTGTTCTCCCTCCTCATCAAGGGCGTGTCCCGGCCGCTCACGGAACTGGCCGAATACGCCAGAAGGCTTCAGGCCCACGACTTCTCGGCCAGGATCGAGGTCAGCTCCGACGACGAGGTGGGGCTCCTGGCCTCGACCATGAACTCCATGGCCGACGAACTCTCCGAGCTCGTCTCCGGCCTGGAGCGCGCCGTGGCCGACTCCACACGGGAACTGCAGGGCGCCCTGGCCCACATGCGGGCCATCATGGACAACATGGCCGACGGCCTCCTGGTCACCGACGCCACCGGCCGCGTCACCAACTACAACCCGCCCCTGATCCACATGTTCGGACTGGAGGGCGCGGACATCACGGACAAGGACACCCGGCAGCTCTTTTCCGGGGTCATGGCCGGCCTGCCCGTCGCGGCCATGGCCGAACCCTCGGAGATCCTGACCGCCGAGGTCCGCCTAAGCGGCGGCCGCGTGGGCAAGGCCGCAGCCTCGGCCATCCATTCCAGGCCCGACGACGCAAAGGGGGACCAGCCCCGGCCCTCCGGCGCCGCCTGCCTGGGCACGGTCATCCTGGTGCGCGACATCACCTCCGAAAAGGAGGTGGACCGGATGAAGACGGAATTCATCTCCACCGTGTCCCACGAACTGCGCACCCCCCTGACCTCGGTGCTCGGCTTCGCCAAGATCATCCGCAAGAAATTCCTGGAGGACATCGAGCCCCGCCTGGAGGCCACGGACAAAAAGGCCCTGCGGGCCGCCGGCCAGATCGGCGACAACATCGGGATCATCGTCTCCGAGGGCGAGCGGCTCACGGAACTGGTCAACGACGTCCTGGACATCGCCAAGATGGAATCGGGCAAGATCCAGTGGGACCTGGCGCCGGTGACCATCGCCGAGGTCGTCTCGCGCAGCGTCACCACCGCCCGGTCCCTGGTCGAGCACAAGGGGCTGTCCCTGTCCGTGGACATAAGCCCCGGCCTGCCCAGCTTCCTCGGCGACCACGACCGGCTCATCCAGGTCATGCTCAACCTCATCTCCAACGCCGTGAAGTTCACGCCCTCGGGCGGCATCACCATCAAGGCCTTCATCGAGGGGGAGATGATCCGGGTCGGGGTCATCGACACCGGACCGGGCATCTCCCAAAAGGACCAGGAGATCATTTTCGAAAAGTTCAAGCAGGCCGGGGACACGCTCACGGAAAAACCCAAGGGCACGGGCCTGGGGCTGCCCATCTGCCGCCAGATCGTGGACCGCCACGGCGGGCGCATCTGGGTCGAAAGCACCCCCGGACAGGGGAGTTCCTTCTGGTTCACCCTGCCCGTCCGGGGCGCGGCCCGCGAGGCCGAAGCCGCCTCCGGGCCGCTGCCCGCCTCCCGGGACCGTCTCCAGCCCCTTCCCGCCGGCACGGGCCAGGGCACCATCCTGGTGGTGGACGACGAGCCGCCGGTCAGGCTCTACCTCGAACAGCTCCTGGCCGACGAGGGCTTCCGCGTCTTTTCCGCCGCCGACGGCCCCCAGGCCATCGATCTGGCCGTGACCCACCGTCCGGACCTGATCACCATGGACCTGATGATGCCCGGCATGGACGGCGCGACCACCATCCGCCACCTGCGCGCCAATCCAGCCACCAAGGACATCCCCGTGGTGGTCATCTCCGCCCTGCCGGCCCGGGAATGCGAGCGGGCCGGGGGCGACGCCTCCATGATCAAGCCCGTGGACGAGACCGCACTCCTGGAGACCATCGTCAGCCTCCTGCGCGGGGCCGGCAAGGACACCCGGCCGTGCATGGTGCTCAAGCGCAACGGCGAGGAGATCAAAAGCCCGCTGCTCATGATCTGCCCGGGCAAGGTCGAGCACACCACCCGGGAGGACCTGTGGCGGCGCCTGGACGAGGGCTTCGCCGGCACCGTGTTCGTGCCCGGGTCCATCAGCCACGAGATGGATCTGGCCAAGCTCTCGGCCAACCCCAACATCCACGTGGTGATCTTTTCCGAATGACCGGGCCGCGCCCCGGCCACAAAAAAAGCCCCCGGACCCGAAGGCCAGGGGGCGAAAGATCGGCTGCCGCCAGGGGCTAGTCTTCCATCTCGCGCATCAGGGCCTCGATCTCCTCGCGGATGATCCGGGCCGCCGCCGCCGGCACCGCCTTTTCGATCTCGGCGGCCATGTCCATGCGCAGCCGCGTGCACAGCGCGTCCTGGTCCACCTTGGTCACCCGGGCCTCCACGTCGGCGCGCAGGGCCTCCAGGGCCGCCGGGAACTCCGCGACCTGATCGCGAAGCCCGGCCAGATCGGAAAGGGCGGAAACATCGGCCTCCGCGGCCGACGGCGCGGATTCGACCCGGGCCTTCACCTCCTCGAGCCCGGCCCGCAGGTCCGACAGCGTCGTCTCCATCTCGGCCCGAAGCGAGGTCGCGGCCTCCTCCGCCCGGGTCAGAACCTCGCGGCGCAACGCCTCGGCGGCCCGCGCCTCCACTTCCGGATCGACCGGGGCCGGCAGTTTGGCGGCCATGTCCGCCTCAAGCGCCCCGAGCCGTTCCTCCACAAATGCCCGAAGTTCGTCGGAAAGGGCGGACAGGGCGGCCGGGACATCGGTGGCAGGGGATGCGTCGCGGGAAAACTCTTCTCCAAACGCCGCCAGACGCGTCTCCATGCGGGCCGAAAGTTCGTCCAAGATCGCGGCCGTGTCCGGAACTGCGGCCTCGGAGGAACGCTCGGCCAGGGAGGCCATCCCGGTCCGCGTGGATTCGAGGGCGGCCTCAAGACCGGAAATTTTCTCCTCCAGGGACCCGATGCGCGCCATGGCGGCCTGAAGGGCCTCGGCCAAGCCCGCCGCCTCTTCACCGGAGGAGGGCGGTCCCCCGGCCTTGGCGATGATGACGTCCAGGGCCTCCAGATCGATTCCCTCTCCGGAAACGGGACCGGCGGGCTTGGCGACGCCGGGCTTCCCGCCGGAAATGGCGGCCACGGCCCCGGCCGTGGCCGCGGCGACCTCGGCCATGGACGGACCGGAGTCTTCCTCGTCGTCCCCGGCCGGTTCCTCCGGCAGGGTCAGATCGAGGGGCTCCTCCTCCGCTTCAAGGCCGAGCCCGGAAAGATCGGGCAGGATATCCTCCGGCCCGGCCGCCACGGCCTCCGCCTCGGGCCCGCCCGCCGGGGATCCGCCCTCGTCCAGAAGATCGGTCAGATCGACGACGTCCTCGTCGCCCTCGTCGGACAGGGCGGCCGTGTCCCCGGCCGGCGCGGCGGCATCCAGGCCGGACAGGTCCATGTCCTCCAGTTCCAGGGCGTCGATGTCGTCCGCGGGAGCGGCGGGAGCGGCGGGAGCGGCCGCGGGCGCGGCCTGCCCGGTGGCGGGAGAGGGACCCGCGTCGGAAAAAAGATCCTCGAGCTCGCGCTCGAAGCTCATGTCCACCCCGGCGTCGCCGGTCCCGCCGGAATCGGCGGCCTGGGGATCGTCCTCCTCAATGATGTCGGTCAGGTCGATGATCTCGTCGGAGGGCTTCGTTTCGGGCATCGATCACCTCGAGCCGGGGTTGACGAGCCATGGAGAGGCCGCGTCGCGGCCTCTCCATGGCAACGGGCACGCTAGGACTTCTTCGGATGGCAGTCCGTGCACTTGGTGGGGCCCTTCTGCTGGGTCTTGTGGCAGCCCAGGCAGCTCTTCTCGCTCTTCATGTCGTGATAGGCCCGGTAGAACGACTTGTCGCTGGTCTTGTCCTTGGGGTCGGTGCTGTCGTGGCACCCGGCCGAGGCACACTTCACGATGGCGGCCTTGCCGTCCCACTTGTGGTGACACACTTTGCAGTCCGTGGCCGCGTGTCCCTTGTGGGAGAAGTTCACCGGGGCCTGCGTCGCGGTCATGCCGGCGGGGGCCTTGATCACCAGATCCGCAGGGGCATCGACCGCATACAGGGCCGGCAGACAGAAGGCGCTGACAAGCAGCGCGCCGACGAAACCAATAAACCATTTTTTCATCCCGCTCACCTCCTCAAGCGTTTGGGAATCATTTCACATCAGGCAATACGGCCAGGGATAGGCCCCTGTCAAGGACAACTCAAAAAAAGCAAAGGCAAATCAACCTGAAAGCCGGTACTTCCGATCGTATCCCCGGGGCGTGAGCATCCTGCCCCCGACGGCCCTGGTGGCGGAGTTGCCCACGATCACGATGGTCAGCATGTCCGCGCATCCGGGGTCGAATCCGGAAAGCGTGGTCACGAACGCCTCCTGGCCCGGCCGATAGGCCCGCCGCACCACCCCGACCGGGGTTTCCGGACCGCGCCACTTCCCTATGAGCTCCGCAGCCCGGGCCAGATGGCCGGCGCGCCGCTTCGACCTCGGATTGTACAGGACCAGCACGAAATCCGCCTCGGCCGCCAGATCGATGCGCCGCTCGATGACCTCCCACGGGGTCAAGAGGTCGCTCAGGCTCACCGAGGCGAAATCATGGGTCAACGGCGCGCCCAGAAGCGCCGCAGCCCCGAGAAGCGCCGCAATGCCCGGAATCACCGAAAAATCGACCGCCTCCAGGGCCCCCCGGGCCTCAAGCAGCTCAAGCACCAGCCCGGCCATGCCGTACACCCCGGCGTCGCCTCCGGACACCACCACCACATCCAGCCCGGACATCGCCAGATCCACGGCCTTCCCGCAGCGCGCCACCTCGCCGGTCATGCCCGTCTCGACCACGTCCTTGCCGGCCAGAAGCTCCGGGGACACCAGGTCCAGATAGGTGCCGTACCCGACCACCACCCGGGCCCCCTCGATGGCCAGCCGGGCCGCAGGGGCCAGAAGCCCCGCATCCCCCGGGCCAAGCCCGACCACCGTCAGCCGGCCACGGCCACGGTCACCGGCCCCACCACCCGCTTTTTCACCACCAGCCGGTTCGTCCCGGCCGCCAGCATCGCCGCCGCCTCGCATACGCTTTTCGTCCCCACCCTTTGTTTCACGGTCCCGGACGGACTGGGCACGTCCACCGCGTCCAGCTCCGCCGCCGAAAAAAACCTCGTCCCCGCGCCGAGCTCCCGGGCCGCCCAGGCGATCCCAGGCTCGTCGGCCTTGATCTCCGCGCTGGCCATGATCCCCACGCAGGCCGCCGAAAGCCTCTTCTCCGCCAGCACCCCGCGTATCGCCGCCACAATCGCCTCCCCGGACACGCCACGGCGGCAGCCCAGGCCCACGGCCAGCACCCTCGGCCGCAGGACCAGCCGCCCCGGAACAACAACAATCTCCCGCACGTCCACAACAATGTGCGGCCTGCCCGGCTCGATCACGCCCGGGTCCGACACCCATTCGAAAAACCGCGCCTGGTCCGGCTCCCCGACCTCGAACCGGTTTCCCGGATCGAATACCGGCACCGCGCCGCCCTCGGCCAGAACCGCGTTGACCCGGGCCAGGGCTTCCCGGTTCTCCAACCCCAACCCGCACCGGGCCGCCACCACCTCGGCCGCCGGCGCGCCCACGGCGTCCGTGGCCGTGGTGATCACCGCCTGGCCGCCGGTCACCGCAGCCACCGCCCGGGCCAGATCGTTCGCCCCACCCAGATGGCCCGAAAGCAGACTGACTACGAACCGCCCCCCCGGATCGGCCACCACCACCGCCGGGTCAACAGCTTTATCCCGCACCAGCGGCGCGATGGCCCGCACCACCGCCCCGCAGGCCGCGAAAAACACATGCCCCCGATATTCCCCCCATACCCGGGCCACGTGTGCGACAAACGACCCGAATCCCAGCCCCCCCACCTCGCCGGCAAACCGCCGCGGGGCAAAAAGCACGCCCCCCAACTCCCGGCATACGTCGGCCGCCCTGGACGAGGCGGTCAGGGCGTGCACGGCCACGAGGGGGGAAGAAGGGGAGGAAGACCAGGAGGGAAACCCCTTTTGTGA
>Ga0067045_1029188_pt1 | contig 23115 bp, 11 predicted proteins | sample TerdegcTABiofilm_FD_59184 | JGI IMG/M metagenome (GOLD analysis project Ga0067045, IMG submission 59184) | Combined Assembly of (Gp0054472, Gp0054536) Wastewater bioreactor microbial communities from Singapore -Terephthalate degrading...
GGGGGCAAGAGGAAGAGAGAATCCACCGCCGGCTCACGCCGGCGGCTCGCCGTCCGCGTGACGCGGCCGAAGGCGGCATAGACCAGGTGGTTGACCACGGTGGTGGTCCTCTCGCCCCGCTTCCAGCACCCTTGCCTTATATTCCCGCGATGCCCGTATATTCCCGGTATGGCCGTGTTAGTTGCGATGATTCACGCCATTGCTCCGTCGAGCCTGGCAATATCCTGCGCCGTGTTCAGGTGGTCGGTCAACAGCCATTGGACCAGGTCCGCCGTGGCGACGTCAACTATTTCTTGAAGTCCGGTAAGCCGGTCCATTCTTGGAGTCCGGTGAGCCGGCTCAATCTCGTCGCGGGGCGCCTTTTCGCCTCCGGACTTTGAGGAATCTTCACACGGGAGGGCAAAGTCTCTAAAATCGGCGAAAATTATCGGCTGAATCGGTTGTTGTGGTAAAATGAAATAGGAAATGACGAAAAGAGTGCGGGAGGGTTGTAAACGCGCCTCGGGAAGCCAGGGACGCAGCGTAGCCCGCGGCGGGGGCGGCAAACCGTGCTGCTCGGTTTTTCGCGGGGAGCCGGTCCGTTCCGTCGGGAACTTCTCGGGTCGTTTCTCGTCTTGTCTACAGCTTCCTGTCTTCGTTCACGCCGCCATTGAGGCGATGAGAAGATGAGCACACAGTCGGCCAGTCCGGAGGTGCGGCGGGGTTTGGCGGCCCTCGTGGGGGCGGCTCCGTTCCGGCTGCGGCTGACGACGCTGATTATCTTCTTGATCGGGGCGGCCGGTTCCTTCGCTCTGTGGCGGGCCAATCTCCAGCGCGATAGCGGGCGGATCGCCGGCCAGTGCCACAATCAGTGCCGGGCTCGCATCCAACTGTTGGATTCGGCCATCAATCGCGACGTAGGGCTGCTCAATTTCTTGGCCGCACTCTACGCCGGTTCGGATTCCGTGGAAAACTGGGAGTTTTCCGCCGCTTGCGACCTCTTATTGTCGCGGTATTCCGACGTGTCTTTCGTGGCTTGGGTTCCCATTTTACGCCCCGACGACCTGCTGAGGTTCTATCAGCAGGCCGATCAAAACGGCGTCAACGGGCTGGACCTTTGGGAGCTGGACGATTCCGGCAAGCGGGTCCGTGCGCATACCCGGCCGCTGCACATGCCGATCTTGTACATCGAACCGCGTGAAAACTTCGCCGCGGGGCAGGGTTTCGATTTGGCGTCGCGCGATGAACTTTTCGAGGCCGTCCTGCACGCGGTGACGGAAGGGGGCATCGCCTCGCGGCTGGTTTCCGATCTTTCGATGGTGCGCACGCCCGATCCGGAGCGGTCCCCGGACGAACGCGACAGCGGTGCCGCGACGGACGCCGGGCCGCGATTCCTCATGATCGGTTGGCCGATTTTCCCCTTCCAATATGTGCCCCAAGAGCCGCTGGAACGCATCAACCAAGTGTCGGGCGTTCTGATCGTGGTGGTGGACCTCCGGGAACTGCTGGCCCCCATCAAGAGTTGGTGCGAAGAACAGGGAATCCATCTATCCATCGTCGATGCACCGCAGCAGGGCGAGGGCGAACACGAGCTGGTCTCCATCGGCGATTGGTCCGGACTGCGCCTGTGGGATGCGGCCCTGTTGCGATGGGATTGGAATTGGGATATCCAACTGCCGGGACGGCAATGGCGGGTGACGATGCGTCCCAGTGCAGCCTACATCGAACAGCGCCGCGGTTTCGGGGCGTGGTGGCTGTTAGGCGTGGGGCTTTTCGGCTCGGTCCTGCTTTCGCTCTACGTGCACTCCCTGGGCGGCCGAGCCTTGGCCACCCAGCGCCTGATCGAGGAGCGGACGCGGGAACTGCGCGAAGCCAACCGCATGTTGCACGAGGAGATTCAACGCCGCGAGAACATCGAAAAGGGGCTGCGCGATTCGCAGGCCTTGTATTATTCCTTGGTGGAGAATCTGCCCGTCCACGTGCTGCGCAAGAATCGAGAAGGCCGTTTCACTTTCGCCAACTCCTCGTTCTGCCACCTCTTGGGGCGGCCGTTGGCGGAGATACTGGGCAAGACCGACTTCGACTTCTACCCGCCCGACTTGGCGTCGAAATATCGCCAGGATGATCGTCGCGTGATGGAGAGCGGGCAGCTCTTCGAGGACATCGAGCAATACGAGCGCGACGGCGCCCTGCGGTACGTGCAGGTCATGAAGTCCCCGGTCCGCGACGCGGCGGGAGACGTGGTCGGCGTGCAGGCGGTCTTTTGGGATGTGACCGACCAAATCATCGCTCGGCGGACGTTGGAACAGGCCAAGCAGGCCGCCGAGGAGGCCAGCCGCTCCAAGAGCTTTTTCGTGGCCAACATGAGCCATGAAATCCGCACGCCCATGAACGCCATTCTGGGCATGGCCCAGCTTTTGGCGCAGACTCCGATGACCGGCGAGCAGCGGGGCTATCTTCAGATCATTCGCGAGGCGGGAGAGACCCTGCTGGCCCTCATCAACAGCATCCTCGATTTCTCCAAGATCGAGGCCGGCCGGCTGGAACTGGAATCGGTGGAGTTCTCGTTGCGAGAAGAGCTGGGCAATACCATGAAGGGATTGGCACTGCGGGCCCACAGCAAGCGGTTGGAACTGGCCTACCGCGTGGACCCCGGCGTGCCCGACGCCTTGCTCGGCGATCCGGTCCGCCTGCGGCAGGTCATCGTCAACTTGGTGGATAACGCCGTTAAGTTCACCGAGCGCGGCGAGGTCGTGGTCGATGTGACGGCATTGCGTTGCCTCGACGGCGAGGCCGAATTGCAATTCACGGTGCGAGACACGGGCATCGGGATCGCGCCGGAAAAAAGGGAAAGCATTTTCGCCGCCTTCGAACAGGCCGACAAGAGTACCACGCGGCGATTCGGCGGCACGGGGCTGGGGTTGGCCATCTGCAAGCGGCTGGTGGAATTGATGGGCGGGCGGATTTGGGTGGAGAGCACGCCGGGCGAAGGCAGCACGTTCTCCTTCACGGCGCGCTTCGCCACGGTTGCGGAGCCCCGAACCCAGGCGGCGCCCACCGACCTTCGCCCCTACGGCGGACAGCGGATTCTGGTGGTGGATGACAATCGCACCAACCGCCGCATCATCCAAGAGATGCTGGCCCAATGGGGATTGGCTGGCGAAGCCGCCGAATCCGGCCAAGCGGCGCTGGAAATGGTGGTCGCTTCGTTGCGGGAGGAAAACCCCTACGATCTCATCCTCACCGACCTGCTGATGCCCGGCATGGACGGCTTGGAGTTGGTGCGCCGCGTCCGCGAGTTGTTGCCGCCGGAAAAGACGGCCGTCATCGTGCTTAGTTCGGCCGACAGTCCCGGAGAGCGAGGGAGGCTCCGCGAGTTGGGCGTGGCCTTGACTCTGACGAAGCCGATCAAGCAATCCGAGCTTTTCAACGCCGTGGCCGAGATCTTGGGCGTCCCGTGGCATCCGCCGGATACGGGGATGCCGGCGGCCGAACTGCCCTCGCTGCCCCGTCTGCGCATTCTGCTCGCCGAGGACAGCCCGTTCAATCAAAAGGTGGCCGTCACGCTGTTGGAAAAGGCGGGACACGAGGTCGTCGTGGCGAACGACGGGCGGCAGGCCCTGGAGTGGCTCGACCGCCGGGATTTCGATTTGGTCTTGATGGACATCCAGATGCCGGAGATGGACGGCTACCAGGCCACGCAAGAGATTCGCCGGCGCGAACGCGAGACGGGATCGCCGCATATGCCCGTCGTCGCGATGACGGCCCACGCCATGCAAGGTGATCGCGAGGCGGCGTTGGCTTCCGGCATGGACGGCTACCTGGCCAAGCCGATCGACGTAACCAACTTCTTCCAGGTGATCGTGCAAGTCTTGCGGCAAGTCCGCGGGGACGATTTTTTGCGGGACGCGACCGTAAGGACCGGCGACCGTCCGGCGGGGGAATCGGGAGAGCCGGTGGCCGCGAGCCCGGCGGAGGACGCCCCGGCGGAGCCGACTCTCGCGGAAGCCGAGACCGCCGAATCCGGGCCGGCCGTCCCGCCAAAGCCGCTGCCGGAAGCTCCCCGGGCGCCGAAGGAATCGAATGAAACGGGAAAGCGGATTGCAGGGGTCGCGATCCATTGGAAGACGGCGCTGGCGACCACGGGCGGGGATGCCGGTTTACTGGCCGATCTCGTGGAGACCTTCCTTCAGGAGGCGCCTTCGCTGTTGAAGGCCGTTCGCGAAGGAGTGGGTCGCGGCGACTGGCCGGGCGCCCGCCGGGCGGCGCATACGCTGGGCGGCTCCCTCCGCTATTTTGGGGTGGAAAGGGCCTCGCAAACGGCGTACGCTTTGGAGAGGCACTTGCTCAGCGACACGCCCCTCGAAACGCTCCTGGACGAATGGGAACAGTTGTCCGAAATGGTAGCCGAGGCGAGCGAGCGGTTGCGGGCGGCGATTCCCCGGCTTCGTGCGGGCAGGAGTCCGGAAGACGAGGCGGTATGAACCGCGACGCGCGTGAGGGGTATCGAGCCTTCGGCCCTGCTGCCAAAAACGGAGTTGCCACATGACCAAGATCCTGGTGGTGGATGATTCGGCCGTCGATCGGCAGCTCATCTCCGGGCTGTTGGCGAGGCTGTCCGACGTGGAAATCCACACCGCACAGGATGGGATGGAGGCGGCCGAAATCCTCGACGAACAGGATTTCGAGCTGGTGATTACGGACATGATCATGCCGCGGATGAACGGCCTGACCTTGGTGGAGAGAATACGGGAACGGCATCCGCGGGTGCCCGTCATCTTGATCACTTCCCAGGGTAGCGAGGAGATAGCGTTGGAAGCCCTCCGCCGCGGCGCCGCCAGTTACGTTCCCAAGCGATTGGCCGGGAAACGGCTGGCCTCCACCGTGGAACAAGTGAGGGAGGTCTCGCAACGCCGCATGGTGCGAACCGAATTGATGCGATGTCTTCGACAGTGGACGTTTCTTTTTGCGATCGACAACGATTGCCGCTACTTTCGGGCGGTGATCGACTACGTGCAGGAGGCACTGGAAGACGTGGGATGGGACGATCCGGGGGAACGCACCCGGGTTACCATCGCCCTGCAAGAGGCCCTTTCCAACGCTATGTTTCACGGCAATCTGGAACTCTCCTCGTCGCTACGGGAGAACGATGAGCGGCAATTCTTCGCCCTTGCGGAGGAACGTCGGGTGCAGCCGCCGTATGCCGAGCGAAAGGTCTGGCTGGAGGGGCGACTCAAGAGCGATGAAGTCTTTTTCCGCGTTCGGGACGAAGGGCCGGGATTCGATACGAAACCCTTCGCCAATCTGATGTGCCGCGCGGAAAATGTGGAGAATTGCTTCGGGCGCGGCGTGCTGTTGATGCGGGCTTTCATGGACGAAGTCGTTTACAACGAGACCGGCAACGAGGTCCGCTTGACCAAACGGCGATCCGGCCTAAGCGGCGACGAGCCGACCGCCGCGCGGATATCTCGGGCCTGCGATTCCTGATGGACCCGTTCTTTTCAGGCGTTGCGAGGGGAGGAAACGTATCCGGATTCCAGGCGCCCTGCGGGAGAGCGGCGGTTTCTGCCGGTCGGCGGGGCAGCGCTCGGGGCAAGTCGCTGCGGCCTCTCGCGTCCTTCGGGCGAAAACCGCGAAGTCACTCCAGCCCTTGGGTTCCGGAGATGGGAATCGCGGCGCCGCTCGTGCCCATCAGCCGTCGCTTGGGTAGGAACCTCGGCTCCACGGTGAAGTTAAAGCCCACGCTATCGCGGCCCGCGTCCACGTTCAAGCCCGCGCTGACCAGGAAGGACTCTCCGATTCGCGTCAGCGAGAAGTTCTGTCCAATGTTGTTCGATTCGCCCAAATCGATCGAAACACCGAGCGTGGACATCCACTTGGGGGATAGACGGTAGGAGAACGACGTAAACAGGACGGTGCTGTCGATCGGCCCTTGCAGGACACGCAAACCGACGTACAAATCCCCGCGCGGCGGCCGATTCAGATACGCGCCCACCGTAAACAGCTTTTGTCCCGAATCGAAGAAATCGAAGACCCCGCCGGAGGCCAGCGTCAAGCGGTCGCCGACGAACCACCGGGCGTCGTAGTCCCAAAGTCCCACGAAGCGGCCGAAATTGTCGCGCGAGGAGTCGGGAAAGAGGGAGAAATGGGTGTCGAAGGTGATCCAGTCGATGATGCGACGGGCGCCCGGTTGCCCGCGCTTGGTCTGCCACCGCTGTTCCACGCCCAGCCGGATCAGCGTCAGGTCGTCGGCGATCTCTAGGCTGGGAGCGGTGACCCAGGAAGCCATGCCGCTGCGGAGGGCGTAGGTGCGTTCATCAAAGGGAAGGGGAACGGGCGGTCCCCCGAACCCGGTTCCCGGTCCGAACGTGAGCACCGACAATCGCCGTCGAAAGGCCTCCACGGCGTCGTCGTCCAAAGGATCGTAGAGCGGTAGCCGGTCCATGTCGTCGCTGGAGTTCGCCCAAAAGGCTTCCGCCTTGAACGTGACCTTGTGGGCGATGCCGTGGACGTTGAAGAGGTCGCTCTCGATGTAGGGGTTGTAACTCCACACCGGCAGCGAAGCCCTCGTCCCGACTTGGACGTAAGCCCGCTGGTAGTCGTCTCCGTACACATCCTCTCCCCAATGTCCTAATTCGCCCAAGGCATAGGGGACGATCTTGACGGGACCTACCTGGAAAGGCCAGTCGATCTCTTGCCGGGTGATGAAGCGTTCGCTGTTGGTGCCCAGCGGCACGCCCGAGATCGGATTCACCTCCCACGGCAGATAGGCGAAGGCGGCGGCGTCGGCGGGGTCCTTGGGGGTCGAGGCGGTCCTCAAGCGCGCGAACCCCAGGCTGGTGTGGGCGTGCCAGGTGAGGCTGTCATAGAGGAACGAGGTGCCGAGGCGGTAGTGGTCGAATCGCGGCAGCCATTCCGTCTGCGTGAAGAACTTATTCATCCGGACGCCCGCCGAAAGGCTCCAAGACGCATTCCCGTAGATTCGCTTCAGCTCCAGCGCGGTGTTTTGGTCTTTCAGCTCGTCCCACTCGCGCTCGTAGAATTGTTCCAGAAAATTGCGATCGCTGATGAGTCCTACCTCACCGGTGATTTGATACTCCTCGTCGAGGAACTGCCGGTGCTGCCAGAGGAAGCGGTAGCGGTAATCCTTTTCGGGGACCAAGGCGCGGCGGCCGAGGCCGAGGTTGTCCAGCCCGTCGTCGAAGATGCCCCAATAGTCGATCAACCCCGTGGCATACCCGGGCAAACCTAAAAAGCCGTCGCGAGCGTACGTGAAACCGCTGCCGTGGCCCAGTCCCCGGTCGCTCAGGTAGTCCAGGCTGAGGCTCCACTCGGTACCGTCGGGCCGATTGCGGATGCCGAAGAGTTGATAGGCGTCCCAAGTGGTGAGCACTTGCGTACCGAAGACGTTGTCGTTGCGGAGGCGGATGCGATTGAGGTAATAGGTGGGCTTGGTCAGATCACCGGCCAGCACGGGCCAGTAGAAGATGGGGACGTTTCGCAAATAGACGAAATTATCTCGCCCCGTGGCCCACCGACGATGGATGACGGCTTGCTGCCCGGTTTCGGGATCGATCGCCGGTTCGCCCGTCACGGGGTCGAAGACCGGTTCCGTGAAGTCCTCCAGGAACGCGGATTGGGCCTGCAAGCGATAGCCCGGCACTCCCAGGCGGCTGGACGTGACGAAGAGATTCTGCGCGAAAAAGCGATTCTCGTCGAGTTGTTGCAGGATGTCGGCGCGAAGTCGCAGCAAGCCGTCGTAGTCCGGGACGGGCGTCAGCAGCTCGGTGTTGATCACGATTCCCGCCCGGCGGTTGACGTCATAATACATTCGATCCGCGTAGATACGGCGGTCCGCCTGTCGAAAGACGATGTTTCCCTCCATGTAGACTTCAAGAGGTCGATCCGAGGAGACGGCCTCGCTGTCTGCCAAATTGAGCTGTTCATCTCCGGTTACCCAAATCACCAAGCGATCGGCGGAAATGTCGATCGTGCCGAACGGCCCGGCTTCTTCCACGATCAAATTGACGCCGGCGTCGATCAATCCGATCCAGCGCCCGCCGTTGGGATCGGGAAACCATTGGGCCTGGATGGGAACGCTGCTCCGCGGAAAGACGCGGATTCGCCGTGTCCCGGCCGGCGGCGAAGGGTCGCCGGTCGGACCTGCCGGCAAATCTTCCGGCAGATACTGTGCGTGCCGCACGGCCGATTCCGCCTCGGCATTCCGCCGAGCCGCGGCACGCAGAAAGACCGGAGGCGACTCCGCCGGTTCGCCCGCGATTTCCAGGGCCTCCACGGCCACGTCGGCTGTCGTGTAGAGTCGCCCGAAATAGACCCGATCTTGGAGCCTCGCCCCGGGGCCGACGGCTTGAATCACCCCCTCGGAACCGTTTTCCAAATAGACGATGACCTTGGTCGGGCCGCTTCCAGGTCTCCCCATTCCCGCCGAAAATGCCGGGACGGGAGACGGTCGCCCGTCGGCGACTCGGCCCGCGGAAAAGAAGCCGCCCGCGGGGAGATCGGCGGCGCCGTCGGGAAAATTATCTGCGGCGGTCGCCTGCCGAACCTCGTCGGACGAACGGTCGATCCACAGGACCGCCTCGTTTCCGCTCAGCGACAGACCGCCTTGCGCGATGCGGCAATCTCCACGGAGAATCCAGACCTCGTAACTACCCAGCCGCCAGTGATTGGCCGCCTGCGCCGTGGCTTTGATCGGGGCTGAGATGTCGGGCTGCGGCAGGCGTACCAAGGCCTGCCCGACCGTCCTTTCCGCGGCCATCCTTTCCGGCGTGAGGGGTAATCCGGGAGGAGTCGCCATGACACGCCCCGCCCAGCAGACCGTCACGGCGATGACGCAGGAGGCGAACGCCGCCAACCGAAGCGTCGGCCTGGCGGAGAAGCGCGAACCGGCGGCGATACCGTCCCGGTCGCCCCATCGGCGATCGGGCGGAGCGATTCTTCGTCGGTATCCGTAGCGTGCGTAACCGCTCAGGGATATGGCGTCCTTGCCGGTCCGGGGGCCGACTCCGTCGTGGAGTCAACCAGGGTTTGGAAGTTCATGGCGGCCGAAGTTCGGGCAGGTCGCCCGAGCTACCGAGGCCCCCCCCATCCCGCGATACCCTGGCATGGGAATGAGAGGGCCGCGGATTATAGGAGAGCCTGCCTCATCCGATCAAGGCGGCTTACCACCGTTTTCCCTGCGGCGGTGTTCCCGATTAGCCCCCTCGCATCCGCCGCCCTTCGATCTCGGGCCGCGGTCCGCGTAGCGAGGATTTCCAATCGGCAGGATTCGGAAAGACGGTCTCCTCGGCGCGGGTGAGAAAATGCGCGGGAATCCCCACCGCTCGCCTTCGTGCTGTTCCATTTGCTGCATGTTCCCCAGATTGCGTATTGTAAGATAAAGAAGGAGAGATCCGGCAGGGTTGCGCCGAGGACGAGCGTTGCCGCCATTCCGAGCGACCGCCGTGCCGGCTTGATCGACGACGTGGGGCGGTTTCGTTCCGCGAACTTGCCAGCCCGCGGGGATTCCTATCGGGAATGAGGTTGCAATGTCGAGAATCGCGATCCTATCGATTGTGTTGTGGGGTTGGACGGTTGCCGGGCAAACCGTTTTCGCGCAGTTTAAGACGGAGGAGGGCAAGGGCTGCCGGTTGGGCGATCCCGTGGTCATGCGGTGGCAGGCCGGCATGGTGATCACGGCGTCAGGGGGGGCCTGTCGCGGAATCAAGGGAACGGCGCCCATCCCGCGAAACTGGCCCGAGCAGCAGGTTGAGATCGTGGAGGAGGATATTTCCCCCGGCGTCTCCGTCCGGTACCAAACCGTGGATGGGCTGGTCGATATGATGGTGGTGCAGATACCGAATTTGCCGGGCGGGAAAGAGGCCAAGGCCGTCGTTACGGTGGAGGTCCGACGATTCGTGCAATTGCCTCCGCCCGATACGTCGATCTTCCGCATTCCCGAGAGTCGGCAGATCCCCGCCGACGTTCGACCGTTCCTCGGTACCAGCCCCAAAATCGAATCCCGCGACCCGAAGATCACGGCCCAAGCCAAGGAGATTTTTCCAGCCGAGGGGAAGGACTGGGACCGCGTGAAGGCGATCTACGACTGGGTTCGGGAGCACGTGACCTATAAGCAAAACACGCCGCTCCGCGGGGCCTTGGCCGCCTTGAAGGACGGGACGGGCGACTGCGAGGACATGACGTCGCTCTTCGTAGCCCTGTGCCGGGCCTTGGGGATCCCATCACGGACCGTGTGGGTCCAGGGGCATTGCTATCCGGAGTTCTTTCTCGTTGATGACGAGGGCAAGGGCTACTGGTTCCCCTGCCAGGTCGCCGGAACGGAGGCCTTCGGGGAAATGCCCGACGTGCGGATCATCCTGCAAAAAGGCGACAATTTCCGCTCGCCCATCAATTCGCGCGAACGGGTCCGATATCTGGCGGAGACGTTGACCGGAGGCAGCGCCGGCGCCGACCCGAGCGTCCGCTTCATCCGCCAACGTGTCGCCGAGTGAGATTCCCACGGTTTCTCCCTCGCCCGGCCCGCAAACAAAGGAGCCGTCGGCTGACGCCGACGGCTCGGTTCCCATTCGAGCGCAAGCCGGCCGACGACGATCAACTTTCGACGGGTTCGGCTTCCACAACCCGCTGGAAGGTGAAATCTCCCAGCTCGTAATCCACGCGGACCGTCATGCCCTCCCAGTCGCTCACTTTGAGGAGTTCGACCGCCAAGGGGTTTTCGATCCGCTGTTGAATCACGCGTTTGAGCGGGCGTGCACCGTAGGTCGGATCGTAACCCAACTCGGCCACGGCCTCGACCGCGCGATCGGAGACCTCCAACCGGACGCCCTTCTCGGCCAGCCGCTTTCGGAGCCGCTCGATTTGGATATCGGCGATCTTGCGGATTTGCTCGCGCCGCAAGGGGTGGAAGATGATGATCTCGTCCACGCGATTCAAGAACTCCGGCAGGAAGTGATGCCGCAAGGCCTCTTGGACCGCGTCACGGATTTCCTCCTCGCGCCCCCCGCTCCGCGTGATCTCCTGGATGGCCTGGCTGCCGATGTTGGAGGTCATCACGATGATGGTATTCGTGAAGTCCACCGTGTGGCCTTGGTTGTCCGTCAACCGGCCGTCGTCCAGCACTTGCAACAGGATGTTGAACACGTCGCGGTGGGCCTTTTCGATTTCGTCCAGGAGGACTACGGCGTAGGGCCTGCGGCGGACGGCCTCCGTCAGGACGCCGCCTTCCTCGTAGCCCACGTAGCCCGGCGGCGCTCCGATCAAGCGGCTCACCGTGTGCCGCTCCATGAACTCGCTCATGTCGAGCCGGACGACGGCGTTTTCGTCGTCGAACAACACCTCGGCCAGGGCCTTGCACAGCTCGGTCTTGCCCACGCCGGTGGGACCCAGGAAGATGAAGGACCCGATCGGCCGCTTGGGATCCTGCAAGCCGGAGCGGCTGCGTCGGACGGCGTCGGCCACCGCCCGCACCGCCTCGTCCTGTCCCACGACGCGAAGGTGCAACCGCTCCTCCAGGACGATCAGCTTGGCCCGCTCGGTCTCCATCATTCGGGCGACGGGTACCCCGGTCCAAGCGCTGACGACCTCGGCGATCTCCTCTTGGCCGACCTCCAGCCGCAGCAAACGGCGTTCGTCGGAGACCGGATAGGCCGACTCTTGTTCCTCCAAGGCCCTCTGCAACTGCCGCCGCCGGATGTCCAGTTCATAGAGCCGTTGGTAATCGGCCTCGGGCACCATGCTCCCCGACGATTGCTTGTCCTTGATTCCTGCCTGGAGCTGATTGAATTCGTGCTCCACCTGCTGCAATTCCTGCCGCAGCTTTTGGATTTCCTCGAGGGCGGCTTTTTCGCTTTCCCATTGCCGCCTCAAATCCTGCAACTCCTTGCGGAGCTTGGTGATCTCCTCTTGGATTTCCCGCCGCCGTTCCTTGGCGTGCTCTTCGTTCTCCTCCGCGAGTTGCCGCTCGGCCAACTCCAGTTGCACGACCCGGCGTTGCAGTTGATCGATTTCGACGGGTACGCTTTGCAGCTCCATGGCCAAGCGGCTCATGGCCTCGTCCACCAGGTCGATGGCCTTGTCGGGCAAGAAGCGGTCGGTGATGTAGCGATGGGACAGATGGGCCGCCGCCACCAAGGCCGAGTCCTTGATTTTCACGCCGTGATGGGCTTCGTAGCGGGGTTTCAATCCGCGGAGAATGGCGATCGTATCCTCGACGGAAGGCTCGCCCACGTACACCGGTTGGAAACGGCGTTCCAGCGCGGCGTCCTTCTCGATGTACTTGCGGTATTCGTCCAGGGTGGTGGCCCCGATGCAGCGCAGCTCTCCCCGGGCGAGCGCCGGTTTGAGCAGATTGGCGGCGTCCGAGCCGCCTTCGGCGCGACCGGCCCCGACCACGGTGTGCAGTTCGTCGATGAAGAGGATGATGTTGCCGCCGGCCGCCTCCACCTCCTTCAAGACCGCCTTGAGCCGCTCCTCGAATTCGCCGCGATACTTGGTTCCCGCGACCAATGCCCCCATGTCCAGCGCGATGACCCGCTTGTTTTTCAGGTTTTCGGGTACGTCGCCGTCCACGATGCGGAGGGCCAGGCCTTCCACGATGGCCGTTTTGCCCACGCCGGGATCGCCGATCAGAACCGGGTTGTTCTTCGTCCGCCGTGAGAGGACTTGCATCACGCGGCGGATCTCTTGATCGCGGCCGATGACCGGATCGAGCTTGCCTCGCCGCGCGCGTTCCACCAAGTCGATCCCGTAGCGTTCCAAGGCTTGGTACTTGGACTCCGCGTTGGGGTCGTCCGCGCGGCTGTTACCGCGAACGGCCCGCATGGCCTCGTGGATCTCTTTTTCAGTTACCGCGTTGAGAGCAAGAATGTCCTTGGCCTTGGAGGGGGCCTGCGTCAGCCCCAGCAACAGGTGCTCGGTGGAGACGAACTCGTCCTTCATCGCGTCGGCCGCCCGTTGAGCCTGCTCCAGCACCTTCATCAGCGCTGCCGACGGCTGCCGCTGGGCGTCGCCCGAGATCCGCGGCAAGCGTTGCAATTCGGCCTGGAGCATCCGCTCCAGGTGGCCGAATTGGACGCCGATCCGCTGGAGCATGGGCCGGGCGATGCCGTCCTTTTCGCTCAACAACGCCTCCAGCAGATGCAGGGGATCGATTTCGGGATTTTGCCGATCAGCGGCCCGGGATTGCGCCTCGGCGACCGCCTCTTGGGCTTTGATGGTCAATTTGTCGAAACGGAATGCCATAGGGATATCCTCCTGTTCGGATTCATCTTCTTTGTGATTTCGTCTTGTCGTGATGCCTTCCGGATCGGCCGACCGCCGCCGCGTTGGGTTGTAGCGGATAGCGCTCGGGCGGAGCGGAGAGCGACCGGTCCGTAAAAAAGGCCGCCGGATCGCGTGTGCGATCTTCTAGCGGCCTGGAAGCGATCCGGGGAGCAAGCACGCGGCGGTGCCGGGCCGGCGCGACGGCTCACTTCACCTCGAACTCGGCGTCGATGGTGTCGTCGTCCTTGCCTTTGCCGGAGGCGGCGCCGGCGGAGGCGTCGGCGGTTCCCGCGGCGGTAGCCCCGGCCCCGGCGGTCGCACGCTCGTACAGCGTCTTGCTGAAGGCGTGTACGGCGGCTTCCATTTCCGCGATCGCCGACTTGATCCGGTCCGCGCTGTCGGACTTGGCGGCCTCCCGCGTCTTCTCGATCGCCCGCTGGATCGCCTGCCGATCCGATTCACCGAGCTTCGCCTCATTCTCCTTGAGCAGTTTTTCCGTCTGCCAGCAGAGGTTGTCGGCCTTGTTGCGCAACTCGGCCAGCTCGCGTTTGCGGCGGTCTTCCTCGGCGTGCGCCTCGGCTTCGCGGCGCATCCGCTCGATCTCGTCCTTGGACAGGCCGGCGGACTGCTCGATGCGGACCTTTTGCTCCTTGCCGGTCCCCAAGTCCTTGGCCGAGACGTGCAGGATGCCGTTGGCGTCGATGTCGAAGGTGACCTCGATCTGGGGGACGCCGCGCGGCGCGGGCGGGATGCCTTCGAGGTTGAACATACCCAACAGGCGGTTGTCCGCCGCCATCTCGCGCTCGCCCTGATAGACCTTGATGGTCACCGCCGTCTGGTTGTCGTCGGCCGTGCTGAAGACTTGCTTCCGTTCGCACGGGATCGTGGTATTGCGTTCCACGATGCGGGTCATGATGCCGCCGAGGGTCTCGATGCCCAGCGACAGCGGCGTCACGTCCAGCAAGAGCACGTCCTTGACTTCGCCGGCGAGCACGGCGCCTTGAATGGCGGCTCCCACCGCCACCACCTCGTCCGGGTTGACGCCTTTGTGCGGCTCCTTGCCGAACATCTGCCGGACCAGCTCCTGCACCTTGGGAATCCGCGTGGAACCGCCCACCAGAACCACCTCGTCGATGTCTTTCGGCGAGAGCCGGGCGTCTTGCAAGGCCAATTCGACGGGCTTGCGGCAGCGTTCCACCAGGTGATCGACCAACCGCTCGAACTGCGATCGGGTGAGGGTCATCTGCAAGTGCTTGGGGCCGCTCGCGTCGGCCGTGATGAAGGGCAGGTTCAATTCCGTCTGCTGGACCGAGCTAAGCTCCTTCTTGGCCTTCTCGCAAGCCTCTTGCAGTCGCTGCAAGGCCATGGGGTCCTTGCGGAGGTCGATGCCGTAGTCCTTCTTGAATTCGTCGGCGACATAGTCCACCAGCGCCCGGTCGAAGTCGTCGCCTCCCAAGTGCGTGTCGCCGTTGGTGCTGATGACGCGGAATACGCCGTCCGCCACCTCGAGCACCGAGACGTCGAAGGTCCCGCCGCCGAGGTCGAAGACCACGATTTTCTCCGAAGTCTTCTTGTCCAAACCGTAGGCCAACGAAGCCGCCGTCGGCTCGTTGATGATCCGCACGACCTCCAAACCGGCGATTTGACCGGCGTCCTTGGTGGCCTGCCGCTGGGCGTCGTTAAAATACGCCGGAACGGTGATCACCGCCTTGTTCACGCGATGTCCCAGGTAGGCCTCGGCCGCCTCCTTGAGTTTTTGCAAAACCTTGGCCGAAATCTCGGGCGGCGTGTACTCGCGATCGCCGATCTTGACCTTCACGTAGTCGCTCGATCCGCCCACGATCTGATAGGGAACGATCGTTTCTTCCGATTGGACTTCCTCGCGGCGGCGGCCCATGAATCGCTTGATCGAGTACACCGTCCGCTTGGGATTGGTAATGGCTTGACGTTTTGCCGGCTCTCCGACCAAGACCTCGCCCTTTTCGGTGAAGGCCACCACGCTCGGGGTCAGGCGATTTCCCTCTTGATTCGGAATCACCTTGACTTCCTTCCCCTCCATGACGGCCACCACCGAGTTGGTCGTACCCAGGTCGATGCCGATGATTTTTTCTTCAGCCATTGAAACGACTCCTTTTATTCGTGAATGTTGTTATTCGCTCAAAAACCGCTTGACAGAGAGATGTCTCCCGCCCGTTTTGCCCTGGTTTCCGTTCCAAAGCGACGCGGGATGCCTCATTATCCCGCTCCCGTGGATGCCAATTCCATGCTGCAAAATGCGCGCCGCGCTCGCTCAGAACGCAGTATCGTTGCTTTAAGTTTTTGAATGACATGATGTTGTGTCAATTCGTAGGGCTGCCGGGCGAGTTCGCGGAGCTGGCAAAAAGAGATGGGCTGCCAAAATGGCACCTAGGCTTGGGCCATGCGTTGGGACGACGGTGCTCCGCGGCAACCAAAGAGCGGACGCCGCGCAACGCGTCCCTTCGCACGGCGAAACGGATTGTGTTTCTCCGAGAGGGGTTGTGCGGCCCCCATTCCTCGATGCCATCAATCAACGTTCGTAGGGTTTGTTTCGTGTAGGCCGATCGATGCGAATGTGCCGGTCACACCGGTTGCGACGCCTTCGTTCGAACGACCGATCGAGTTCCCCTCGCCCGCTCGGGCAGTGTCGACCGGAATTATAATCTATCTTTTTTTGACCATACCCAACGCATCTACTGATGGAAGACAACAACAGGGAAAGGATGGCGATGACGGAAGACAAGGCTTCGGAAACACATGAGTTTTCGGCGGCGGGCGAGGGCCGTACTTCGGCTCCCGATATCCCGCTGGTCGAGCGTGCGCGCCCCATGGAGCCGCCGCCGCCGGATGCCGCGATCAAGGTTCTTGTGGTCGATGACGACGCGACGGTTCGCCGCCTTTTGACCCATCTTCTCCGCGGCGGACAGTACGAAACGTTAGAGGCGGCCGACGGAGCCGAGGCCCTGCAGACCGTTCTCCGGGAACGTCCCGACATCGTTCTGACGGATTGGGAAATGCCGCACATGGACGGACCGACGTTGTGCGGGCGGATTCGGGCGGCCGATCTGCCTTATTACGTCCACGTGCTCTTGCTCACCGCCCGCAATACCCCCGAGAACGTCGTCCAGGGATTGCAAAGCGGTGCGGACGACTATCTCACCAAACCGGTGCAAAAGGCGGAACTCTTGGCCCGCCTCAACACCGCCCGGCGGATCGTGGCCGCCAACCGCCAAACCGCCCGGCTGGCACGTACCGACGCCCTCACCGGACTCTTGACGCAAAGGAGCTTCTTCGAGCACCTTTACCATCACTTCTCCCTGGCGAAACGGCACGGGCGGGCGTTGGCCTGCGCCGTGGTGGATTTGGATTACTTTAAGCGGATCAACGACGTCCACGGGCACCTGGCAGGGGACCTCGTACTCCGCACCGTGGCCGGCCTCCTGCGTCGGACGGCGCGCGAGTCGGACATCGTCTCGCGGCACGGCGGGGAAGAGTTTTGCGTCCTCCTCCCGGATACGGACGAGAACGGCGCCGAGCGGTGGGCCGAACGACTGCGCGGGATGCTGGCCCGAGAAATCATTCATTTGGAGTCGGGCGAAGACCTTTCCGTGACGTGCAGTGTGGGCGTGGCCGGCCTGCGGGAAGATACGTTGACTCCCGAACAGTTGGTGGATCGTGCCGATCAGGCCCTGCTGTGCGCAAAACGAAGCGGCCGCAATCGAGTCGTGCGTTATCTCGCGGTGATCGGCGGCGACAAGAATGCGCCGCAAGGAAAGGCCCCGGAGGACATCTTCGCGGGAGTTACGGCGCGGGATGTCATGACGCCCATCGTCAGCCCCCTGCATGCGGAAACTCCAACGCGAAATGCCGCCGATTTCTTCCTCCGCTCCCGGATCACTTCGGCCCCGGTCGTGGATGACGACGGCAAGTTGGTCGGCGTGCTGTCGGAAAAGGACTTGATGGCCGCGATCGCCACCTTGGATGGATGGCAGAGACCGGTTTCACAGCTAATGCAACGGCAAGTGATCGCGTATGAAGAAAACACGCCCCTGCTGGCGATTTATGAATTCCTATGCCGGGTGGCTTTACGGCGGGTCATCATCGTTCGGGCGGGAACGCCGGTCGGAGCCGTCAGTCGCGGAAGTCTGCTCCGCTGGTTCCACTGCCGGCTTGTCGCTTTGGGCATGTTGCCCGACAAGCACGGCGGCGACGGGGTAGCGTCCGGCGACCGGACGCGAGAGACGCTGATCCGTACGGCCCGATGTATCTTGGAAGAGGCCGAGGAATTCATTCGCGGTCTCGCATGCGACGAGGGAGACTTGCAAGCTCGAGTCATCGCCACGGCCACCCAATTGCAGGGCCTTACCACGGAATTGCTCGCGCAATCGGGAGGCAGCGCTTGCGCCAACGGTGTTTTCTTCTCGCTGGGGGCGAATCCGGAATAACGGTGCGACGGCGGGCCTCTCCGTCCGCCGGGCCGGGCGCCGACGTGGCGGCCGGGCGACGCTTTCAGCGGAGAAAGGCCGGGGCAGGTCGATCAACCGCCGTGCGCCAGGGCCTTGGCTACGTCCGTGCGGTAGGCGATCAAGGCCGGCATATAGCCCACGATGGAGGCCAACACGATCAGACCGGGGATGAGCACCAGCTCGATCGGTTGGGCGCTGAGGGCGCTGATACGGATGCCGGTCTGCTCGAAGATGGTGCCTGAGAAGGCCCCGATCAGCCCGTGGCCGAGAAGGACGCCCACCGCCCCGCCGCCCAGCGAGAGCAAAATCGACTCCAACAGGACGACGAGCATCACGGTGCTGCGCTTGGCGCCCAACGCCCGCATGATGGCGATTTCCAACTGCCGTTCGGCCATGGAATTGTAGATGCTTACCATGAGGCCGATGCCCGCCGTTACGACGATCATGACGGCGAAAATGAGGAGCACGGTTTGGATGTTGCCGAGCAATCCTTCGAACAGCTTGGCGACCTCCTCGCTCGGGACCACCGCTTGCAGGCCGGGCGAATCTTGGACGACCAAGCGGGGTAGTTCCATGGCGCGCGCGGAGTTGGTCCAATCGCGTTTGACCAGCACGGCCGTCAACGCCCGTTCGTCATCCACGTCGTGGCCCTCCTCGGCGTGGCCCTTCTCGGGGTCGGCCTCTTCGTCGGCCTGACCCGTCTCCCGCTCCATCGCTTGATCGTGATGATGTTGTTGCCAGAAACCGCGGATGTTGATGAAGAGGACGCGATCGACGGGCGTCCCGGTGGGCTTGAGGACGCCGGTGATTTCGTACTCCTCGGCGTGTTCGTGCGTGCCCTGACCCGACGTCGTGTGCGCGACCTTGAATTTGTCGCCCGTCCCCAAACCGGTCCGCCGGGCGACGGTGGCTCCGATCACCGCTTGCCAGGGTTGGTCGGCGGCGAAGCTCGTCCCCGACTCGAATTCGTAGGGCCGGTCGCCGAAGTAGCGGAAGGTTTCGAATAGCTCGGGCACGGTGCCCACGGCGGGAAAACCGGCGTAGAATCCGCCCATGCACACGGGAATCGCCGCCTCGACCTCTCCCGCAAAACGTCCGCTGTGCAAGTCCTCGTACACTTGGTAGGGAATGGTGCCGCGAGGGGTTTGCAAGTAATAGACGGTACTGAGGACCAATTCCAGCGGCCCGCCCCGTGCCGGCCCCACGATCAGGTCGTAGCCCTGCGAACTGCGCTTGAAGGAATGGTCCAGGATTTGATAGATCACCAAGACGGCCACGACCAAGGCCACGCCTAACGCCATGGAAAACGCCGTCAAGCTCGAAGAGACGGCCCGATGCTGAATGCTCCGCCAAGCGATTTTCCACAAGTTCATGGCAGCGTCTTTTGGGTTGAGTTGAAAGGAAACGAGAGGCCCGGGAATGATGCCGCTTAAACCTTGCGGCTGAGAATCAGATTGATTTCCGCAAGGTGAACCAAGCGCGGGAATTGGGCCGCAACCTCAGGACTGTGCGTCACCAGGATCAGGGCCACGTTTTCCTCACGGCAACCCTCTCGAAGCAAGTCGAGGATGACCTGCTGATTCCCCGTGTCGATATTGGCCGTCGGTTCGTCGGCCAGAATCAGCTTGGGGCGATTGGCGAGAGCCCGGGCGACGGATACCCGCTGCTGCTCTCCCACGGACATTTGCCGCGGGCGGTGGTGCATGCGGTGTCCCAGCCCTACCCGTTCCAAAAGCTGCCTGGCACGGTGCACATCCGGCTTCCCGCGACCGAACGTCATCCCGAGCAGGACGTTTTCTAGCGCGGTGAAGGCCGGCAGCAGATTGAAAGTTTGGAAAACGTAGCCGATATTTTCCGCTCGAAAGCGATCGCTTTCCGCCTCCGATAGGAGGGTGATATCCCACCCGTCGATGCGTACCTGCCCTTCGTCCGGCCGACTGATTCCGGCAATCACGTGGAGGAGCGTCGTCTTGCCGCAGCCGCTCTCCCCGACAATGACTACCTGCTCTCCCGCCCGAACGGTGAATTCGGGAATATCCAAGATGGGGAGAACTTCGCCGTCGGGGGTTTGGAATGATTTCCGCACGTCCCGCAGGACCAGCAACGCTTCTTCGGTAAATACCATAGGGATGATCTCCTTGGCCGCTTGCTCCTACGGTTCAAGGTTCGGCGCGGTTCGCAAGTACCGCGGCCGCCCGGGAACGGCCGCTTGCTCGCGCGGCCAAGGCATCGATCAATGCCGGGAGAGGGTGCCGACCGTCCTATGCGGAGACGCGAAGCTCCTCGAATTGCAAGCTGAATAGCCGGCGGTAGGCCTCGCAGCGGGGCAGGAGTTCGCCGTGGGTGCCATCGGCCACGATGCTGCCGTCTTGAAGCAGTATGACCCGATCCGCGGTTTGAACGGCCGCCAAGCGGTGGGTGATGATGATCGTGGTCCGGCCTTGGACGAATTTTTCCAGTGCCCGTTGGATCAATTGTTCGCTTTCCACGTCGATCTGGCTGGTCGCTTCATCCAGGATCAAGATCGCGGGATCTCGGAGGATCGCCCGGGCGAGTGCGATCCGTTGCCGCTGCCCGCCGGAAAGCAAGCTCCCCATCGGTCCCACCACCGTTTGATACCCGTGAGGGAGTTCTTCGGTGATGAAGCGGTGGGCGTTGGCGGCCACGGCCGCCGCGACGGCCTGTTCTTCGCTTGCTCCGGGGGAGCCGTAGCGGATATTGTTCACCACCGTGTCGTTGAAGAGCAGCGGTTCCTGCGTCACCACCCCGATTTGCCGCCGTAGGGAACGCAGCCGGATATTCGGCAGCGGCACCCCGTCCAGGCGAATCTCGCCCTGGGTGGGGTCCGCGAAACGCGGGATCAGCGAGGCCAACGTGCTCTTGCCGCAGCCGCTCGGCCCCAAAATCACCAAAGTTTGCCCGAACGGTATTTCCAGGTTGATGTCGCGGAGGACCGGCCGGTCGGCGGTGTAGGCGAAGCTGACGTGGTCGAAGACGATATGCCGGTGATGCCGCGGCACGGCCACCGCGTGAACGGCGTCTTTTACCTGCGGTTTACGGTCGATCACCGCGTGGATTCTGTCGGCCGCCGCGGCCGCACTTTGCAGTCCGGAAAACACGTCCGACAATTTGCGGATGGGATCGGCGGCACCGGCCAAGAAGGCGTAAAACAGCACCAGGCTGGGCATCGAGATGGGCTGGGAAGCCATGGGGATCCCGAACAGCGAGGTCTGCTCGCGGAGGACCAGGTACGCGCCGGCCATCATCGCCAGGGAAATGATCCCGATCCCCAGCACCTCGGTTAACGGATTGGTTAAAGCGTCGTACCAGGCGATTTTCAGACCGCGGCGGAGGTAGCGGCGGCTGATTTCGCGGAATCGTCGCCGTTCGTGCGGCTCCATGGTGAACGCCTTGACGGCGCGGATCGACCGAAAGGCCTCTTCCAGCGTGCCGTAGAGGACGGACATCTCTTCCATGGCCCGGCGGTTCGCCCGTTTGATGCTCCGCCCCAATTGTCGTACCGCCCAAGCGGCCGGGGGTACCACCAAGAGCGAAACCAGCAGCAGGGGCCAACTGATGACGGCCGCACCGATCAGGCACGCCGCCATCTTCAGCGGTTCGCGAATCAGTTTGCCCGACAGGATGACCACGCCGCCGTACACGCACTGGATATCGTGCGTGAACCGGCTCATGAGGTCGGCCACCCCCTCGTTGCTGAAGGTGTTGACATCCAGCTCCAAAGCGTTGCGGAAGAAACGGGTCCGCAGGTCGTGGACCACGCTATGGGCCAGGTAGCCCACCAGCACGATGTTGAGCACCAAGGCCGCGCTCTTAAGGACCGTGCCCACGAGCAACGCGGCAATCACTAGCAGCAGGGTTTGGAACGGGTCGTCGGGCGTCCACCGCCGAATCCAGGGTCGCATGCCCAGGTAGCGAGACAGCAGCAGCTTTTCGCTGTTCAGCTTCTGTTCCAGCGTCTGAGCGCGGAGTTTCGCGGCCGCATCACCCTCGGGGCCTTCCCGCCGTAAGGAGTCAAGCTCTTGTTCCAGCCGGGCGATATCCTGCCGGGCTTCGTCGATCTTCATGTCCACCCAATAGTGGAGGGATTCGCCGCGAAACGAGACCTCGACGATCGGGTAAACGGCCGAGATGTTGCCTCCCCAAAGGACGCCCACCAGCACCGCCGTCACGGTGACGCCGCACAAGACCCAAGGGTGACGAAAAACCAGAGCGAATACGCGGCCGAAGTTACCCATCCCTGGTGCGATCCTGTCGGGCAAGACACGACGATTGACCGGGACTTCGTGTTCCCGGGAAAGAACGAATCGCTCGATGTCCGCAGCGGTCCCTGGAGGGGCGGCGGAAACCGGCAGCCATAACTTGTACCAAATTACGGCTCTTTGACAAAGACGAATCCGGCTTTTCCGGGGTGCCGGTTTTTCGCTCTTGGGCAAGCGGGGAGAAATAAGGGGGGGCCGACGGCCGACACTCCGCGCTGACGGGACCGCCCGGCTACGCTATAATCCCAAAAGGAGGTGGGAGTTCGTTCACGGACGCCGCCGATTTGGAGGGTATGCGAATTGGTGAGCAGCCACACTGGAGATGTGGTGCCCCGTAAGGGGTTGCGGGTTCGAGTCCCGTGCCCTCCGCTGCGTGAGGAATGTCCCGGACGCCAAGGTCCGTTCGCCCTTTTCAAGATTATTTTCTCTCGCGTCTCGCGTTTTTCTTTTCTCCGGGGCGTCGCCCTGCGATCGGTTCAGAAGTTGAGCGTGAACTGGGTATAGAAGAAGTCGGCGTCGCCGCGATAGACCAGGCCGGGCGTCTCCTTGTAATAATCTCCCGCGAAGAAGTGCGAGTATCCGAACAACAGATCCGCCCGCGGGGAGAGCGTCCACGTCGCGGTGAGGTCGAGCTCTTGCCCCAAGTAAGAGTCGGCCGGTGAATTGGCGCCGTTGAACGGCGTCATCGCGACGGTATAGGGAACGTCCTTGGTGCTTTCCAGGAAGAAGACGTAATACCAAGCGGCCAGCTTCAGGCGATCGCATGGGGAAAGCGTAAGTTGCACATTGGGCGACTCGATGTTCCGCCGGCCGAATAGGTCCATGTATCCCAAGTATTTGTGGGCGAGCGGAAAGAGGTGGTGGTAGCCGTTGCCTTGGGTACGGGAACCGGACGCCCAGTCGTAGTATGCCCAGAGGGCGGGGGACCAGGGCAGTTCGGGAAACTTTCGCCCCAGTCCGAGCGTCCAGCTTCCCGCCTGATGATCGCGCCCTTGATATTTCCCCAATTGCAGGTCCAGTTCCGCTTCGTAACCCCACGGCCCCGCTTCGCCCGCCAGCCGCGTGCCCAGGGCGTCGAATTCGAAATCTTC
>Ga0067045_1029189_pt1 | contig 23089 bp, 18 predicted proteins | sample TerdegcTABiofilm_FD_59184 | JGI IMG/M metagenome (GOLD analysis project Ga0067045, IMG submission 59184) | Combined Assembly of (Gp0054472, Gp0054536) Wastewater bioreactor microbial communities from Singapore -Terephthalate degrading...
GCAAGCTGGTCAGGATGAGACCGCTGCCGGCTTCATCTACCAGGGCCACCGAGAAGCTCTGGTCGCCGCCGATACCGCTGAAGGCTTGATAGCGGACAATCCCGTAGCCCTGAATGGTGTGTGGCAGGATAGCTCCGTGGCGTTTGAGGGTAGCCTCAGAGCGCTCCAGGCGCGCGGTTTGTTCCTCCAGCCGGGTCAATAGGCGGGCGATGGTGGCTTGATCGGCGTCGTCAGCCAGCGCCAGCAGCCGTTGATAGCGTTCCTCCAGCTTGCCGAGGCGCTTTTCCAGGGTGTAGATCCAATAAGCGGCGATGAACAACAAGAGCGTGGCGGCAATGATCCACGGCAGCACAAATCCTTCCATGAACTTACCTCTTCGGTTCAGATGACGGGTCCCTGATCGATCTGATTATACCTGCTTTCCCATCCTTGTCTAACTGCGAGTGAGGTTGAACTGCTTTCGTCCTGTGTTATACTATTGGATCAGAGGTGTGTTATGACGGTACGGTTGACCCGCCGGCAATTTCTCAAGCTCATTGTCGCCAGCGCGGCTGCCACGGCGCTCTCGCCGGCCTGGCACGCGCGGGCCGATTATCCGCTCCCGCCTGAAGAGGGTTACACGGGGAAATCTCCCTGGGTCTGGATGGGACGTCCCATCCACACCGTGACGTTTTACGAGGAAGCCAGCACTTCCTCTAAACGCTTGGCCACCCGCGCCCGCGACCAGGGGTTCCAAATTTTAGAAGAGGTGCGTGCCCCTTACACGTCCCACAACAATCTCTGGTACAAAACTTTGCTGGGGTACGTGCCTTCGGCGTGGGTGTTGCCCGTGCGGGTTTACGGCCCGCAGCCGTTTATTGAAACGATAGGGGAATGGGGCTTCTGGGGCGAGGTGGCGCAGATCTCAACCGTCGCTTACACTGCGCCAAGCCTCTCGGCCGGGCAGGTGTACCGCTTCTACGGCGGGACGGTTTACCATGTGATAGAGGCCTTCAAGGACGAGCAGGGGACCGGCTGGTACAAGGTCTACGATGAATATCCGCCGACCTCGCCTTCGGCGCAGTGGGTGCTGGCTAAGGACATCCGGCGTATTCCGCGTGACGAACTGGCGCCGATCCACCCTTTTGTCGGCCAAAAGCGCATAGAGGTGGATCTGCAACTCCAGCAGTTGACCTGCTACGAGGGTGAGCGGCTGGCCTTCACCACGCAGGTGGCCTCCGGACTGCCGGGGGAGACGGCCACGCCCGTGGGCGACCATGTCGTGCGGCTCAAGCAACCGTCGCGCCACATGAGCAATATCCCCTATCCGGGCGGACCGGAGCCGTTGGGCGATCCTTTTGATCTGCCGGGCGTGCCGTGGAACACCTTCTTTGATCTGAGCGGCACGGCGATCCACGGGACCTACTGGCACAACGATTTCGGCATCCCGCGCAGTCACGGCTGCCTGAACGTTTCCACCGAGGCCGCGCACTGGATCTATCGCTGGGTTTACCCCATTGGCGGCTACGAGGACGATTTCATCCGCAGCGATGAGCGGGTCGGCACCCCGGTGTTGATTCGGTAGACATTGGGAAGCGCGGCCTGGTCTTGTCTACCGTTTATCTTCTACCTGGAATGTTTGCGCCAACAGCAGCAGGAGCGGGGTGAGCTGCTGGCGGCCTTCCACCTTCACCTGCAGCACATAAAGCCGGTAATCCGGCCCCTGCATGACCCACGCCCGTCCCGGCCCGCCGTTGGATCCGGGCCACGTTTCCTCAAACACAAAAGCTGGCCGCCCCTGCCAGGTGGATTCCTTCACAGCGCCGACTTGTGGCAGGTGTTGTGGGTCGTAAGTCGCTTCCAGCAGGGCCAGGGCGTTGTTGAGCAGCAGCGGCTCGGTGGGACCGGGGGCCCAGGCCAGGGAGAGCTCTTCATTCCGGTAGCGCCATCTCCGGCGGCCTGCGGTCGTGTCCCCTTCGGCGCTCGCCTCGCTGAAATTTTCCGGCACTGCCAGCGTGATCCCGGCGGGCAGCGTGGTGCTCAGGTCCCGCAGCCGGAGCGGGTGCGGCTGGAAGGTGAGGCTGCGTTCGCCGCTCACCTCCAGCGGGGTGTGGACAGTCACGACTAACCGCCATTCGCCGGTGGCCGTTAACGGCAATTGCAGCGGCTCCGGCGCGACGTACAGGCTCCCCGTCTGGGGCTGGAGCCGGAACATCTGATAAGGACGATCCTGGTCGTCCAGGACCAGGGCGGTAACCGTTGCCTCTGCCTGGAGACCGGCCGGCGGGATCAGCGCCACCTCCACCGGGATGGCCTGCAAGGCCGAGACTTGCGTCGGCCAGTGGATCGCCAGCACGAGCGGTGGGAGGGGCGTGGGCGTGGGCGTGGGGGCCGGCGTTGGCGTCGGCGTGGGCGGCCGGGGTGTGACCGTCGGTGGGCTGGCGGTGGGAGTCGGGGCCGGCGTCGGTGCGCAGGCCGCCAGCAGCAGGCCGGCGAACAGGAGGAATACCAGCGTGCGTTTCATGCTTTTGTTGTGAGCTCCCATTAAACGTGAAACGTAAAACGTGATACGTGAAACGTAAAACGTGAAACGTAAAACGTGATACGTGATACGTGAAACGTGATAAAGTGTCCCGCTGGACTTCAGGTTTCACGTCGCTTACCAGGTACAATGGCGCAGTGTAACACGTGAACCGGATTTCGCCAAGCGCAAAAATCTCAGGTTCGCATATAATACCGCCATTCTAAACCTGACTGCGCGATTCTTGATTCCTGATTCTTGATTCTATGGAGCCACCTATGATTACTCGTCGCCTTTGGATTGCTGTCGTTTTGTTGGGCTTTGCCGGGCAACTGGCCTGGGCGGTAGAAAACCAGTTCTTCAACACCTTCATCTATGATCAGATCACTCCCGACCCGCGCCCGATCTCCTGGATGGTCGCAGCGAGTGCCGTCACGGCGACGCTGACCAGCATCTTGATGGGCGCGCTGAGCGACCGGACCCGCACCCGCTGGGGCCGGCGCAAACCCTTCATCCTGCTGGGCTATCTGGCCTGGGGCGTGTTGACGGCGCTCTACCCCACGGCGGCCTTTTTCCATCCCGTGGCGCTGGCCGTGGCGCTGGCGATCCTGTTTGATTGTGTGATGACCTTCTTCGGCTCCACTGCCAACGACGCCACGCTCAACGCTTATGTGACCGACATTACTACGCCGGCCAATCGGGGCCGGATGGTGAGCGTGCTGGAGATTATGACCTGGGTGGCCGTGCTCATTGTCTATGGCGGCTCCGGGCTGATCATTGAGGCGTGGGGGTACTACACCTTTTTCTACCTGATCGGTGGCCTGGTTTTCGTCGTCGGCCTGATCGGTGGGCTGCTGATCCGGGAGCCGGAGTCGCCACCGCGCCCCACCACCGGCTACTGGGCCGATATCGCCGCAACTCTGCGCCCGGCGACGTTGCGCGCGCACCGCGATCTGTTCCTGTTGTTGCTGGCGATGGGGTTGTGGGGGGTAGCGCAGCAGATCTTCTTCCCCTACCTGATGATTTATCTCAACCACTTTATCGGCGTTACGGCGGCGCAGTCGTCGTTGTTGATCTTCCTGGCGATTTTCATCGGCGGCATTGTGCTCTCGTTCCCGCTGGGACTGGCGGTAGATCGCTGGGGGCGGCGGCCGGTGGCGTTGGCAGCAGTGCTCGGTGAACTGGTGGGACTCGTGGCCTTCTCGCTGGCGCGCTCGTTCCCGCTGCTGGTCCTCACAGGCGTGCTCTGGCTGGCCCCGTTGACCGCCTGGACGATTGCGACCGGTGCCTGGAGCAAAGATCTCTTCCCGGAGGCCCAGCGCGGTCAGTTTGCCGGTTACGTGATCCTCTTCACGGTTGCCTTCACCATGGTGCCGGGACCGCTGCTCGGCGGCTGGCTGGCGACCCGTTTTGGCATCCCGACGGTGCTGGAGGGCCGCGCCGGATTTATCCCGACGCCGGTCATCTTCCAGGCGGCCGCGGCGGCGACCTTGCTGGCGGCGCTGCCGCTCTTCTGGATCAAGACAAAAAAGACGATGGACGACAAACCACTGACCACCACTGAGTAAGCGGTGATCAGTGATCAGTTTTGAGGGGGTCTCTGTGAACCGGCGGTTCGCCAGCGGTTGGATGAAAATTGAGCGCTCAACCAAGACGACGAACTAAAGTTCGCGCTACGTTTGCTACTAACTGATTGACTCATTGACTAAAGACTAAGCGACTATCAGAGGGTGCTATGCCCGCGTTAATCCGTTTCCTGTTGTCCAATGCCGTGCGGATCACCCACGCGCCGCCCGGCACGCCGGAACGGCCCTGGCTGGAGCACGTCCTGTTGCCTGCGCCGGCAGTGCCGCCGGAGCAGGTCCGGCTGGCCGTGAGCGAAGCGGCCGGCTGTATCTGCGTTACCGCCCCGGATGGAACGGCGTTGCTGGAGGAGGCCCGGCCGGCCGAGGTGCGCGCCGGCGGGCGCGTCCGGCTGGCCTTCCACCTGCGGCCCGGCGAGGGCTTCTACGGCGGCGGCGAGTGGTTCAACGCTTTCCGCCGGGAGCGCGGCGTGGTGCATCTGCGCGCGCGGGAATCCCCGGCGCTCTTGCAACACCGGCAGACCTACTCCACGCTCCCCTTTTTCCTCAGCGACCGGGGATACGGGCTTTTCTTGCTCAACAGCCACGCGAGCACCTGGCGCTGGGTCCCGGAGCGCGGCGTGCTGGAAGTGGACGCGATTGGGCCGCCGGCCGATTATGTCGTTTTCTACGGCCCCGGCTTCAAGGAAATCGTGGCGGCCTATACGGCCTTGACCGGGCGGCCGCCACTCCTGCCCCGCTGGGCCTTCGGCCTCTGGGTGACCGGCTATCCGCAGGCCCCTCAGGATGAGGTGGTGGCGCATGTGGCCGAGCACCGGCGGCGGGCCATCCCGCTGGATGCGGTGATCCTGGACTATCATTGGGAAGAGCGCTTCCACAACTTCCGCTGGCGGCGGGAGATCGTCCCCGACCCTGACCGGCTGATCGCCGACCTGCGGGCGCAGGGCGTCCGCCTGGGGCTGATCCTGACGCCGTTCCAGAACAACCGGACCCGCTGGCTGCTCAAGGTGTTGCTCTACCTGTTCATCAAGGACATTCCGCCGGGGCTGTTCACCGCCGACGAGCGGGCGCTGCCGGAGTATGAAGCGGCCCGTGCGCATGGTTACTTCGCCCACACGCGCGCCGTCTGGTGGTTCGGCGGCGGCGGAATGGTAGATTTCACCAACCCGGCGGCCGCCACCTGGTGGAACGCGCAGCTCAAGCCGCTCTATGACCAGGGAGTCGCTTTTTTCAAGAACGACGACGGCGAATATCTGCCCGACGACGCGGTGAGCGCGCTGGGCATGGATGGGCGCGAATACCACAATCTCTACGGCTTCTTTTACGGGCGGGCATTGTATGAGGGAATGGCCGCGCTGGATGACCGGCGGCCGCTCGTCTACGCCCGCTCGGTCTGGGCCGGCTCGCAGCGCTACCCGGCGCTTTTCCTCGGCGACCAGCAGCCGACTTTTGACCACATCCGCAGCACGCTGCGCGCCGGGCTGAACCTGGGGCTGGCGGGCTTCGCCTATTGGACGGCCGACGTCTTCGGCCTGGACGGCCAGACGACGCCGGAGACGCATATGCGCTACGCCCAATGGGCGCTGCTCGTGCCGGTGGCGCGTTATTTCATTCGCCCGCCGGCGGTGGATGCCACCCGCTTCCCCTGGTCGCATAACGCGGCGGTGGAGGCCAATTTCCGCGCCTGCGCGCAATTGCGCTATCGGCTGTTGCCGACCTACAGCGCCCTCGCCTGGGAGGCCCATCAGACCGGTTTACCGTTGCTGCGCCCCTTGTTGCTGGAGTTCCCGGACGATCCCCGTTTACGGACGGTGGAGGATGAGATCATGCTCGGCCCGTCGTTGTTGCTCGCGCCGGTAGTGGAGCCGGGGGCGACGCAGCGGCGTATCGTCCTGCCGGCTGGCCGGTGGCATGATTTCTGGACTGACCGGAGTTGGGAGGGCGGTGGAACGATTGAGTACGACGCGCCGCTGGAGCGGCTGCCGTTGCTCGTGCGCGGCGGTTCGCTCCTGCTATTGGGCCCGCCGTTAGAGTGCATCCCTGACGATCACCGCTTTGATCGGCTGGAACTCCATGCCTGGCCGCCTTATCCGGCCACGACGTTGCTCTACGACGATGACGGGCAGACGCGCGCCTACGAACGCGGCGCTTGCTCCGTCACCCGGATGGTGGCCGAGGCGAGCCTGGATGGCATCGTGGTGTGCATCAGCGCCGCCGAGGGCAGCTTCCCGGAGCAGGTCGCCGTGCGAGAGATCACCGTTATCTTGCATCGTGTGGCGCTTCCCGCCAGCGTCACTGTCAATGGGCGGCCGGTAGCGGGGTGGGAGCATTCCGGTGACGAGACCCGCATCGTGGTAGCGTGCCCGGTGGATCAGGAGACCGTCGTCGCCGTGCAGGGCTGAATTGAACTATGGTACAATCAACCTCAGCCGTGATCGTGGTATCGGCGATAAGTGTTATTCACGATTTTAACCCTGGCCCATCATCGGTTATAATATACACTTATCGTGACTGACACGGGTTATTACTTTTAGAGGAGGGAAGGATGAGCGAACGACCACGGGTGGTCATCACCGGCGTAGGGGCGCTGACTCCGTTGGGTTTGACCGTCCGCGAGACCTGGGATAACTTGCTCGCGGGGAAATCGGGCGTTGGTCCCATCACGTTTTTTGATGCCTCTCAATTGCCCACACGGATTGCCGGTGAAGTCAAAGGTTTTGATCCCGGCCAATACATGTCACCGAAAGAGGCGCGACGGATGGCCCGCTGTTCGCAACTGGCGGTGGCTTGCATTCAAGAGACGCTGAGCGACGCCGGACTGCCCACCCCGGTTCCCGACGGCGAGCGGACCGGCACGGCGATCGGGGTCGGAATGGGGGGGCTGGATTTTGCGCTGGCCCAGTCGCGCACTTTCTGGGCGAAGGGATTGCGGGCGACCAGTCCTTTTGCGCTGGTGGCCTCGCTGCCCAATATGCCTTCGTATCATGTCAGCCTATATGCTAAGGCGATGGGGCCGATCACGACGCCGGTGGCAGCCTGCGCGGCGGGCGTTCAGGCCATCGGCGAGGCCACCGAGATGATCCGCATGGGCCGCGCCGATCGGATGCTGGCCGGTGGTGTGGAGGGGCTGGTAGACGAAGTGCCCATTGCCGCTTTCAGTGTGATGGGGGCGCTCTCCACTCGCAACGACGAGCCGCAACGGGCCAGCCGGCCGTTTGACAGGGACCGGGATGGTTTTGTTTATGCCGAGGGGGCCGGCATCGTCGTGGTGGAGCGGCTGGACCTGGCGCTGGCGCGCGGCGCGCGCATCTATGCTGAGGTGCTCGGCTACGCCTCCTCGTCGGATGCGTACCACATCGCGCAGCCGGATCCCGAAGGCAAAGGGGCGCAGCGGGCGATGCGCTGGGCCTTGGAGGACGCCGGAGTCGCGCCGGAGGAGGTGGATTACATCAACACCCACGGGACCGGCACGCCGCTTAATGATCCCATTGAGACTTTCGCCATCAAGCAGGTCTTTGGCGCGCACGCTTACCGCCTGGCGATCAATTCTACCAAATCCATGATCGGCCACGCAATGGGGGGCGCTTCGGCCATTGAGACGATTGTGATGGCGCTGTCTTTGCTGGAAGGGGTGCTTCATCCCACGGCTAATCTGGAGCATCCCGATCCGGCTTGTGACCTGGATTACATCCCCGGAGCAGCACGCAAGGCCGATGTGCGGGTGGCGCTCAAAAATGCTTTTGGCTTTGGCGGTCAGAACGCTTGCCTGGTATTGCGACGATGGGAGGGGCGGTAATCCAATGCGTATCTATGTTCATGATTCCTATATCAAGACCCGTTACCGGGTCGGGCAAATTACCATGTTTGGGGGCATGGGCTTGCTGTTGGCCGGGGCCGTCGTGGCGCTGGTGCGTCCGACCTGGTGGGTGCCGGTGATGGTGGCGCTGGTGGGGGGATATATCCTCTCCAGCGTGGGGAGCTATTATGGCGACCGCTTTGCCGGCGATCTGGCTCACTACAAAAAGGTGCCGGAGGCGCTCAAGGGGCTGGATGATCGCTTTGTGCTGTTAGAGTATCTATCGCCGACGCCTTTTCTTTTGTTGGATCCGGGCGGTGCTACCGCAATCCTGGTCAAAACCCAGGGGGGGGCCATTACTTTTGTCAACGGCAAGTGGCAGCACAAGCAATCCATGGGTTGGTTCCGCCGGTTGGGCGGTCAGGAGACCATTGGTCAACCGGAACGTGAGGCTGAGGCCGAGGCGGAACGGGTGCGGCAGGCGTTGCAGGCCAGGCTGCCCGATAAGGAAGTGCCGGTGCGTTCAATCATCCTGTTTGTTAACCCCAAAGTGGAGTTGGAGGCCAAGGATTCCCCTGTGCCGGCCTTGATTCCCGAAAAGGTGAAGGAGTGGCTGCGGGGACCAGGCCGGCGGCCGGCCATGCCGATTGAGACCCGGCGCGCCCTGCTGGACCTCTTGGGCGTGGGAGAAGAAGAGACGGAGGACTGAACGGTCAAAAAAGTGGCCGGTACGAAAAGTACCGGCCACTTTCATTTCACTCACAGCTTCATTTATGGCCGCATGGCCTTCAGGCGGGCTTCCCACTTGGCGTAGAGCCGGTTGTAGGTTTCCTCGCTGATTTTCCCCTGGGCCAGTTGTGTGTCCAGATTGTCCAGCAGAGCCTCAATTTCTGCCGGCGTGGTGGGATTGGCCGGCGCGGCGGCGGCTCCGGCGGCCGCGGGGGCGGCCCCGGGTGCAGCCGGTGCGGCGGGCGCGGCCGGTTGGCCGGGCCGCACAGATTGGCCGACCATTTGTGCCATCGCTACCCCCAGGCCCAGACCGGCGCCCAGCTCAGCGCCGGTGGCAGCGGCGCCCCCGCTGGGATTGGCGGCGGCATCGCGCAGCGCCTGGGCGGCCTGGTATTGCATGTAAGCGTTCATGTCGCCGATGGCGCCCATAGAAGCGCGGGCGTCAATGGCTTTCGCGGTCTCCTCGGTTGGTGCCAGGGCTTCAATGTAAAACGAGGTCAGTGTGACACCGCGGGCAGCAAACTCTTCCGCTGCTTTGGCCCGTACCCCGGCGGTGATCTCCTCGGCAAACGCGGCCATCTGGATGACCGACTTGCCGATCTCGCCGAAGATGTCCATCAGCTTCGTCATGATGATGCTGCGGAAGAAGCTCTCAATATCGCGCGTGCTATACAGGCCCTGGGTGCCGACAATCTTGGCGACAAAGAGCTGCGGGTCGTGCACGGTGATCGCGTAAGTGCCGTGGCCGGTCAGCCGGGCCATGCCCAGGATGGGGTCCTGGATGGTGATGGGCTGAGCGGTGCCCCATTTCATGTCGGTTAGCTCGCGCAGGGTCACAAAATAGATCTCGGCCTTGAACGGGGTCTGGCCGGAAAAAGCTTTGCCGATCAGGTCAACCAGCAGGGGGACGTTGGCCGTCGTGAGCGTGTGGCGTCCCGGCCCGAACACGTCCAGCGCCTTGCCGTCGCGGAAGAAGACCGCTGCCTGGCTCTCACGGACAATCAGCTGCGTGCCGATGCGAAAGTCGCCGGATCCCTGTTCCGGGATGCGATGCACGATTTCATTGCGTCCCTCATCTACGTATTCCGCTATATCAAGAATGCGTGCCATGGTGCTCTCCTCTGTTTAATGAAAAGTTCTCTCTTAATGGGATGCTCGCCCTGAGGTCTATTCCCCGGCCGGCACCTGGCCGGCGGCGCCGCTGAGAAATTCCCGCCGCTGATCAAAAGTGGTGTTGGCCTCCCGGCAGAGGTCGCGTACCAGCAGGATCAGAGAACGGGCATCTTCGCCGGTTATGCCCTCACGGGCGTGGCTGATGGCGGCTTCAATGCGGCTCGCGTAATCCAGCAGCGCAGCGTCAAACTGGTAGACCGCATCCAGTTCCTCTTCTTTCACCCGGACGGCGTCAAAGAAGCCGCCGTAGCCATAGGCGGCAGTGCGCACCCGGTCGATAAAAGTCTGCAATTGGGTGGCCGCGCTGCCGGTCTCGTCCAGCAGATCAAACCGGCCCGCAGCTATCAGGTCTTGCTGCAGGCCGTCCAGATGTGTTTTGACCGTGCGCATCCGGTTGGCGATGGTATCGCGCAGCAGTTTATCAGCTTCACGGCGTAGTTCCTTTTGCTTGTAGCCGTTGTATCCCGGCACGACCTCAGCAATACCACGTTCCAGGCCGTACATATTCCCCTTGATCCGGTCCAGCAAACTCATGGGTTCCTCCTCGTTTGAATTGATGCCAATGACTTTCAACGTCAGCTCGTGTTCCCCTCAACAAATGTATTGTAGCATAAAAGAGAGCACAAGGGAAGTCACCGCCGACGACGGGCGTGAGACTTACACCACGAATGTCCCCCGGTGGTCATGTGACAGGCCGCTGCCATGGATACCTGTGGAGGGCAGATCATTTGTGCAAGTCCTGTGCTATAATAGGTTACGTAGTGCTGTGCTAAAAGTTGCTCGGGGCTGAAAAGACGGGGCGCCCATTTTGACATCAACCAAAAGGGAGAAATCATGTCACAGGATCGTACGCGTAAAACCGTGATTGCCGGGGTTTTGGGGGCCATTGCGGCGCTGTTGGGCTGGACGCACTGGGGCTTTATCCCCTGGATTGGCGGGGCGGCGTTGACCATCATGCATGTCCCGGTCATCATCGGGGCCGTGCTGGAAGGGCCGGCGGTCGGAGTGGCGATCGGCGTCATTTTTGGGTTGTTCAGTATGTTGCAGGCGGCGATTGCGCCAACGGGACCCTCCGACGTGCTCTTTACCAACCCTCTGGTGGCGCTGATACCGCGGTTATTCATTGGACCGGTGGCCTGGTTGTGCTGGCGGGCGTTAGAGCGCTGGCCGGCGGCCGGGTTGATCACCGCCGGGATTGCAGGAAGTTTGACCAACACGGTGCTGGTGCTGGGGGCGATTGGTCTGTTGGGGGCAGCCCCCTGGGCGGCTTTGCTCCCGTTAGTGGCCACCAATGGTTTGCCTGAAGCGGCCGCTTCGGCCGTGATCACGCTGGCGGTGGTGGCAGCCTGGCGGCGGATTGAGGTGGGACGGCGTAAAGGCGCTAATCTGTAAGGCAGTCCCGCCGCGAACGGCGCGGCTGAAGCGGCTGTGCTGGTATGTCACTGGGGGGCCAACCGGGCAACGGTTGGCCCCCCAGTTTTTCGTTTCGCGCGGAAAAGTGAACTTTTGGGTTTTATTGACTTTTCGTTCACCTTTATGATACGATTCTTTGGTATAGTGTTTACAGCCTTAATTAAGAAATTTAAGAATTCCATTAAGAAACAGCGCAAACCACAGGAATTCCCCATGAACTGGTGTTCACCAGCCGGGGATGGAAATAGGTTCGTAGTGCCGCGCTTCAGCGCGGCTCAGACGGCGCTAAAGCGCCTCACTACAAACTCAGAACGTTATTTTCAATTATTTTCAAAGGAGGGACGATGGGACAAGGCAAAGTTTTGGTGACCGGCGGGGCCGGGTTTATCGGCTCGCATGTGGTGGATGGGTTGATTGAGGCAGGATATGACGTTGCTATTGTGGACGATCTTTCTACAGGCCATCGGCGCAATCTTAACCCCAAGGCGCGTTTCTACGAAATCAGCATCTGCGACCCGGGGCTGGCCCAGGTGTTTGAGCAGGAGCGCCCGGACTATGTGGACCACCACGCTGCGCAGATGAACGTGCGCCGGTCTATCATTGACCCGGAGTATGACGCCCGGGTGAACATTTTAGGCTCGCTGAACCTCATTCAGTGTGCCGTGAAGTACGGCGTCAAAAATTTCGTTTACATTTCTTCGGGGGGGGCAGCCTATGGTGAGCCGGAGTATCTGCCCTGTGACGAAGCGCATCCGATCAACCCCATCTGCCAGTACGGCGTCACCAAGCACACGGTGGAGCATTACCTGTTCCTTTATGGCCGGAATTACGGGCTGAACTATGCTGTACTGCGTTACCCGAACGTCTACGGGCCCCGTCAAGATCCCTATGGGGAGGCCGGGGTGGTGGCTATTTTTACCCGCCAGATGCAACACGGGCAGCAGGTTTACATCAACGGCAGCGGCGAGCAGGTGCGCGACTTTGTCTATGTCTCCGATTGTGCCCGGGCTAACGTGATGTTGATTGAGGATGGCGGCCGCGAGATCTTTAATCTGGGTTGTGGCGTGGGAACCTCTGTCAACGAAATTTACCAGCATTTGAAGGAAATCAACCAGTATCCGCTGGAGGCCAGGCACAACCCGGCGATCGTCGGGGAAACTTTCCGCATTTACCTGGATGCCAGCAAGGCCAGGCGGATGTTGAACTGGGAGCCCACTGTGGGCCTGCGTGAGGGGTTGGAACGGACGGCGGCCTATTTCCGGGAGCATGATCAGGAGCCAGGGAGCGGTGATTAGTGAGGAGTGTATGGTAATAGTTACATGAAGCAGCAGGATGAAACACTGGAATCTTGCGGCGCTCAGGAAGAACTGGGCGACTATTGGACTGACAACTAAGTGGCTATTTTTTGAGGAGAGCGATGGACGAGAAAGTTTTAGTGATTGATAACGATCCAGGACTGCTCACCTTGCTCAAGTTGGGGCTGGAGAGGGACGGCTTCACGGTTTATACGGTGGCCAGCGGACAGGAAGGGCTGCGCCAGGCCTATGAAATCCACCCGGACGTGATCATTCTGGACATCATGATGCCGGATATGGACGGTTGGACGACCTGTCAGCGGTTACGCAACATTTGCGATACCCCCATTATCATGCTCACGGCCAAGACTTCGCAGATGGATGTGTTGAAAGGGTTATCGCTGGGGGCCGACGATTACCTGGCCAAGCCGTGCAGCCTGGATGAGCTGAAGGCGCGTATCCGCACGGTGTTGCGGCGAAGCGGGGGCCGCAAAAGCGAATCGTGGCAGCTGGTCTACGATGACGGGAATCTGCGCATTGATCTGCGGGATGGGGCGGTCATGTTGCAGGGGAAGATCGTGGATCTCACTCCTACCGAGTCGCGGCTGCTGCTCTACCTGGTGAGTCAGAAGGGGCGGATCGTGCCCCACAAAGAGCTGCTCACCAGTGTCTGGGGGCCGGAGTATGCGAAAGAGGTGGGGTATCTCAGCGTCTACGTGCGGTATCTCCGGCGCAAGATTGAGGATGATCCGGAACACCCTGCCTACATCCGCACCCGCTGGGGCGTGGGATATTATTTTGCCGGTAGCGGCATGTTAGAGAAATTTCAGAGCCCCAGCTTTGTCGAAAGTGCGCTGCAATGAACAAAAAAATCAATGTTCTCCATCTCCTGCGCCGGTGGTGGTGGATGTTGTTAATCAGTCTGTTGGTGCCGGCCGGCGGGGCGCGATATTTGACCGCCCGGCAGCCCGACTACTATCAGGCGCGGGTCACCTTGATGATCGGAACCAACTTGCAGAGCGCGGAACCCGATCCGTGGAAGATCAACGTGACCAACAGCCTGGCGAGCGCCTATGCGCTGCTGGTCAAAGAGCGACCGGTGACCGAAGCGGTGATTAAGCGCCTGGCTTTGCCGTTAACACCGGAGCAACTGGCCCAACGGATCACTACCCAGGTTTCAACGGAGGCGCAGTTGTTGACCCTGATGGTGGTGGATGGTAATCCTGATACGGCGGCGTTGATTGCCAACGCTCTGGCCGACGAGTTGGTGCGGCGCAGCCCGGTCTCGGGCGAGGAACAGCGGCGGCGGCAGGCTTTTGTCAAGGCGCAGATGGATGACCTGGAAAAGCGGATTGATTTCCTCAACCAGGAAATTGATAAAGTACGCGCTTCACTGTTGGAACTGACCTCGGCGGCGGAGCTGGAGGAAGCGCAGAGCCGGCTCACCCAGCTGGAAAAGTCCAAGGTAGATTATCAGACCGCCTATGCCGGTCTGCTGGCTTCTTATAGCCAGGATTCCCCTAATATTGTCTCGGTGTTTCAGCAGGCGGTCAAGCCCTCCTCGCCATTGCCGCGCCGCGATCTGCTGATTGTTGGGATTGCTGCGTTGGGCGGCCTGGCGCTGGGGGTTGCCGCAGCGCTCTTGATTGAATACCTGGACGATTCGTTGCGTTGGGAAGGGGAGTCCAAGCGCACGCTGTTGGACCTGCCGGTGGTAGGAGCCATTCCCACCTCCCGATATTCCAATGTCATGAACAATTTTGACCCGCTCTCGCCGGCCACCGAGATGATCCGAGCCTTGCGGACAAATATTTTTCTGGTGGCAGGCGACCGCCCGCTGCGGACGTTGTTGGTTACCAGCGCCGACATCCAGGCCGGCAAGACGTTTACGGTAGCCCGGCTGGGGCTGGCGATGGCGAACAGCGGCAAACAGGTCATCCTGGTGGATTCCGATCTGCGGCGACCAGCACTGCACGAACAATTTGATCTGCCCAACCTGGAAGGGCTTTCCGATGTGCTGGTCAATCCAGAATCCATGCTGGGCAATTTGTCGGCGCTGCTTCAGCCCAGCGGTCATCCCAATCTGGCAGTGCTGACGGCCGGGAAGCCCCCTATTGATCCCAGCCTGTTGCTCACTATGCCGCGGCTCAAAGAGTTGTTGCAGGCGTTGGAGGGATTGGCTGACGTGGTTGTGATTGACAGCCCCCCTGTCATGGTGGGACCGGATAGCACGTTGTTGGCGATGGCGTCCGACGGGGCGGTGTTGGTGGTCAGCTCGGGACGGAGCACCCGGTCGGCGCTGACCACGGCTAAAGAGCAGCTAACCGAACATGGCGATGTGACTCTGTTGGGGGTGGTTTTCAACCGGGTGACTCCGAGCTCCAATGGCTATTACTACTATGGTTATGGGTTGCCACGCCAGCGTCGGTTCCGTCGCGTCTGGAAATGGCTCAAGGTGCATCTGCCGTTTTTGCATTTGCCCGAGCTCAAGCGAGAGAAGGTAGATGTGCTGGCGCTGGCCGAGGTGGCAGACATTCTGGGGGTTCAGCGTGCCACGGCGCGGCGCTGGTGCCAGAGCGGTCGCCTCAAGGCTTACCGTTCCGGGCTGCGGTGGTATGTCAAAAAGGACGATTTTCGGGCCTTTGTAGAACAGTTTTCTAAACCATGAGCGCTTTTTCCCGTATCGTTGCTAAAAACTCTTTCTTCAGCTTGCTCGGCCAGGTCGGCATCAAGGCGTTGAGTTTTGTCTTTTCCGTCTTTGTGGTGCGCCGGCTGGGCGGTGAAAGCTACGGCCAATACATGACGGTATTGGCCTACGTCAACATCTTTGCCATTTTCTCGGACCTGGGGCTGGCTCCGTATGCGTTGCGCGAGATCGCGAAGGATAAGAGCAAGACCTTCAACCTCTTTTCCAATGTCGTGGCGCTCCGGCTGCTGCTCTCCATCCCGGCGGTGGCGCTGGCGACCGGGTCGGCGTGGTTTTCCGGCCGTGACCCGGCGTTGGTCTGGGGGATTTTCGTCTATAGCTGCGGCCTCTTTATCTATGCCGTTCAGGGTCCACTGGATGCGCTGCTCATAGCAAAAGAGCGACTGGATTACTCTTCGCTTTTCAGTGTTATCAATCAGCTGGTCTTTGTCATGCTGGGCACGCTGGTGTTGGTGCAGGGCTATGGCGTTCTGGGCCTGATTGGGGCTTCCCTGATGGCCGTGTTGGTGCCGACCGTGCTTAGCGCCGGTACCATCCGCCGTCGCCTGGGCGGGTTGCAAGTGCAGGTGACGCCGCGCGACTGGGGATACTTACTGAAGCGCGCCCTGCCCTTCGGGGTGATCGGTTTCACGCTGGGCCTTTCGTACAAGGTGGATACCGTTCTGCTCCAGTACTTTTGGGGGGATGCCGAGACCGGCTGGTACAACATTGCTTACAACCTTATTTTCATGCTGACCACTATCTCCCATGCAGTGAACGTCTCACTCTACCCCTCCATGGTTCGCCAACATGCCACCGCGCCGGACCAGATGGGGCAGATTTACAGTCGCGCGCTGAAGTATCTGTTCGCTCTCTCCGTCCCGGTCGCGGTGGGGACCACCGTGTTAGCCGATCAGATCATTGTTTTCCTGTACACGCCGGCCGCCAGTCCGGCGATCTTGCCGCTCCGGATCCTGATTTGGGTGCTGCCGTTGATGTTCTTGACCGAGCTGCTGGGCAACATTGTGGTCATCCACAATCAGGAGCGCCGGGTGGCGCGCGCCATCGGGATCAGTACCGGCGTCAACGTGGTCCTCAACCTGATCCTGATCCCGTCCTTGGGCCTGCGGGCAGCGGCGGTGGTCACCGTCATCACCGAGGCAGTGTTGGTCGTCCAATACCTCTGGTTGCTGCGGCGTGAACTGCGGGCCGTGGATCGGCTTAACACCTTTGTTAAACCGGTTCTGTCGGCAGCGCTGATGGGACTCTGCGCCTGGCTCCTGCGCGGTTGGCCGCTGTTGGTGGTGGTAGCGCTGGCGGGTGGGCTCTATCTGGCCGGCCTGGTGGTATTGAAAGCGGTGGATCAGAAAGAGGTGCTCTTTGTCCGCCAACTGCTGACCCGTCGCACGCCGGCGGCTGCCGAGGAGGGGATTTCTCAATGAAGATCTTGCTGGCAGCGCATCATTTCCCCCCGCAGTTCCTGGGCGGGGCCGAATGGCAGGCCTACCGCATGGCACGCTGGCTCCGCGCGGCGGGACACGAGGTGCGGGTGCTCTGTGTGGCCTCGGACACGCAAGGGCGGGTGGGGGAACTGACCTACCAGGACGAAATCTACCAGGGATTGCCGGTGCGCCGGCTGGCTTTCAACCTGCCTGCCGTGCCAGACCCCCTCCGTTGGAGTTTCCGCAACCCGTTGGTGGAGCAGCACACTGAGGCGCTGCTGGCCGAGTTCCAACCCGATCTCTTACATCTGGTCAGCGGCTATCTGCTTTCCGGGAGCGTGCTCGCCGCCGCTGAGACGCTTGGTTTTCCCACCGTGTTGATGCCGATGGACTACTGGTTCCTCTGCCCCCGGATCACGCTGCTACACCCGGATGGCTGTTTGTGTCCGGTGCCTGAGGATCGTTGTGCCTGCGTGATCTGTTTGCGCCAGGACAAACGGCGGTACCGGTGGGCCAATGCGGTGACCGGGGGGCGGGTGACCCGCTGGCTGCGCGCGCTCGGGAGCTCGCGGTTTTGCCCTAAGGGATGGCGGGCACAGGTGGCGCGGGAGACACTCCGAGAACGCGACCGCTATCTTCAGGAGCGCTTTGCTGCTGCCAGCGCGGTGGTGGTCAATTCTCGCTTTCTCCAGCGGACGTTGGAGCAGCACGGCTTCACGGCGTGCCGGCTGATCCAGGTTCGGCAGGGGTTGGAGCTGCCCCCCTCGGCAGGAACGAGGTTGGCACGCTCAGATGGCGTTTTCCGTATCGGCTACGTGGGGCAGTTGGTGCACTACAAGGGGGTGGAGACGCTGGTACGGGCCTTCCGACAGCTGCCTCCCACGGGGCGTCCGCTGGAACTCGTGCTTTACGGCGACCCCACGCGCTTTCCGGCCTTCGCCCGCGACCTGCGGCGTGGTATCGGTGACGATGCCCGCATCCAGCTGGCCGGCACTTTCACCCATGACCGGCTGGCCGAGGTCTACGGCGGGCTGGATCTGTTGGTGGTTCCCTCGCTCTGGTACGAGAACAGCCCCAATGCGATTTTGGAGGCCCAGGCGTTTCAGGTGCCGGTGATCGCTTCCAACCTGGGGGGTATCCCTGAGCTGGTGCAGGATGAGGTCAACGGTCTGCTGTTTGAGCCGGGTAACCCGGCAGCCCTGGCCCGCCAGCTGCAACGGGCAGTGGCGGAACCGGGGTTGTTAGCACGGCTGCGCGCCGGGAGCGGGCCGGTCAAGAGCCTGGACGAGGAGATGCAGGAGCTGGTACAGGTATACCGGGAAGTGAGTGAGGGCAGGGGAGATTAGGGAGAAGGGAGAGGTGGAGAAGAGAGCAGAGAGCAGAGAGCAGAGAGAAGAGAGTAGAGAGTGGGATAAGGAAGAAGGGAGAGGGAAGAAGTTTGCTGAAGGCTGAGCTGCTGAACCGCTAAACCGCTAAACCGCTCGCAGAGGGGGACGATGGTTTCAACTGGTATGGAAGAAGCACCGCTGAGTTACCGGCACTACTGGCAAAAGTTCTGGGAACTGGGGCCGGATTTTCGCCGCTGGATTGTCCCTGGTGTCGTCCGGGGTCTCTGGCGCGCGCGGAATTTCGCCTCCAAAGAGATCGTCTTTCTGGGCCGGGACGTGACCCTCATCCGGCGCAACCGGCAGGCCCGCATTCTTACCGGGCGCGGTTGCCGCATCGCCGATCACTGTTTCGTAGATGTCGGCGGGACGCTCCAGCTGGGGGAGCGGGTGGTCGTGGGGCCTTACACCCGGATCATGGCAGCGACGGAGGTGCGCCTTGGCGCGCGCTGCATGATCAGCTGGAACTGTAGCATCTTTGACTCGGTCGGGCACCGGCTCTGGCTGGAGGAGACCGGCGAGACGGAGATTGAGGCTCCGATCACGATCGGCAACGATGTCTGGATTGGCCCTTACTCCATCATCATGAAGGGCGTGACCATCGGCGACAACGCCGTCGTGGGGGCCGGCTCGGTGGTGCGGCGCGATGTGCCGCCCAGTACCCTGGTCTACGGTAATCCGGCCCGGCCGGCGGGCAAAGTAGCCCGGTGGGAACGTTGAGCTGGCCTGGCGCGCCGGACGGCGCTTAAGCGCCCTACTAAGAACCTTTCCACCTTTTCTGAGGCTATCCTGGCAGGATGAGGGTGATGAAAAAGAAGATGTGGCTCGTGGGGGGAGTTGGGATCGTGGTACTGCTGGCCGTGGCCGGCCTGACCTTGCGGGGGCGTGGCCTGGGGATGGCGGCGCTCCATCACGGGCGGGCCTTCCTGGATCACAAGAATGCAGTAAGGGGGGGAAACTTCACCAATGTGATCTTTTTGCACCACTCCACCGGGCGGGCCTTGATCCAGGAGGGTGGGGTGCGGGAGCGGCTGACGGCGGCCGGTTTCCAATTTTGGGACCACGATTACAACTGGGAGGGCCTCAGTCGCCCGGATGGGACGCTGGCCGGCTACAGCTACAGCATTCCCGGCGACAACACCGATCCCGACGGGTTGGCGCGGCTTTTCGCCCAGCCGGTCTATGCCTGGCCGCTCAACGCTTTCAGCGGGCTGCTGCAGCACGAGGTCATCATCTTCAAATCCTGTTTCCCGGTGAGCAACATTGAGAACGACGAGCAGCTGGAAGAGGACAAAGGCTACTACCGGCAGATCCGCGCCGTGATTGACAAACATCCCGAACATTTCTTCATCCTTTTGACGCAGCCGCCGCTCAATCCGGCGGAGACCACGCCGGAAGCTGCCGCCCGCGCGCGCGCCCTGGCCGACTGGTTGGCCTCGCCGGAGTTCCTGGCTGGACATCCCAACCTGGCCGTTTTCAACTTCTTTGACCTGCTGGCCGAAAGCGATCCGCAAGCGCCCGACTACAACATGTTGCGCGCGGCTTATCGCCACGGTACCGATTCGCATCCCAACACGGCGGCCAATGAGACTATCGGCCCGCAATTGGCCGACTTTGTGGCTCAGACGGTGGCCGCTTACCGGACGCAGGTGCAAAGCGGAGGCCCCTGATGCCGCGCGTGGCGATCATTGTCCTGAACTGGAACCGGCGTGCCGACACCATGGCCTGTCTGGAGTCGTTGCGGGCGCTGATCTATCCCGACTACGAAATCGTGGTGGTGGACAATGCCTCCAGCGATGGCTCGGCGGCGGCCATCCGGCAGCAGTTCCCGGAAGTGACGCTCCTGGAGAACGCGGCGAACCTGGGGTACGCCGGCGGCAACAATGTGGGCTTGCGCTATGCGCTGGAGCAGGGGGCGGATTATGCCTTCCTGCTTAACAATGACACGGTGGTAGACCCCGGCTGCCTGAGCGCGCTGGTGGCGGTCGCCGCAGCGGACCCGGCGGTGGGGATGGCCGGTCCGTTGATTTATTACTTTGACCGGCCCACGGTCATCTGGTCGGCCGGCGGGGCCATTGACTGGCGGCGCGGCGCCACCCGCATGATCGGCCTGGACGAGCCGGACGAGGGCCGCTGGACGGAGCCGCGCCCGGTGGATTTCCTCACCGGCTGTGCGCTGCTGGTCAAAGCGGAGACGCTGCGCCAGATTGGGCTGTTGGACGAACGTTTTTTCGCGTATTACGAAGATACCGAGTGGGGCGTGCGGGCCGTCCGGGCCGGTTACCGTCTGCTCCTGGTGCCGGCGGCCAAAGTCTGGCACAAGATCGCGCCCAGCCGGCAGGCAGTTTCGCCCGCCATCTATTACTACATGACCCGCAACCGGCTGCTTTTCTTGCAATCCAGCCGGGCCGGGCTGGGGCCCCAGCTGGCGGTGCTCTGGGAGAACCTGCGGACGCTGGCGAGCTGGACGCTCCGGCCCCGCTGGCGTGACCGGCGGCCGCTGCGGGGAGTGATGGCGCGCGCGCTGGGCGATTACCTGCTCCGGCGGTGGGGGCCGATCACGTGGTAGGGGGCCTATGCGCATCCTGGTGATCTCGCGGTGGTATCCTTACCCGCCTGACAACGGGTCTAAGCTCAGGATTTACAACCTGATCAAACAGCTGGCGCAGCGGCATGAGCTGACCCTGCTCACGTTTGCGCCCGGCCCGGTCGCGGAGGAGCAGTTGCTGGCGTTGCGTGCTTACTGCCGCGACGTGCAGGTGGTCACCTGGCGTCCCTTCCGGCCTGGCCGGTGGCGCGCGCTGCTGGGCTTTTTCGCGCCGGTGCCGCGCTCGGTGGTGGATACCGACAACCCGGAGATGCACGCCCGGGTTCGCGCCGCGGTGACGGCTCAGCCGTTTGACGTGGGGCTGGCCTCCGAGATTGACAGCGTGCCCTACCTGTTGCCGGTCCGGGGGCTGCCCCGTTGTGTAGACGAGCTCCAGGTGGCTGTCATCAAAGACCGGTACCTGGCTCAGCAGCAGCTCTGGCGGCGGCTGCGCGCCGGGCTGACCTGGTGGAAGACCGGTCGCTACGTCCGGCGCTTTCTGGCGCAGTACGCCGGGTGCGCGGTGGCCTCCGAACGGGAGCGGGCGAATATCCTGGCGGTAGCGCCGCAGGCCCGGCGGGTGGTTGTCGTGCCCAACGGGGTGGACCTGGCGTGGCACACAGGCGATTTCGGCGCGCCGGAGCCGGATACGTTGATCTTCTCCGGGGCGTTGACTTATGAGGCGAACTTTGACGCCATGGCTTACTTCCTGCGGGAGATCTTCCCGCAGGTGCGGGCGCAACGGCCAGCGGTGCGGCTGCGCATCACCGGCCGGACGGAGGGGGTGCCGCTGGCGCAGTTGCCGCTCGGCCCGGGGGTGGAGCTGACCGGTTATCTGGCTGAGGTCAGGCCGGTGGTGGCGCGGAGTTGGGCCAGCGTGGTCCCGTTGCGGATCGGCGGGGGGACCCGGCTCAAGATCCTGGAGGCGCTGGCTTTGGGGACGCCGGTGGTGGCGACTTCCAAGGGCGCGGAGGGGCTGGCTGTGACGCCGGAGCAGGATCTACTCATCGCGGATACGCCGGCGGAATTTGCTCGCCAGACGGTGCGCTTGCTGACCGACGCCGGGCTGCGCGCCCGCCTGGCGGTGAACGGCCGGCGCCTGGTGGAACAGCGTTACAGCTGGGAGCGCAGCGGCGCGCAGCTGGAGGCGCTGCTGGCTGAGATTGTGGCCGAATTCACGAACGGCCTGGCCGGGAATGCTGCGCTTCAGCGTGGTTGAGAGGCGCTCAAGCGCCTGATTACAAACATGGGGCTTAAGGAGCGATCCTGTGATGCTGGAGACGCCGTTTGGACGCATTTCGCTACCGCCGCAGAGCACGTTGCTGCGAGTGGTGGTCCTCGGCGGGCTGTTGGTGGCCGATCTGGCGCTGGGGTATCTGGCCGTCCGGCTGGACCCGCAGTTCTTGCTGCTGGCGGTGCTGATCCCGCCGGTGGCACTGGTTGCGCTTCGCTACTCGGAGTACGGCCTGGTAGCGTTGCTCCTGACGGCGGCCTTCGTGCGGGCTTCGCTGCCGACCGGCACGCAGAGCCGGATTGTCGCCAGTCTGGTGCTGACGGCGGTGCTGGTCGCGCTCTGGATCGGGCGAGCGGTGGTGTTGAAACAGCCGTTGCTGCCCCGCCGCAGCTGCGTGACCCGGCCGATTGTGGCTATCATTGTGATCAGCTTCGTCTCCTACCTGTGGAGTCTGGCGTTCCGCGATCCGCTGGTTGTGGTCTGGCGGACCTGGCCGATTGTGCAACTGGGGGGGCTGGGGGTGATGCTTCTGCTGCCGGCGGCTTTTCTGCTCACCTTTAACAACATTACCGCTGTGCGCTGGGTGCATTATCTGTTTGGTGCGATGATAGCCGTAGGAATCTGTTCGCTGGCCGTGGATTACGGCCACCTGCCCATCACCTTCATTAACACCCGCGGCCTCTTTTCGCTCTGGTTTGTCGCGCTGGTTTACGGCCAGCTGCTCTTCAACCGCCACCTGCGGCTCTGGCAACAGCTTGCCCTGGGATTGGTGTTGGCACTCTGGCTTTATCGCAAGCTCATGGTGGAGACTTACTGGCTGGCGGGTTGGTTCCCGGCCCTGGTGGCGATGGGGATCATCACTTTCTTCCGTTCCAAAAGGGTCGCCGTGCTGATGGCGCTGGTAGCGCTGGCGGTCCTGGCCTGGAAATGGGGCTATATCAATGACGTGATCCTGGCCCGCGAGTCGGCGGAGAGTGGCGTCACCCGCTGGGCGGCCTGGCAGCAGAACTGGATCGTGACCGGCCGTCACTGGCTTTTCGGCACCGGCCCGGCCGGCTACGCGGCCTATTACATGACCTATTTTCCCAAGGCGGCGATGGCCACCCACAGTAACTATATTGACTTGCTCTCGCAGTTGGGGATTGTTGGTCTGGGGGCCTATCTCTGGCTGCTGGGTACGTTAGGCTTCACCGGCTGGCGGCTGGTGAACCGGGTTGGCGGGCGGGGCGACGGGGGGGCCGGTTTCGCCTGCGGGATGCTGGGGGG
>Ga0067045_1003400_pt1 | contig 23087 bp, 22 predicted proteins | sample TerdegcTABiofilm_FD_59184 | JGI IMG/M metagenome (GOLD analysis project Ga0067045, IMG submission 59184) | Combined Assembly of (Gp0054472, Gp0054536) Wastewater bioreactor microbial communities from Singapore -Terephthalate degrading...
TCTATACTCAGGTTCTGTATTCCCCCTTGAGTCCTCGTAACCTTATCTATACCTGTAGGACCATAATAGAACTTCCACTGCTCTTGCTGAATGCCACCTACACTCTTTATGTATTCGTTTATTCTGTTCATACCATCATAATTAAATGAAAAGTTAGTTATTTTTACCTTCAGTTGCAGTAAGCTAATGTTTGATTATTTTTAAAGTTTTTTTGCCATTCTTCTCTCAATTGCGCAAAATCCATTTCTTTCATATAGTTTTATCGCTTTTTCATTTGTTTCCCATACTGATAGTTCGATATATTTGTGACCTTTCGAATGGGCAATCTTTTCTGCTTCTTCAAGAAGAATTTGTCCAATTCCCAAAGATTGAAAATTAGGATCTACTTCAATATATTCTATGGTTGAAAATGGTGCAGACATTAAATCATCCGTATATTTCTCAGTAACTACAGAGAGAAATCCGATAACCTTATTTTCATTACACGCAATAATGATTTCATGATCCGGATCTTTCATTATTTCTGTAATACTTTTTTCAACATCTGAAAGTTGTATAAGATGAGTAGAATATTCACAGATGGAGGGAGCAATTTTTGACATAAAATTATTCACAATTGAAAAATGCAAAAGCGCAATTTCTTTGATATCTCTATCAGAGGCCTTTCTTATTGAAATGCTATTATTTTTCTTCAATCCCATACTATCTTTCCTCTATATCTACATAAACTTCTTTATGAAATCCCTTTGTTATAGCATTCCAACTTACATTACTCCAAGAATATGTGAACATATATGTATCGCATAATTCAATCTCCTCAGTACTTGTAATTGTTCCAATCCAATTACAATAAACTACTTTATTGTTTGGAGCATTTATTTCTCGATGACCTGAAAAAGATATTTGCTTTGGATTTTGTGTTAGTCTGTAAATCTCATAAAACTCTATATCTATGCCCATTTCTACTGGGCCTGAATATGTACCACTCCAAATTGTTTCTGCTATTGATTTTGTGCTATTATCAGTTTTAGTAACTGTTCCGGCTGTATAAATTGTCCCACTTGCATCTCCAGAATATGATATTGTTGTTTCGGTAAAATAGCTATGAAGATTATAGATCGCTGAAAGTAAGTGATGATGATGCTTACATTTCCAAGATTTACCATAACATGGATTGAAGGTATCTGTAGGAAAACTTGTGAAAATTATATCATTCGTGCTACTATTTGAATTAAGATTCAATGTTCCTGTGCCTACTCCAGCAACTACAATGCCATTGATTTGACCCGAGAATGTTGTTTCAGTTTCAATGATTACATCAGTTGCTTTAATAAATTGTGACTGAATAAAGAATGTAAAGATGAGAAGAGGAATAAGGATTAATGATAAAAGAGCTTTTAAAAGCTCAAACTTAGTCACTGCACAAGCTGACCTGTTTAGAGAGGAATGAGAGTTACTCTCTCTCTCTCTCTCTCTGACTGTAGGAGGAAAATTAAGTTTTTTTGAAAAATCTTTTAAAACCTCCTTTTATTTTTTTATAAATCTCCTAATACAGAAAGATAAAACAAAAATTTAAAATGTCAAGAAAAAGTTAAAGGTAGAAATTTAAGAGGGAAAATAAAAGGAAAAAGAGGAAATCCCTCACTGCGTTCGGGATGACAAAAAAGTGGTTCGGGATGACGGAAAAAGAGGTGAGAATGACAGGAGAGTGGTTCGGAATGATAGGGATGATAGAATAACAAGAAGGGGAGAATGATGCTCTCTGCATCCCCCGGCTTGATCGGGGATCCAGGTTCTTTTGTTTTTGTGGAAGTGAATCAAATTTTGACAAAGTTTTTACAAAAACTAAAATTGATAAAGCTATGGCAGATAAAAAGAAACCTTTATTAATTGTTATTTCTGGTCCATCAGGGGTAGGAAAGCAAACAGTTGCAGCTGAGCTTCTAAAGAGTATGCCCGAGCTTAAAGTATCTATCTCGGCAACGACTCGTAAGCCAAGAGTTGACGAAAAGAATGGGGTAGACTATTTCTTTTTTGATAGAGAAACATTTGAAAAAAAGATAAAAGAGGGATTTTTTGTCGAATACGCAGAAGTACATAATAATCTTTATGGAACACCAATAGATAATATAAAAGAGGCAATAAGTAAGAGTGAAAAGCTTCTTCTGGTGATAGATATTCAGGGTGGTAGAAAGATAAAGGAAACATTTCCTTGCGAAACTCTACTCTTCTTTATTGAACCTCCATCATTCTCTACTCTTCATGAAAGACTTCTTAAAAGAGGTTCTGAATCCGAAGATGAGATCAAAAAAAGATTGGAAACTGCGAAAGTTGAACTTTCACACAGAAATTGTTATGATTATATAGTTATTAATGATGATCCTAAACAAGCAGCCTTGGAGATAAAAAATATTATTCTAAGGGAGAGAGAGAAATGAAAGTTAGTAAAAAGATAAGTATTGAGGAACTATTAGATAAGGTTGAGTGTAATAAATATTTACTTGCACTTAAACTTATGCTTCAAAGCGTGAAAATTGCATCAATACGAGGACATAGTCTTCCTATTGGAAATTTTTATACCAATTTAGTAGAAAGCTCTAAAAGGGAGCTCTTGCTTTCTTCAGAAAAAGCGGATTTGAATACTGGAAAAGAGATTTAACCTTTAAAAATGGAACTAAATATTTCTGACATTCTTGGTATATTACCGCACAGGTTTCCTTTTCTTTTCATTGATAGAGTTCTGGAGATAGATGAGAAAAAGATCACTGCGATTAAAAATGTATCAGTCAACGAACCGATTTTTACAGGACATTTTCCGCAAGATCCAGTCTTCCCTGGTGTTCTTTTAATTGAAGCATGTGCTCAAGCATCTGGTATTTTATTAAATTATTTATCTAAGGGAAATAAGGAAGAAAAATTAGGTCTGTTTGGTGGAGTGTCAAATTTCAGATTTAAAAAGATAATAAAACCAGGAGATACAATAATTATTAAAAGTGAGCTTATTGCAACAAAATTATCAGTTTGTAAATTCAAAGTCAAAGCTAATGTTAATGAAGAATTAGCTGGTTGGGGAGAGATAGAAATAATTTCTGTGGCGAAGGAGGAAGAACTTTTCCGTTGAACAAAATAAAAATAGTTGGTATTGGTGATTATGCTCCTGAGCGTATTATGACAAATTTTGACTTTGAGAAGATTGTTGATACGAGCGATGAATGGATAACTACAAGGACCGGTATAAAGAGGAGGCATTTCGCCTCTCAAGATGAGGCCTCATCTGATTTTGCAATCAAGGCTTCACTCAAAGCCTTAGAAGATTCTAATGTTGACCCGAAAGATATTGACCTGATTGTTCTTGGCACTGCTACACCTGATATGACTTTTCCGTCGACAGCCTGTATTGTTTCTTATAAACTTGGTTGTACTAATTCAACCTCATTTGATGTATCTGCGGGATGTTCTGGCTTTGTTTACTCTCTTTCCATTGCGGTGCAGTATTTGAGAACAGGTTTTTATAAAAGAGCGTTAGTTATAGGGACAGAGACTCTATCAAAGTTTTTGAATTTTTCCGATAGAGAGACTTGTGCTCTTTTTGGAGATGGTGCTGGAGCTATGATTATCGAGTCCTGTGAAGATGATAGCATAGATGATGCAATTGTCTCTATGATAACAGGAGCTGATGGCGGAGGTGCTTCAAAACTTCTTCTTCCGGCAGGAGGGTCAAGAATGCCTGCTTCTATCCAAACAGTAAAAAATCATATGCATTATGTTCATATGGAAGGTAGAGAGATATTCAAATTTGCTGTTCGAATAAGTGATTATATAGTGGATACACTTCTTAAGAATTCAAATCTAAAACCCGAGGATATAGACCATTATCTTTTTCATCAGGCAAATATAAGAATAATAGATTCTGCAGTAAAAAGATTAAACGTTCCACATAATAAAGTTATTATAACAATTGATGAATATGGGAATACTTCGTCTGCTTCAATTCCGATATCTCTTTCAATTTCAGCTTCTTCTGGTAGAATAAAGAAAAATGATTTAATTTTAATTGCTGTTTTTGGTGCTGGATTAACGTGGGGTGGAACAATTTTAAGGTGGAATAAAGATGAATGACTTGGATTTTAAAGGAAGGACTGTTTTAGTCACTGGTGGAGAGCGTGGCATAGGTCAGAGGATTTGTTTTGATTTTGCTTTAAGGGGTGCAAATGTAGTAATAAATTATCCAATTGATAAAGAGCTTGAGAGTGCAGAAAAAACTGAAAGAGTGATAAAGGAGAATAGTGGAAATGCCATTTGTCTTAAAGCTGATGTGCGAAATGCAATCCAGGTTGATGAAATGGTTTCTAAGTGCATTGAGAAATTCGGAAAGATTGATGTTCTTGTTAATAATGCGGGAGTTACAAGAGATAATCTGCTTATAAAAATGAGCGAAGAAGACTGGCAATATGTAATTGATGTAAATCTTACAGGCACCTTTAACTGCACAAGAAGAGTTATCAGGGAAATGATGAAGGCCAGATATGGGCGAATAGTTAACATTTCCTCTATAATGGGTATAGCTGGTAATGCAGGACAGACAAATTATGCTGCTTCAAAAGGTGGGATAATAGCCTTTACTAAATCTGTTGCTAAAGAATTTGGTTCAAGGAATATCACTGTTAATGCGATAGCGCCTGGATATGTTGTAACACCTATGACTGAGGTTTTGCCTGAGGAGACAAAAAGGGCCTTTCTTGACAAAGTTCTAATAAAAAGGTTTGGAGAGCCAAAAGATATTTCAAACGTTGTTTTATTTCTTGCTTCAGATATGGCATCCTATATTACAGGGCAGGTTATAGTTGTAGATGGCGGTTTAATGTTATAAATTTAAAATATAATCTAAGGTTTATGGGAGGTTATTAAAGATGACAGAGTTAGAGATTTTAGAAAAAGTTAAACCAATCATTGCAGACAAATTGGGTATTGACCAAGAACAGATTAAAATGGAATCTAATTTTATTAATGATCTTGGTGCTGATTCATTAGGTCTTGTTGATATTACAATGGCTTTAGAGGAAGAATTTGGGATGGAGATCCCGGATGAGGAAGCCTCAAAACTTACAACAGTCGGAGCGATGATTGACTTTATAAAAAATAATTACAAGGGGTAAATAATAATCGTGCAGAATTTAAAGCGTGTAGTTATTACTGGAATAGGTGTAGTAACTTCATTGGGTAATTCTTTAGATGAATTCTTTCAGAGTCTGATTGAGGGCAGATCCGGAATTGATTTTATTCGAGGTTTTGACACACGAGATTTTGCTGTAAAGATTGGTGGCGAAGTAAGAAATTTTGACCCTACCCCTTTTATCTCTCCTAAAGATCTTCAAAGGATGGATAGGTTTTGTCAATTTGGTGTTGTTGCTGCAATGCTTGCCTATGAAGATGCTAAAATACATCTGACAGATGCAGAGAAAGAAGATTTTGGAGTTATTATTGGTTCTGGGATCGGTGGAGTGAATACCTTTGAAAACGAATATAAGATTTTACTTGAACGAGGCCCTAGTAAAGTTGGACCTTTCTTTATAACAAAGTTAATTGGCAATATGGCGGCAGGACAGGTTGCTATTTTTCTTGGCGCAAAAGGCTATACCTCTGATCCTGTTACTGCTTGTGCTTCAGGTGCAAATGCAATTGGAGATGCATATAGAAGAATAAAGTATGGTAATGAGAAGTTTATGTTAGCAGGTGGTGCTGAAGCAGCAGTTACTCCCTTAGCTCTTTCTGGTTTTGCTGCTATGAGAGCACTCTCAAGAAGGAATGATGCTCCAAAACTTGCAAGCAGGCCATTCGATAGAGATAGAGATGGCTTTGTGCTTGGGGAAGGTGGAGGGGTTTTATTCCTTGAGGAATATGAACATGCTATAAATAGAGATGCTCACATTTATGCTGAAATCGTGGGCTATGGTGCTTCCTGTGATGCATATCATATAACTCTCCCAGATCCAACTGCTAAGGGACAAGCAAAATGTATGATAAATGCAATAAGAGAATCTGGTATTGACATAACAATGGTTGATTATATAAATGCACATGGTACATCTACTCCCGCGAATGACGTTGCTGAAACAAAAGCCATCAAGGAAGTTTTTGGTGAACATTCCTATCGTTTGGTCGTTAATTCTACTAAATCTATGATAGGACACCTTCTTGGTGCTGCAGGTGGGGTTGAAGCGGCTGTAACTGCTCTTTCTATTGATAAAGGCATAGTTCATCCAACTATTAACCTTGATAATCCAGATCCTGATTGTGATCTGGATTATGTGAGGGGAGAGGCAAGAAAGGTAAATATTAGATATGCTTTGAGTAATTCATTTGGCTTTGGTGGTCATAACTTTTCAATTCTTTTAAAAAGGCTTAAATGATACCATTTAGTAGAAATAATGAACCTAAAATTGTAAAACCTCAGAATCCAATACCGACTGATTCGCCCGAGTGGGTAAAATGCTCTAACTGTAAAAGCCTTATTTATTTAAAACAGCTTAAGGAGAATTTAAATATATGCCCAAAATGTAATTATTACTTTAAAATTTCTGCTCAAGAAAGACTTAAACTTTTAATTGATGAAAACACATTTAAGGAGCTCTTTTCTGAGCTTCGAAGTGTTGACATATTAGGCTTTGATGATGGTAAAAAATCATATTCTCAAAAAATTGCTGAGTCAGAAGAAAAAACTGGACTCAATGAGGCCATAATAACTGGAGAAGGTTTTCTTGAGAAGCATAGAGTTGCAATTGGTGTTATGGAATTTGATTTTATAGGTGGTAGCATGGGTGTTGTTGTTGGAGAGAAAGTTTTACGCCTTGCAGAGTATGCTTTAGCTGAAAATATACCTCTTATAATAGTTTCTGCTTCTGGAGGAGCGCGGATGCAGGAGGGAATGTTTTCTTTGATGCAGATGGCAAGAACATCTGGCGCTATTGGCAGATTCAGGAATAATGGAGGGCTTTATATTTCAGTTTTAACCAATCCCACTACTGGTGGTGTTAGTGCAAGTTTTTCTTTCTTGGGAGACATAATAATTGCAGAGCCTGGTGCTTTAATAGGCTTTGCTGGTGCAAGAGTGATAGAACAGACCACAAAACAAAAACTTCCTCCAAAATTTCAAACAGCGGAGTTTCTCCTTGAGCATGGATTTATTGACAAAATAGTAGAGAGGAAATTTTTAAAGAAAATGCTTGGGAAGATTCTAAATTTTTACGAAAGGGGATTTAAATACTCTTAATAATGAATCTTCTGCCATTTGAGAAACCAATCATTGAGATAGAGAAAAGGATCGCAGAACTCGAGAAAGAGAGCCAAGAGAAAAATATAGACTTATCATCATCAATTAATAAGCTGAGAAAAGAATTAGAGGAAGAATTAGAGAGAATTTTTTCTAATTTAACTCCCTGGGAAATAGTTCAGGTAACAAGACATCCTGATAGACCAAAGACTATGGATTATGTCAAATATCTAATCCCTGACTATGTTTATTTTTGTGGAGATAGACTCTTTAGGGAAGATAGTGCTATATTTGGTGGATTAGGCACCTTAGATAATCAAACTGTTATGCTAATAGGGCATAACAAAGGAAAGAACACAAAAGAAAATTTAACTTTTAACTTTGGAATGGCTAATCCAGAAGGTTACAGGAAGGCTTTAAGACTTATGCATTTAGCTGAGAAATTTAATGTTCCTATAATAACATTAATTGATACTTCAGGAGCATATCCAGGAATTGAAGCAGAAGAACATGGCCAGGCTGAAGCAATTGCAAGAAACTTACAGGAAATGTTTTTGATTAATGTTCCAATTATTTGCGTTGTAATTGGTGAAGGCGGCTCAGGTGGTGCATTAGGAATAGGCATTTCGGATAAGCTTTTAATGATGGAGTTTGCAGTTTATTCTGTTATATCGCCTGAAGGATGTGCATCAATTTTGTGGAGAGATTCAACTAAAGCTGAAAAGGCAGCTGAATTATTGAAGATTACCGCTAAAGATCTCCTTAATTTTGGAATAATTGATAAAATAATAAAAGAGCCAATAGGTGGAGCACATAGAAATCAGAAAGCAGCTCTTCAAAAGGTCAAAGAAGAGATAATACTATCCCTTGCTGAAATTAAAGCTAAGTTTGGAGATTCAAAAGAGGATTTACTCTCTGGTAGATATAGGAGATTTCAAAAGATTGCCTCTTACGATTATGTAAGCTCAAAAGTTGCTGAGAAAACTGAGGATTAAGTATGCCAATTTACATTTACACTTTTATTTATTCAGTTTTATTTATGCTCATTTTTGTTCCATTATCTATTAAAGTTGGATTCAAGTTTAATATTCTTGATAAAATCTCTGAGGAGGCTGAATTACCCCTCTCAAGCAATGAACCTACAGAGAAGAGAAAGAAGCTTCATACGAAAACAACTCCAAGAACAGGCGGAATAGCGGTCTTTATAAGTTTTTGGCTATCTATAGCTTTAACAATTGGTTTTAGTAGAGAAATTTTTGGTATATTTTTAGGCTCCCTCCTTCTTTTTCTAGTGATGCTTTATGATGATAAGTTTGATTTGTCTCCCAAGGTTAAATTTATTGCGCAGATTTTAGCTGCTTCTATTCCTATATTTTTTGGAGTTAAAATTAACTTTTTGAGTGCTATATTCTTACCAAAATATTATGTAATTGGTTTCTGGGGGATACCATTGACAATTCTCTGGTGCGTTGCTTTAGTTAATGCTTTAAACTGGATTGATGGGCTTGATGGCTTGGCTTCAGGAATTGCTGCAATTGCGAGCTTAGGTATAGTTATGATTTCTTTAAATAGGGGAATTATAGTTACTGCTATGTTTGGTCTTGCACTCGCTGGAGTTTGTTTAACGTTTTTAAGGTATAATTTCTACCCCGCAAAGATATTTTTAGGTGATAACGGTGCGCAGTTTTTAGGATATATTATTGCTATGATAGCAGTGTGGGGCGGACTAAAGACCTCTACAAGTGTTATCATTATTGCATCAGTTCTTGCTCTTGGTGTCCCTATATTTGATGTAATCTTTTCAATATTAACTCGGATAAGAAAGAAGAAACCAATATATGAGGCAGATCTTGAGAATATTCATTACCAGCTCCATAGGAGGGGTTGGGGGCAGAGAAGAATTGCGATTCTCTTTTATACTGTGACGATTCTCTTATGTATAATTCCTTATTTTATCTTTGCGAGATGACTAAAAAACCAAAACTCTTATTTACATTTGGCACAAGACCCGAAGCCATAAAAATGGCACCTGTTGTAAATACTTTTATTTTAGACGATTCTTTTTGTGTAAAGATTGTTCTTACTGCTCAGCACAGAGAAATGCTTGATCAGGTTCTATCTATATTTGGTATTAGCGGCGATTATGATTTTAATATAATGGTTGAGAGGCAAAGTCTTGAATTTGTTACAACTGAGGTTTTGAACAGATTTTCAGATGTAATAAAGTATGAAAAGCCTGACTGGGTCTTTGTTCATGGTGATACAACAACTACATTTGCTGGAGCACTTGCATCTTTTTATCAGAATGTTCCTGTTGCTCACATTGAGGCAGGTTTACGCTCATGGAATTTAAGAAATCCTTTTCCAGAGGAAATGAACAGAAAATTAACGGATAGTTTATGTGATTTCCACTTTTGCCCGACAAAAATTGCAAAGGAAAATTTGCTTAAGGAATCTGTTTTAAGTAGAGGAATTTATATTACTGGGAACACAGTAGTTGATGCATTAGAAAACATAATTCCAAAAATAGTTAGTGATAATAATTCTTATGAAGATAGTCAAAACAGCAAGATTATTCTCCTGACAATGCACAGAAGGGAAAGTCTTGGGGAGCCTATGAGAGAAGTTATGGAAGCGATAAAGGATGTCTTGGTTGAGAATAAGGGGTTTAAACTTGTTTTTCCAGTTCACAAGAATCCCGCAGTTAGGGAGATTGTATATCCAATTTTTGAAGGCATTGACAGGGTGAAGTTAATTGAACCACTGGATTATTTTTCGTTTATTAAGCTTATGAATCGGGCATACTTGGTTATTTCAGATTCAGGCGGAATTCAGGAAGAAGCACCTACTTTGAGAAAGCCTGTTCTTCTAACGCGGAAAATAACAGAAAGACCTGAAGGTATTGAGTCTGGCGTCGTTAAAATAGTTGGAACAGATTATAAAGATGTAAAAGATGAGCTTACCAGAATATTGAATGATAATTCTTACTACGAGAGTATGGTAAAGGGAAAGAATCCATTTGGCGATGGACTTGCATCGAAAAGAATCCTTAAGTTTACAAAAGAATTTTTTGATTTACCACTCTCCTCAAAGGAACTTATTAATTTAAGGGAGTTTTGTTAAAAATTTATGAAATACATTGTTGAAGGTGGAAGAAGTCTCAAAGGAGAATTAAAAATAAGTGGATCGAAGAATGCAACTATGCCTATTCTCTCAGCAGCTATTCTTGTAAAGGATATAGTTAAACTTTCAAATGTTCCGGCTTTAAGAGATATAAATACATTCTTCGAAATTTTTAGTAAAATCGGTGTTTCTGTCACAAAAGAGGGTGAAAATAGCTATACAATAAATTCGAGTGGACCAATCAGAGGTGATATTGCCGGAAATGGCATAGAAAAAATTAGAGGTTCCCAAACACTCTTAGGAGCACTTCTTGCAAGATGTGGATCTGTAACGCTTCCCTCTCTTGGAGGTTGTCAGATAGGTGCCAGACCCATTGACTTACATCTTAAAGGTTTAAAGGCACTTGGAGCAGAGGCATCTTTTATTAAGGGTGCAGTTCATCTTGAGGCTACTAAACTTAAAGGAGCTAATATTTATCTTGATTATTCAAGTGTGGGTGCTACAGAAAATTTAATTCTTGCAGCTTGTATGGCAGAGGGAAATACAATTATAGAGAATGCAGCTGAAGAACCAGAAATAGTTGATCTAATAAACTTTTTAAATAAAGCTGGAGCAAAAATTACTGGACTTGGGTCAAAGACAATAAGAATTGTTGGCGTTCGCGAGCTTAAGCCTGTAACTCACAGGATAATGCCTGATAGAGTTGAAGCAGGGACTTATATGGTTGCTTCTGCGATTACAGAAGGCGATTTAACTATAGAGAATCTTTCATTATCTGATCTTGCTTCAGTAATTTTTAAACTTAGAGAGATAGGTGCAGATGTAACAATTCTGAATCAGGATAAAATTAGAATAAGAATGAATTCAAGGCCCTCAAATTTTAAAATAAAGACTATGCCCTATCCCGGATTTTGCACTGATTTACAATCTGCAATGTTATCTTTAGCTTGTATAGCATCAGGTGTCAGTGTTATACAGGAGACTGTTTTTGAGAATAGATTTCTTATTGTTCCAGAGCTTATAAAAATGGGGGCTAAAATTACCGCAAATGATAGAATGGCTATAGTTACGGGGGTGGATGAATTGTATGGTGCTGTAGTTGATTCTCCGGACCTTAGAGGAGGAGCAGCACTTGTTCTGGCTGCATTAGCTGCTAAAGGAGAGAGTGAAATCAATAATATTGAGATTATTGAAAGAGGTTATGAAAATATGGATAAAAAGCTTAGAAGTGTTGGAGGATTGATAAGAAAGGTGGAGGATAGGAAATGATAATAATAGATGAAAAGGGTAGATTGTTTGGGAAAATAAATTTATTTGACTTTGTTTTGATCATATTCCTTTGTATTCTTCTTGGGTTTGGTATCTCTAAAATTGTTCAGAGGTATTTAATTAAAAAAGAATCGGATCAGTATGTTATTCAGCTTAAGGCATTAAATCTTGAAGAGCAAGTAGCAAGTTCAATTAAAAAGGGTGATAATATTGTGACTCCAACTGGGGCAAAGTTTGGTGAAATAATTACTGATCCTCAAATAAAGCCAACAGAGGTATATGTAACAACTCCCGAAGGCTTATTAATTTTAAGGACTCAGCCTAAACTTAAAGATGTTTATTTCAGTATTCTCGTATCTATTCCTAAAGGGGCTAATTCAATTAATTACGGAAATCAAACATTCAAAGTTGGTGCCTCTGGATTTATTGAAACAAATTTTGGTAAATATGCGATTACTGTTCTCTCAATTCAAAAATATTCTAAACCAACAAATCAACCTCAATCACCTTAAAGTTTTGGATCTTAAAATAGGATGAATATCAAAAATATTAAATTTGCAGCTCTTTTTAAAAATGTAGGAATTGTGACAGTTGGTGTTGCTCTAAGTAGAGTACTTGGGTTAGTAAGAGAGGTAGTTATAGCAAATAGATTTGGAACAAGTGCTGCCAAAGATGCATATGAGGTTGGCTCTTATATTCCTGTAACATTATCAAATTTACTTGTTGCTGGGGTGTTTAGTGCTGTATTTATTCCACTATTCACTAAATATATTTATGAAGGCAGGAAAAAAGAGCTTAAGGAGATTATTTCTGTAATATTTAATCAATTTACTTTAGTAATTGGAGTAATTTTACTCGTTTTTTATTTATTAGCTCCTTATATAATTAAGGTTCAGGCTCCCTTTTTCGATCCGATGAGATTTGATATTGCAAAGAAAGTATTTGAGGTAGCAATGCCCTCTATTTACTTTCTTGGTATAGCTGCGATGGCTACAGGGATTCTTAATTCTTTGAAGATGTTTGGAATACCTACTCTTGGCGGAATAATTTTTAATTTCTCAGTTGTTGTGATTGTTTTAACTCTATCAAGCAGATTAGGAATTTATAGTGCAGCACTGGCGCTTGTTATTGGAGCTTTAGGACAACTTTTAATTCAATTACCCTGGATCTATAAAAGTGATCTTGGTTACAAGTTCACTTTTAGGTTAAATCATCCTGCTATTTCGGAAGTTTATAGCCTTATAATTCCCGTTCTACTCGGTTCTGGCGTGAACTATCTTGCACCCTTTGTTGAGAGATTTTTTGGTTCAGCACTTTCCACAGGAATGATTTCAGCTTTAGGTTATTCTTTCAAAGTGTCTCAGTTTCCTGTAGGAATTTTCGCTTTAGCCATTTCTTCTGTAGTTTTTCCTTCACTTTCGGAAAATGTTGTCTGTAATAACAGTAAGGCTTTAGAAGATAACTTAAAGTGGGCACTTAAATTTGTTATGCTGATTATGATTCCAGCGACTGTTGGGCTTTTTTCTATCTCTTATCCCACTGTCAGACTTCTGTTTCAGGGTGGTGAATTTTTAGAGAGATCTACTGAAATGACATCAATTGCTTTAAAATATTATTCCTTAGCTCTTCTACCCTGGTCTTTTACTGCAGTTTTAGTAAAAATTTTTTACTCAAATAAGGATACTAAAACCCCAGTCTATATTGCACTTGTAACTGTTGGCGTTTTATTTGTAGCAGACGCTTTTCTTGTTAGAAATATGGAATATCGTGGCTTGGCTCTTGGTTCAGTGATTGCAGCATATTTTAATACTTTACTGCTTTTTGTAATCGTTAGAAGAAAGTATAGGTGTTTAAGAATTATTTCCCTTCTCAAAACTACCTTAATCACTATCGTTTCATCTATTTTTATGTTTATTTCAATTCATTTTTTATTTTTATATATTGAAAAAGTTATGAATTTAGCGAGTAAATTTAATCAATTATTAGAAATCGCTGTTTTACTTATCGCTGGTGTTGGAATATATTTTTTTCTAATATATATTTTTGGTAAAAAAGATTTAAAGGAAGTAATCGAACATGAAGGGTAAAAAGGCTTTTCTGGTTATATTAATTATTATTCTTTGTATCAGTGCGGCGTTTGCTGTATATATCTGGAATTTGTTTGCTCGAATTTCACCAGAAAGTAGTGTGGCTAAAAAAATAAGAAGTAATTTTAAAATTAATTGGGCTGATAGAGTTAATATCTTGCTTATGGGTTGTGATGTTCGCAAGGGCTTAAACCTTGGAATAAGAAGTGATACGATGATAATTGCTAATATAGATTTTAAGAATAAAGAGATAAGGTTGCTCTCAATTCCTCGCGATACAAGGGTGTTAATTTCTGGACACAATGTTTACGATAAGATAAATTCGACAATAAATCCAGCTTATTTTGAAGACGGAGGCATAGCTCTTACATTAAAAACTTTAGAGGGTCTACTGGATGTTCCTATAAAACTTTATATTAAAGTTGATTTCGAGGGCTTTAAGAAAATTGTTGATGCAATTGGTGGGGTAGAGTATTATGTTGAAAAGGATATGTATTATTATGATCCTACTGATGGAACACTCATTAATCTCAAAGAGGGCAAACAGCTCCTTGATGGAGATAAAGCTCTTCAATATGTTAGATTTAGAAATGACGGGCAGGGTGATTTTGTGAGAGATTCAAATGGGGAAATATATGGAAGGGTTTCAAGACAGATGAATTTTATGAAGGAAGTAGCTAAGAAGATTTCACAGGAAAGTAATATATTAAACCTTAATAAAATAATAAACATTGCGACTCGATATGTTGAAACAAATATAACCTCTTCTGAATTACTAAAATTTGTTATTATTTTTAAAGGTGTATCAATTGAGAAAGGTTTTAAAACTCTTGTATTTCCTGGTGATGCAGAATTTATGGATGGAATTTCATATGTTATACCAGATGATGCTGAATTAAAGGAACTTGTTGCTAAAGAGATTAAAGGGGAACAGAATTTAGCTAATCAAAGTCTGAATAATAGTAAAATTGAGAAATAATGTGAGATAGCTTATAGATATGAACTTTATTAGAATTTACCATAATAGTTTTACATTTTATCTGTTCGATAAAACTTATAGCATAATAAAAGAGAGTTTTACTGCTAAAGTTTTTTTGATTATTTATTATGAATTTTCCAAATCTTTTAGTTTTAGTTTCACAAAGCAAATATTTTCAAGTGAATCGAATCTCCTGAATGACTTTTTTAGTGATACCTTTCTGATTCTTACTTTTAAAAACATAATTTTTAAAAGTACTCAGGCTTTATTCTCTTTTTCTAAGAATTTTTTAAAAGATTCAATTTCTCAAAAAGCTTTTAATCTTATAAGGAAGGATTTAACTTTTAACTTTTTTAGATATGCCTCTTTTTTCTTTGTCTGCTGGATTATGATGTATGTAATTCTTGAACTAATTTTTGGAAGAGGTTTTACAAGATTAGAAATGCTTTTTTATATTCTTCTTGTTATTTTTCTCTTTCCCCTAACAGGCGTTTCTGTTAGCACTGATAAAATTTTAAAAAACAGCTACATAGTAAAATGGATAGAAAATCTATTCGATTGATTTTTTTATCTGATCCAGACCTAAAATTTGTTTTAGGAGGAGTAATTTTTGGTATATTTTCATATTTTGTTGGTGGATTTAATGGACTACTGACTTTTCTTTTTATTGCTACTATTTTTCTCTCCTTTTTAAAGATAGAGATTGCACTTTTATCACTTCCTCTCTTTGTTCTGCTTGATTTCTTTGTTAAGAACTATACTTTTGGATTTTTTGGGCTTTGGGATGAAGCCATTTTCTTATTTCTTCTCTTGATTATCCTTTACAGGATGCAGAAAGAAAAAAGATTTACATTTAAATTTACAAATCTAATATACCCAGTATTAGCGTTTTTAATTGCAGGATTACTATCTATATATTTTAGTAAAGATGTTAATTTAACTCAGGGAATTGAGGGAATAAGATCTGTAATTCAATCATTTATATTTTTCTTTATTGTTGTGAATACAAAAATTTCAAAAAGGGCTTCAAGATTTCTTCTCTTTGTTGGTATTTTTGCATGTGCCATCTCTGCTCTTTTCGGAATATATCAGTATATCGTCGGTGTTGCCGTGCCCCCTAATTGGCTTGATAAGGATACTGAAGTTGGGTTAGGAACCAGAGCCTTCTCATTTCTTGGTAGCCCTAATGCATTTGCTGGTTATTCTGTTTTATTTGCACCCATATGTTTAGGTTTTGCTTTTAAAAAGAAGCTTAATCTTTCTCAAAAGGCTCTTGTTATGCTTTTCTTCTTTACTATAATTGGTGGACTGACGTCTACACTGACACGTGCTGCATGGTTGGCTTTTATTCCTTCATTAGTTTTATTCGGAATTCTTATAAAACAGACAAAGATAATTTTGCCTGTTGTCTTAGTGCTTATTGCTGTAGTTTTTAGTGTGGCGCCAATGCAGCAGAGATTTATGAATCTATTTTCTGAACAATATCAGACAAAGAGTGAGATAGGTGGAAGAAACTACAGATGGAGTCTGGCACTAAGGATTTTTGAAGAGGACCCCATTTTTGGAAGAGGTCCTGGTAGCTACGGTGGAGCAACTGCATATAGATTTCAAGAGTTTAGTGGGCTTTATGTTGACAATTATTACTTTGAGATTCTTTCAAATTACGGATTCGTTGGCTTTCTGGTATTCTTGTGGTTGATTTTTGAAATTATAAGAACAGTTTTAATCTCGATAAATAAGGCTTTAGATGATGACAAATATATCCTGTATGGAATTCTATGTGGTATAATAGGATTTTTAATTAACAATTTTACGGAGAATTTATGGGAAGTGATACCGCTTTCCGTCTCTATGTGGTTTGTTCTTGGAATTGCTGTTAATCTTTCTTCAGGGGGTGATGGAAATGGTTGATAAGGTGGCTGTATTTGGATTGGGTTTTGTAGGGCTGCCACTCTCTCTAACTTATGCGATGAAGGGCGTTAAAGTAATTGGGGTAGATGTATCTTTAGATTTGATAGATTCTTTGAAAAATGGTATCTCTAATTCCTGCGAAAAATTTGATGGCAGGGATGCTGATGTTGTGCTTCAAAATGCACTGAAAGAGGGATTTTTTATACCAACTTCTGATGCCGAATATGCTTTAAAAGAATGTTCCAATATCATTGTTACGGTTGGTGTTCCTGTGAAGGAAGATTTAACCCTTGATTTTACTTATCTTGATAATGTTGCTTCGATAATTGGTGCAGGACTTAAAAAGGGTTCAACAATTATATTGCGGTCTACTGTTCCCCCGCAAACAACAAGATATAGATTTAAACCAATATTAGAAGAGAAATCTCATCTTTCTCCCAAGAGAGATTTTTATCTTTCATATTCCTCTGAGAGAATGGCTGAAGGTAAAGCTTATGAGGAGTTAACCTCTATGCCAACGGCAGTTGCTGGAATAAATCAGGAGTCCCTGGATAGGGCCTGTGAAATAATTGGAAAAATTTGCCCCTCAATTATTCGTGTTTCGTCTATAGAAGCTGTTGAAATGTCAAAAGTTGTGGAAAATATTTCAAGGGATGTTAATATTGCACTTGTAAATGAATTTGCACTTTATGCTAATAAGCTTGGTATTGATATTTACAAGGTAATAGAGGTGGCTAACACCCATAAAAGAGTGAAGCTTTTATCGCCGGGACCAGGAGTTGGTGGTTATTGTATTCCCAATGCATATTATTACCTTGCAAAAATTGAACCTTTTGTGCGTGAACTTAATTTGTCTGCTACTGCAAGAAACATTAATGACAGTATGCCAGATGAGATTGTAAAGATTACTGAAGAAACTTTAATAGAAAATGGTAAAGATCCGAATTATGTAAATTTCGCACTGTTTGGACTTGCAATGAAAGATTATTCAAATGATACAAGATTATCACCTTCTTTAAAAGTTCTTGATCTGATGAGGACTAAAGGGTATTCCTGCAAATATTTTGACCCCTTTGTTGGAGAAAGAATTCCTGGAATATCTGAATCTTTTGAGGATTTTCTTGAAGGTGTAGATTGTCTTATCATCTTATGTAAGCAGGATTTTAAAAAAATTGAGGATCTATCTTTGATTAAAAAGCTTATGAATGTAACTCCTGTTATTATTGATACAAGAAATCTTTTTGACTCTACAGATGCTATCAAAAAGGGCTTTATTATAAAGAAAATATAAGATGATTTTTGGCAAAAATATTGTTATTTTCTCCACAATGGATTTTTATGATCTTCCTACCAGAAAACAGAGAATAGCTTTAAAGTTAAGTGAAAAAAACAGAGTTATATATTTTGAACCACCCCTTACTTATTTCTCACTTTTTTTAACTAAAAGGCAAAAAAAAATAAATAGAGAAAAAGTCAGCAATAATTTAATAGTTATAAAACTTCCTTATATATTGCCATTTGGTTTGAGAAGCTTTTTTATAAATAGATTAAATTCTTTTATTTTAGGAATTTTTGTAAAAAAGGAGTTTAAAAAATTAGATTTTAAAAATTATATTTTGTGGCTTTATCTAATAGATTTTCCTGAGCTTTACAGAAATTTAAATCCAGAGTTGATTGTTTATGATTGTGTTGATGACCATTCTTCATATAAGGGACTGCGGTCTAAAGAATTTGTGAGAAAATGCGAAGAAGATGTTGCAAGAATTTCAAAAGTGATATTTGCAACAACAGAAGAACTTGCCAATAAACTTAAGAAATATAATCCTTATGTTTATGTAGTAAGTAACGGTGTAGACTGCGATTTCTTTGTTTCACATAAAGACGGAGGCATTAATGATTTAAACTTGATTAGAAAACCAATAATTGGTTATTTTGGAGCAATAAAGGAGTGGTTTGATTTAGACGCCGTTATTTTTGCTGCGAAATATTATAAAGAGGCTTCTTTTGTCATAATAGGTCCATACAATGAGGAAATTAGAAAAAAGGTGTCCAATGTTAAAAATATTTATCTTTTAGGAAGAAAACCTTATGACTTAGCACCATCATATATATCCTCTTTTGATGTGTGTTTAATTCCTTTTAGAATTAATGAGCTTACACTTAATGTAAGTCCCTTAAAACTTTATGAGTATTTTTCATTTGGCAAAGCTGTTGTAACAATACCTATTATTGAACTTCTTAAATACTCTAATCTTTTATATTTTTACTCGAGTAAAGAGGAGATAATTTTCGCTATTGAAAAGGCTTTGAACGAAGATGATATAAGTCTTAAAGAGGAGCGAAAATTAGTTGCTCTTGAGAATTCCTGGAATGCAAAATTTAACTTTATGTTTGAAAAGGTATATTCATAGTAACCTTTATTCCTCTATTCTTTTATGCTGAACTTGTTTCGGCATCTCTCTCTCTTTATTTTCCATTTAAATACGAGACCCTGAAATAATCTTGAAATGAAGTCAGAACAAGACTTTGGTTGACTCCTTCGCTTTTTATTCCCCTGATCCTCTTGGTCATTTCTGCTCCTTTCTGTTCTTCCTGGCATAATGTGGAATCCATTCCTCTTCAATTCCCTTTCTTCCGGCGTTCCGAAAGAGACATCTTAGGCAAAAAGATGCCTTCGGGATGACAGAAAGGACTGTCATTTCCAAAGTCTCTCCCGTCATCCCGAACGAAGTGAGGAATCTCGTATTTACATTCCTTGAGACCCCTCGTTGCTACCGAGCCTTAAGGGTGACAGAAAAAGTCATTTTCGAGTATATCTATCGGGAATTCAGAGTATTCATAAAGAAGAATGGATTTCCTTTACAAATGAATGATGGAGATAGGTATAGAGGTGACAGAAAAAAATTTCTCTAATCTTTAAATTTTTTTTAAAAATTTTGTTAATTTTTATTGACAAAAAGTAAAACTATTTGTAAAGTGTAGGTATGTTTAAGGAAAGGGAGTTATTTAAGAAAATATTAGCCTGCTTAAACACGCCGGAGCCAGTTCTACTTATAGGTATGAGAGGCGTTGGTAAATCGACTTTATTAAAGCAAATTTATGATAAGGTCAATTTCAAAAATAAGCTTCTTCTTGATTTTGAAAATCCTTTAAATCAAAAATATTTTGAGGGAGAAAATTTTAGCAGAATTAAGTCTTCTCTTGAAATACTCGGTTTAACTTTTAATGGCGAGAAAGCATTTATATTCTTAGATGAAGTGAGATCCTTGGAAAATCTTTTTCCAGCTATAAGATTTTTTACTGAGAATCATAGGGTTAAGTTTTTTTTAACATCTTCAGTTTGTCTGCCAATTACTATTTGTAAGGGAGAAGATAGTAAAAAGAATCTTTCTATATTTGAAGTCTTTCCCCTAAATTTTAGAGAGTTTTTAGTATTTAAAGGCTCAAGAGTCAAAGTGCCTAAATCTAAAAGTGATATTACACGACCAATATTTGATGTAATCTCGAACCTGTATGATGAGTATATTCTTTTTGGAGGTTTTCCTGAAGTGGTGCTCAAAAAAACTATGGAGGAAAAGAAGAAAACGATTGAGGATATTTTTTCCTCCTTCTTTAAGTTTGATGTAGTCCAGTTCAGCAGTTTCAGGAAGAGTGAAGTAATTCGTGATCTTATGCTACTTCTGATGCAAAGGACTGGGCAAAAGCTTGATGTCCAGAAGTTAGCAGAAGATCTGAATATATCAAGAGCTACGGCGCATGAATATATCTCTTTTCTTGAGAAAGCTAATTTTATTAAGACAATAAAACCCATAAGTTTTAATAGTGAGAGGGAAATTAAAAAGACTCCAAAAGTGTATATATGCGATACTGGATTAATTAATAGTTTTACAAGAATCTCTGAGGAAGATTTATTCAAAAATAGTGTTTTCCAGAATCTTCGTGGAGAAGATGAATTATTCTATTATCAAAAGAAAGGTGGTTCGCAAATTGATTTTGTATTCAAGGATACAGCATATAATGTAAAAGTGAGTCCTAAGAAGGCCGATTTGAGCAAACTTAAAAGATTGAGTTTAAGTATTGGAATTAATAATTTTAAAGTAGTATCAAAGAATTATTCTGAATATGAGGATGCTGCATATGCATTTATGCTTTGAAAGTTTGTATTATGTCTGAACCATTTGGGAATATTTTTATATTTAAGATTAAAGAATAATGCTTTATGTTAAGCTGTACTATGAAAGGAGAGTAATATGAGGAAGAGTTTAAGTTTTTTAGTTGTTTTATTCCTTATACTTTCACAATTTACATTTTTAGATCTTTCATTTGCTTTAACTTCTGCAAATGTTACTGTTGTTCCCCCAATAGCCGGAAAAGTCGCCTCTTATGATATTCAGTTTACATTAGGTTCTGAGGCGGGATATGCTATACCAGCTACAGGATATATAAAAATTACATTTCCCTCAGGGACTACTCTTCCAACTTCAATGGATAAAAGCTGTGTTACAGTAAATAGTGTAGCCACTCCAGAAGATCCAAAATTATCGGGTAGTCAAGTACGGGTTATGGTTCCTTCTCCAATTCCTGCAGGTTCAAGTGTCACTATTGCCTTTTCTTCTTCCTGTGGCATAAAGAACCCTACCATGACAACAGGTTATTTTAAGCTTAAAGTGGAGACTGGTTATCTTGTCGGTACAACTGAAACAAGAATAGAAGGACCAGTGGAATCGAATAAATATTTTATAGGATATCCTGCGGATGTTACTGCTACGCCGAATACTGATGGTTCAGAGTTTGTTGAGTACAAGTTCTCCTGGAAAGTTGGCAATGAAGGAGCATTATCGAAAGATACAGATGAAATTACGATTAAATTTGACGCAGTTTATACAGCACCAACAGCTCTCTATTCTGGTAAAATTCCAGCAAGTTATATTCTTGTAAATAGCAAACCTCTTAATTATGATGCTGCTTGTACAACTGGCCCCTTAACATTCAAATTTAAAGTTCCTATTGATATATCCAACAGTTCCCAGGTAACTATTATATTCACAAATCAAGTTGGTATGATTAACCCTACTGCAGGGGTTTATCAAGTAAAAATAAGCACCACGAAAGAGCCAACAGAAATTGACTCAAATCCTTATACCATTTATGATGCTATTGAATTTTTTGACCTTGATGGCGATGCAGGAAATGGAATTCAGGGAGTGATTGTAAATCCATATGCAGTAAGCGTTGAGGCTGAGTATAAGGTAGGTTTAGTAGTTAATATTCCACTTTCGGCAAATTACGGGACTATAACGATTGCCTTTCCTAATGGAACAACTCTTCCTTCTACTGTTCCTGCTTCCTCTGTAATTTTTGACGTTGATGGAACATTATATTCACTTATTTTTGATCCTGTGAAAAGCGGGAATAATATTATAATTACTGTTCCTGCAAGTATTTCTGCAGGAGCAAAAATAACCATCACTTTCTTAAAATCTTTAAAGATTAAAAATCCAACAAAAGCTGGAATATATACTCTTCAAGCGATGACCTCCGCTCAACCGTACTATAGAGTTTCTCCCCCTTATGCCATTGGGACCTCTGTTACAAATGTTAAAGTAACTGTTACTCCTGATACTAAAGGCTCGGAGAATGTACAGTATGTAGTTGAGTTTAAACTTGGTGCAAATGGTGCATTGACTGCAAATGAAGATAAAATCTATATCCTCTTAAAAGTTGATCTTCCAACTCCTCCTGCAACACTTCCTTCATCTGGTGTTCTTGTAGGCACTGATTACACAATAATTCAAACGGTAGTGGAAGCTTCAGCTGCTCCTGATCCAACAGGATATGTTAGATTTGTTGTTACCCCCCCAAAGGATATAGCAGCAAATCAGACTGTAAAGGTAACATTCCTTGCCTCAGCAGGAATTAAAAACCCAGTAGCTGGTAACTATAAAGGTTATGTTAGAACGAGTAAAGAGCCGATCTTAATGGATTCTCCCTACTATCTTATAACTGATGCTGTTGAGATTTTATCTGTTAATGTAGATCCGCCAGCAACGGGTGTTGAAGCTGAATACAAGATAAGTATAAAAGTTGGTCAAAGTTTAGTTAAGGATTTCGATACAATTAGTGTAGCTTTTCCTCAAGGCACAACTGTTCCTACGAGTATAACACCGGGTAGTATAACTGTTGATGGCAATTCTGTTATCTTTACTCCTGACGTAAAAAGTGGAATTGTTACTTTTAAGGTACCAGTAAATATTTCTGCCTCCTCCACAGTGGAAATTATATTCGGAAAATCTGCTAAAATTAAGAACCCAACTACTGCTGGCATTTATACACTACAGGTTAAAACCTCCGCTCAACCGTACTATAGAGTTTCTCCCCCTTATGCCATTGGGACCTCTGTTACAAATGTTAAAGTAACTGTTACTCCTGATACTAAAGGCTCGGAGAA
>Ga0067045_1029190_pt1 | contig 23080 bp, 17 predicted proteins | sample TerdegcTABiofilm_FD_59184 | JGI IMG/M metagenome (GOLD analysis project Ga0067045, IMG submission 59184) | Combined Assembly of (Gp0054472, Gp0054536) Wastewater bioreactor microbial communities from Singapore -Terephthalate degrading...
GCGACTTTTGCCAGCATTCTCAACATTCCGACACACAGGATGAAGATGGATTCGATGTTGAGATTATTTGCGGCTGTATTATCCACCAGCGTTTCAAGGAATGATTCCAGACCATGTTCGGAACTCCAGTAAGATGTCAGGATTTTTAACCGAGGCAGACAGGCGCAGGCCAACGGAGATGTCAGCGTCTACTGGTGAAGGTTCAGGCCGTCCATTGAAAAACTGAATCATTGTCTCAAACAGAACGGGATTGCCGTAGGCAGTTAGTCCGAGGGGAGTCTCAAACTACCCGGCAAACAGAGGTCCCCAGGAGACTACTTCCCTCAGGTCCCTAAACGGTGTCCATTTTCCAAAGAACGGTTATCAAGAGTATGACATTAGATAGTTTAGCAGCGGCACGTTTATCAATGCGTGGAAGTGAAACGCCGAAGAAACTCCACCGTCAGGACCTCAGAATTCGAGCACCGTTCGTGCCGGTATCGATTCATCCTGTTTTGGTCGCTTTCCGGATACCAATATGCGCTGCAACAGACCCAACTCCTTTGGTTGGGCTTTTTCCACCTTCATGAAATCTACGATTATGGACCCTCCGTCCTCGGTTATTTTAAAATAATCCAGAAAATAGGATGGAACATAGATGTCCGGAAGATAGCCAAAGCGCACAGGAGATTTGACCAATCTTTTCAACCAGGTGCCTGTGTTGATCACCAACCTGTTTCCCAACCTTCGGACAGATGCGTCATGAGTGTGGCCGTAAATGAACATGACAGTATCAGGATCGTTGTCAAAAACAGCCTGCGCCGCGTCAAGATAACTCTGTTCCTTTCCGATATTCAGATCCTGGGGACGGGTTATGACACGAAATCGCTTCAGGGTTTTTCTCAGGTCTCTTATAATGAAGCCGATCGGCACAAAGAGAACCCCGAGAACCAGAAATATTATGGTATTAATGATGATTACGATCTGCACTAGGTTTCCGAGGTAACCCAGAGACGCAAAAAGACCGTTGTTGAGAAAAATGTTGGTCTGGGTTATGCCGAGCCACTCCAGAGCCCCGCCGACCAAAACCAGTATGGACAACTCCCATAGCGCCAGAAAAGGTAAAATCAACCAGCGCAGCCATGCGCTCATTTCACGGTAAAAATAATTGGAAATCATCCAGTAGGGGATGTCTTCGGTAGGATACACCGACTGAATATCCTTAAGCCAATTGTATCGTCCGTATTGCGAGTGTTTTCCTGCTCCGCTAACCATTGCGCTGGTGATAAAGTATCCGACAGGAAGGGCGTAAGGATTACCAAAATCGGGCATCTGGTTGAAATCGTCGTACTGGTTGCCGTGTTCTATCCAGAGTCTTTTTCCGGCCAGTTCCCTTACAGTCGATGGTTGCTGTTCAATACGAATGTTATACTGTTTGAAAATTTCCACAAATTGCGGATAACAGGCAATTTCATAGTCGTGGTTGCCTGGCAACATGGTAATCGTGATCCTCGATCCGGCTTCCCGGAACGCCTCGAATATATTTGGAAATTGGTCTATCAGCGCCTGTAGTTTCTCAGGACCCTTGATATCGGTGAATTCCCACATGCCGAAAATGTCACCCACAATTATTAGTTCAGCCTCGCCTCCCTTAACCGCCAGTTCTTTGAGAAACCTTACCAGTTCCGGCTCATAATCGCACACACCCAAGGCTTCGTCGCCCCCAATGTGTAAGTCACTAATAAAATAATACTCTTTGGTCATGCGATTACCTCGGAAACCACTTCGGTTTTACAGATAACCTACACTCTTTTTGGCCACTATACCATTTTTTATTTTCTGAAACCGGGAATGGAAAACAGGCGATCCTGTAAAAAATTTTTTATCTAGAATTTGTCTTCCGGGCCATCCATCCATAAACCAGTTGTAATAAAATCCTTGATCGTCCCACTTAGACCTGACTACCAGATTACGCATGTAAAACACGTTATGAGCTTCTTAATCTGAATGTGGCTGGTCGAATTCAATTTCCCCGTTTTAATACTTGAAGCGGCGCTTTTAAACAAAGATGCTAAGGAAAGGTTTAGCGCCAGGTTCAAAAAGTCTAATAATTGGTTAATATATCGCGGTCCTTGTCCTGATCCCAGTAATAGGCGCCTAGTTGATCAGTGACCAAGTAGAGCAACTTGATCACTGACCAACTAGCTATGTCATGTGCCCAGGACAGCGGACTCTGCTCTCTTGTCTGAATGCATTGATATTACAGCGATAATCACTTGCTTTCTAAAACTTATCCTCAGCGCCGATCAGTTTTTGAATTTGCATGAAAATTCCCACATTCTATTTGTCCTGTTATGACATACGTGAGTTGTAAAATGAAAAGGCGGAGGAGGCTTGAAGCCAGATCGATTTTCAAATTAGAGCTCAATGCAAAACCTGCGTAATATGTATATGGTAAAAAAGGAGGAAAAATGAATCAGAAGCATTTTGAAGTATTAGAAAGTTTCTTACAAATTCCTCTGGAAAGCGCTGATGGGGTTTTCGAAAAATTTATGGAGATTCCAGGATACATTTATAGAGGGACCGGACAGGAGAGGTTTCTTTACATCAGAGGCAGCAGACCAAACAAGGTTTGCCTCGTAGCGCATGGCGACACTGTATGGGATTCCGCTCACGGTAATGACGCATTGTCAAATGGGCATGTTGTTTTTGAGAATGGCAAGTTCTTCTCGACGAGCGATGAAAATGGGCTAGGAGCTGATGATAGGGCCGGTTGCGCTATCTTGTGGATTCTTAGGGAACTCGGACATTCTCTGCTGATAACAGATGGAGAGGAATCACAAAGACAAGGCTCTACCTGGTTGATGCATCACAATAAAGATATTGCCGAGGAGATCAATGGAGAACATCAGTTTCTCGTCCAGTTCGATCGGAGACACGGTCGGGATTTCAAATGTTATGACGTTGGAACAGATGAATTCCGGTCCTACGTTGAGAAAGTAACCGGTTACTCAGAACCGGACAAACATTCTTTCACGGACATAGTAACCCTTTGTGAGAGGATAGCTGGAGTCAACCTTAGCATTGGCTATTACAATGAACATCACGAAAATGAGACCCTGGTCTATAGCCAGTGGGAAAACACGCTGAATTTGGCTACATCATGGTTGTCTGAATCAGGTTTACCACTATTCCCGCTAAATAAAGACGAAAGATGACGGCAACTTTGTGATTCCGCCAATGCCGTTTTTTGCTACGATGATCCTTTTCACGGATTGGGCCATTCCAATGGCGTTTGAGCCGCTTCCTGATAGATCGAAATCATAGGTGTAAGGACAGGAATTAAAGGGCAAGCTAGGAGTTATCGACTATTCACTTAGGGACGGCTGGACGGTAGGACGGTAAAAATTGTTTAGAATTTTGAAAAAAAAATAAAAATAGAACCATATCAAATGACGATTTAGATCAATTAGTCATAACTTTGCAACAACCAATCGTGAAAATATTCTCTATAACCATATTATTTCAGTATGTTATTGAGTTAATGATTCTGTCTCTGAGTTACTCGGTATGTTTGACTCATCGTTATTCTATTTTTTTTATTTTTTGAAAGTTTTTCTGCAATTTTACCGTCCTACCGTCCCTAAGTTTTACACGATATTCCTAATGATCATTATTCATGAAACAACTCTTTATGTTAACCTAATGTTAATATTATATATATTTGACAATTTATAAAACACTATGTCCAAATGCTACTGAAATGGCTTGCTTCATTGGCGTCCGGTAAAACTTTTACGAAACGCTATAGTATCCAAATCCGGGCCCATGGAATTGAGCGGTACTATTCTGCTCAGACACTTACGCAGATATTCGGATTGATGCTCAGTAATTTCACCTGACATAGAGCAAATCTATTCGATGGAACTCCTTTGCCTGGCATGTTAAAATTGGCTGGAATTAGTTTGAGCAGATTGTGATACGAACGTGATTACGGACTACAAGGGAATTCTATTGGGCAATTACTCTCAAAACCAGTTGTTTGCGGAATATTTGAAAAACCTGTTCAATCAGGCAGGGGCCCGGGCCTATGTGGCCATAGGGGTGTTAATCGGAATGGGTCTCACTCAGGGCATTGGATTACTTATGCTCATCCCTTTCCTTCAACTTATCGGAATTGGAGATGCGGCTCCCGAGGGAATAGTCGCTGTTATTGGAAAGGCGTGGCATTATACGGGCCTTCCGTTGAACTTACCGGTTGTTCTGGGTGTATATGTAGGGATTGTCTCCATATACGCCGTGATACAACAATGGTCCACGATACTTAATTCAAAACTTTCTCACGCTTTTACCCGAAAGCTCCGTGATGACCTGTTCAGGTCCATGGCTCGCGTCCAGTGGTTAAATTTCATCCAAATAAGAGGATCCGACATAAACCATGTCATGACTTCAAATCTCACGACCATTGACAACGCGACGTACGGCCTTTTCGCTCTTATCAGCACTATCTTTGTTGTAATTGTCCATATCGGCATAGCCATGATGTTGTCGTTCCCGCTGTCGTGTGTTGCCATAGTGAGTTCCGGACTGTTGTTGCTCGTCCTGAGGCCGCTCAATCGAAGATCTTACGAACTCGGCGAGGAATGGCGTCAGACAATGGCCGGCCTGTTCAGCGTCCTGATGGATCATTTGACCGGAATGAAGGTGGCCAGGAGCTTTGGAGCTGAAAACAGACACATCAACAGTTTTTGTTCGCTGAGCCGGAACCTTGAGAGGCAGGCCAACCGTTTTGCCGGCATCCTTTCTTCCACCGGTATGTATTACCAGATCGGTGGCGTTGTGGTTGTGGCCATATTCTTTTTTGTAGGCCTCCAAATCCTGAAGATTCCAGTATCGAACCTTTTGATAATGCTTTTCCTGTTCGCCAGCCTTGTGCCCATGTTCTCATGGATGCAAAGGACATGGCAGGGAACTTTAAACATGCTGCCGGCCTATAAGGCTGTCATGGAGATGCAAAGCAAATTTGACGCTGCTCAGGAACCGCAGGTAGACGATCATGTTCATGCGATAGAACTCCAAAGATGCGTCGAATTCCGGGATGTATCTTTCAGATATAACAAAGAAGACCAGAACTATGTTCTTAGTGATCTGAATCTGTTCATAAGGGCTCGGGAGACTACCGCCATTCTGGGTCCATCCGGTGGAGGCAAAAGCACTTTTGCCGATTTGTTGATTGGTTTGTTGGTTCCAGACAAAGGTCACGTGCTCATTGACGGAAGTCCGTTGGAAGGAAGCATGTTGCATGCCTGGCGCAAATCAGTCGGTTATGTTCCCCAGGAAAGCCTGTTGTTCCATGAGACGTTGAGGGAGAACATGCTATGGGCTTCGCCCGGTAGCTCGGAACAGGAAATATGGAATGCTCTGGAAATGGCTTCCGCCGCAGATTTTGTCAGAAAACTTCCTGAAGGGCTCATGACAGTGGTTGGTGATCGTGGTGTGAAACTTTCAGGCGGACAACGCCAGCGGATCGCTCTGGCGCGAGCGTTGCTACGTAAACCTACCTTGTTGTTATTGGACGAAGCCACAAGTAACCTCGACTCCGCCAATGAAATGCGAATAATTCAGGCCATGCAGGAATTACGGGGGAAAATGACTGTGGTATTTATATCACACCGCAAATCAGTGGTGGAATGTTCCGACAGGATCGTGGTTATCGAAGGAGGCCATGCGGTAGAAGACCCAGAATACGCTTAGAGCTTATTTCTAAAGCGCCATCTAATTTCTGGACCTCATGACCATTTCATAGGCGCCCTGTATCTCACGGAACCTTTGATTTGCAGCCTGGACCAGATAATCCGGCAACCCTTTGGGTAGGCTATCAATATGGCATTGTTTGATTAGAAGCCTGTACTGTCTCTTGATTTGGTCATTGGAGTCGTGTTTCGAGCATTCCAGTATGTGATATGCTTCTTCGAGATCAATAGACCGGTTTTGATTGTTCGCACTTTCATTTGACCGGCGATCACTCTTATGTCGCTGTTTTTGCCTACATGAGGAACAAACACCCTCCATCAAATCGTCAAGCGGTCTCCGCTCACCGCACTCGAAACATCGAGCCTTGAGAATCCTGTTTGCCGCTTGCCGCGTTAACTGTTCCTCAATCATTCTTTCAATCAGCTTTTTTCCAAAACTGACCCAAAAGGCCATTTCTCATCTCTCCAGATCGGAAATTCAGGTTTGTTGATGTCACTGGCGGCTTCGGATGAAAGTCTTCATCCGAGAGCCGCCTCAGACAATATTACCACGTTTGATCGTGTTAGCCGCTGTCAGGCTATTTTTTCCTGAGAGCAGCCAGTCTGTCGGAAACATTCGAGCTTAGCGTCAGACCAGGTGATGAACTGCCGGCTTGTTTTAGGGCCGCAAGAATGTTCTCGTCCCTGTTGGTCTGATCAGGGGCAAGCAGTTTCGCCTTGAGGTCCGATGCAGCCGCTTGCGCTTTAGCCGCCTCCATCTGTTTGTTCATGCTGGCTAAGGCTATACCCATGCCACCGGTATCTTTACGCAATCCGGCAAGCTTCTCGGCCTTGGCAGCCCGATCAGCCGCACGGCGTTTTTCCATCTCAGCCCTTTTCATGGCATTCTGTGCATTTTCGAGAATTTTTCGAGCCTGTTTCACTTTATCAGCTGACGTCTTTGCAACTACCATTATTTCGTCGTAGAATTCTTTAGCCTCACGAGCTTCCTGTTCTTCTCTCTCCAATTCTGGTTTTAGCGCTTCAAGATCGTCAACAAGCCGACCGAGGCTGGACTGAAGATCAGAAGCCTTTACTAGATCTCCTCCCTTTTCCGCAGCTTCCATCTGTCCGTTGAGCATTTCGGCCGCTTGAAGGTGACGTTCGTAATTACGGCGAACAGCTTCAGCTTCTTTTTGTTCCTTCTCAAAGTCAGCTTTAGCCTTACCGGCTTCAACGGTAATTTTGTCCAGTTCCTTGATCATCTCCTCGATTTCGGCCTCTGTGGCGGTCTCTGGATCCCAGGCCACAATAGCCCTGGTAAGGCTGTCACCCATCTCCTGGATTTGTTTCTTGCCGAATGCCGCTAAAAAATCAAATAGTCCTGCCATTTCAATTCCTCCGTAGTTTCTGTGTTAAAAATACTAAGTAGCCTGGTGTCTTACCAACTGAGCATGAAAACATCGTGGCCCGTCTAAATACGCCGGGAGATTCTTGAAGGCCAACCGACTGTCCCTGCCCGATTTTATCAGCATTAACTCATGACCAATTTACATTACAATTATTTCTCACGTACAATTTGCCTTTACTGGAGTATACACGGTTATTATCTTCCGTGAACCAGTTTGATTAGGGGCGGCTTGATTTTCTCAATGGCCAGGGTGAGCGCATCAAGGACGTAAGGCCCGTTCGCCTTCACCCAGTCAGTCTTTAGAGTAAAAACGGCCTTGACTGAGAGGGTTTCTATTTTCCTGTTGAAAATCGTTCCCTTCTGGAGATTCGGATAAACCCCCTTGTCAATCTCCACAAAGGTGTAAATTTTGTTGCCGTTCTGGTCCTTCTTGTCATTGAAATCCCAGTCATCAACTGATGCCAGTGTAAGACTGCCCGTCTTGGCGGAATACCTGTCAGCCCCGCGGATCAGGGGACTATTAAGCCCTCCAACGAACAGCATCAAAGCATTAGGATCAGCAGCCACCTGGGCCAAAGCCGCAGTATAATCCGCATATTCTACCGGTAACTGGCGGTATTTCGCGTCCTGATCACAAAGACCAGCCCATGTAACAGCAGTGCCCGATCCCTTGGGTCCAACATATATACGGTGCTTTGTAGAATCAATGTCCTTGACACTCTTAATCCCCGACTGCCTGTTAACTATCAATTGAACAGCTTCAAGATAAAGGGCAATTTGCTCAGTCTTTTCCTGCGGGAGTTTGGTAAGAACGTCCGACTGGATTAGCGCCGCATCAGCTTTACCGCTCTTGAGCAATTCAATATTTTCAACTGACCCTGCCGTCTCGATAACCTCTATGTCAATGTCCGTGGAGGCCTTTTTCAGCATCTGACCGAACTCATAATAGATTGCGTCCTTCTGGCCGGTTGCGAGCCGAAGTTTTGGCTTAGGCCCCTTTTTGGATGCTAGAGCCTCGGCTGCCACAGCCAGGCTGGCCGGGACCGTTTCAGGTAAATAGCCCTTATCAGGCGTTATTCCTTGAGCTTTTAGCTGTTCGACCTGGCGATCAAGCTCTTCAAGCCTTTTCTTGAGATCGGCATCTTGAGTGGCTTTATCTTCGGCTTTTTTTCGCCATTCCTGATATCCGGGATCATCCTTGTGATGGTAGCCAAAGGCCGCATGATCCTTGCTCGTGGCCATCTGGAGCAAACCATAGAGAAAAGCGGCGTCCCATATTCCAAATGAAGGAGGGCCGTCATACATCTTCGACGGTAACTCCACACCTTTCTGTTTCCAGTGCTCTCCACGTTTCCTGTAGTGTTCTTCATAATTAAAGCCAGGACCGCTATCGGATTTTTGATAAACAGGATGATCAGCGTATTTGCTGGGCTGTGGTTTTGGCGCCGGCTGCCTGAATTTTGAGCGCTCGGCTTTGTAAGCGTCAAGGGACGCCTTGGCCTTTTTCTTCATTTCCTGTTCGAGAGCTTTCTTCTCAAGCGCAGTGTCCCGCCCAAACTTCTGAATTTTTGTTTCCGCTTTTGGGGTTGGCTTTGTGTATCCCCCTGAGACCGATTGACTGGGCGACGGCCCAAATACCCCTCCCCCGCTGCGTTGTCCCCATATCTTGGTGGTTGGTTTTGAATAACCGGAACCATCACCAGAACTCTGGGAAGGACTCGTCGAATCCTTTCCCGAAACCCACGCCCCAAGATGTTCAGGAAAGATAGCAATATTTCCCAATAGCAGTGCGCATGTCAGTATCAATAATAGAAAACAATTTTTTGTACGAATCATAATATCCTCCCTTGCCGACCTGAAAACTAGTCAACAGTCTATAAAAATTAACAATATTCAAAAAGTAACGACGTTTTCATCCTGTAAACCAGCCCAATCGTCTTGCCCCCTAACAGTTTAATTTAATTAGATTAATAAAAATATTGCTGTGATTTAAATAGAGAATTTTTTAGAATACTCCTCCCCCTTCGTTTCTGGCGCAACCATAGTTGTGCGGAAACGACCTGTTAGGCCATCTAGAAGCGCCTTTCAGCATTTGGTCAAAGGAATGCGTATGGGGGGCCCTACACACCTGTAACCTGAACAGCCCAAAAGGGCCCAGGCGCTAAAGACGGAGGCCCTATCCTGACTTCAAATACTTATATCTATTGAACCCGCCGGCTTTAGTAAGTAAGTTTCGGATCCATTGACTTGGCCTGTTCAACCCAACGAGTCACCTCGTTTAGAGATGGGACAGCTCGAGTAAGTTTCTTCTCCTCATTGACTTCCTTCATTTTGGCCGCCAGGTTTTCAGGATTTCGGCGTTTGAGTTCCTTCACCGTATCTACTCCCGCGGCCTCGAGCAGCTCGGAGAATTCTTCGCCAACTCCCTTTATTCTCATCAGGTCGGCCATGTTGGCCCATTTCAGGATCTGGCTCTCTTTTAGCCCGGTCTTTTCCGCCATTGCCTTGCGACCTGCCGGGCTAGCGCACTTGTCCAAGAGATCATCCGTTGTCTTGATCCCAACGGCCCCAAGCTTTTCGCCATAAGCCGGACCAATTCCTTCGATTTCTTCAATCTTGTATTTCATGATCCTCCTCCTACACTGCTGCTTTTAGTGAATTGAACATGATACGCCGCTTCCATAAAAGACTCGAAGCGCTAAATTCCAATGATACAGCCCAGTAGCTGTATTACCTACCAATTTACTATTGTTATGGTTGAATTGAAACGCGGCCTAGTGCGACCGATTGCAACATAGTATCTTACGCCAGGCTGACCCATTAATCATTTCTTCAACCTTCCTGGCTCGTCTGCCTGGCGTCCACTATAACCTTTAAATTCTACTATTATCCCTTTTTATCATGGTAACTTAACCTTTTCAGGTTGTCAAACGCAAATCCATAGAGTTCTTACCAATAATGTCCACCTGTTGATCAGGTGAGTGTTTTCCTCCAACTCGGCAGATTTTACAACCGTTTGAGATTTTCCAATCGATCCCTTTAATTCCGCTTCAGTTGAGCTTGCCAATCTTCAGAAAACACTCGTCTAAAGTTTGCTAAATTTTGGCTGACACCTCTTTCCAAAATTGACGCACCGCCTCTACCCAACCGTCGATCCACTTTCGTGCGTTTTCGTTGAGCTCATCTTCATCATTTGACGGATCGGTAAGTGGGTCGGATCTCAAGGCGTCAAGGAAGTAATGTCCCAAGACGTCATCATGAAGCGCTGTAGTTGGATCATAGACATTCCCCCTGCTAGACCTGGGATCAAACCTCCTGGCATACTCAAGGTCCTTGTACGACGCAGCTTTTGCCCAGCGAAGACCATCTTCTTTCCCAAGAGAGAAGTAATTCCTATCTAGCTCGGCCTTTTCCTTTTTCAATCTTTCAATTATTGCTTCCATCTCATGATCTCCTTTCAATCTCTCCTCAAATTCTTCTTGTGACTTGATCTTCTGAACTAACGCTTCCTGGAAAATCGCAGAAAGGTTACCTAATTGCTCTCGCCTCATCTGTATTTTTGCGGCGAGATCATCCGGAACCGACAGATTGAATTTTGTCATATATGCGCCCTCCTATTAGCTATCTGTATTGATGACACTTATACATATTTATAGGTTCCATGAATAATATATTTTTTTGTTAATAGCTATTTATTTCCTATTAATACGTAACTATACCTTGAATGCCTTTTAATATAACAATAAGTATATTGGTCTTATATGCGCATGAAAGCAGGATTTTACGGGGCCGGTTGAGATACGCGGAGTCTCCGTACTCGAGTATTTTCGTTGTGAAACGATCAAAGTAGAGGGTGAGCGCGATTGTAGGCGCGATGTTAAATCCCATTAATAGCACCCAGATATAGAGGCCTGAGCCTGTGCCGATCTTAGCAACCAAAGAATTTACTTTGAACACGGTATTATGCTCAAGCTTAAATGAAACTACTTGCATGAGTTGATCTTTCGGGATTAAGAAATCCTGTATGGAATTAGTATCCGAAAATCTCAAAGGGAGAGACCTCAATGGAAATTGCGATAAGACACGAATGTAGCGAATCTGACTGGGAAATAGTTTCGAACACACTCAGGGAAGTAGGAATGGCTCATTATGAACCTGCCGTCCATAAGAAGGCCTTTGACAATAGTTACATTTGCGTTTTCGCTTATCGTAAAGATCAACTCGTTGGATTCGGTCGGGCCATTTCCGATGGAGTTTATCAGGCAGCCATCTATGATGTGGCGGTAACCCCTGACTTACAGAAAAAAGGAATTGGATCAAAAATAATTAAGAGCATCGTGTCAGGTTTGCCCAACTGCAATTTCATTCTCTACACAATTCCCGGCAGAGAAGATTTCTACAGAAAACTTGGATTCCGCAAAATGTTTACCGGCATGGCGAAGTTTATAAAAGCGGACGATCTCAAACAAAGAGGGTTCACAGAATAAGCTGAGTATCTCAGGCAAAATTTAAAAATGAGCAAACTTGTTGAGACTTCACTGTTTCGGGCCGCTACCCAGAAATGCTTTTTTTCTCAGAACAATAGACCCTGCGCAATGGATGACTTCACTGTGAGCACGGGGCATCGAGCCTTCCTGATAACATTCTCAGCTGTAGACCCCATGATCAGGTGCTTGAAACCTGTCCAGCCGTGGGTTCCTATAATAATCAGGTCAACTGAATAGTCCTCTGCAAACCCTATAATCTCCGTCGCAGGATTCCCTTCTCTGATGTAGGTCGTAACATTCTTGACCTTATCAGCCAATTCCAGCCTGATTCCCTCTAAAGCCTTTGAGGTGTTTTCTCGAACCACTTCCTGAATATCGGATTTCAACTGAAGCGGGAGACCTGAAGCTAATGGAGGCAGCCCAACATCCGAAGAATCCGAAAAATTCAACAAATCGACTCCTGAAACTTCTATCACGTGAAGCACATAAAGACTGGAATCAAAAACTCTCGAATAAGCCGCAGCGCATTCTCGGGCATCAGCTGAATTTTCGGAAAAATCCGTGCAGAACAAGATGGTCTTGGGAATCATTGTAGCTTCTCCTACTTTATTCAATACAAGAACTTGGGGTTGGTAATAAGATGACCTCCTATCGTCATTGCGCCAAACTTCCGAACCTTACTTTACACCATGTTTTGAGCAATGCATACAATTGTTCTTGTCCATGGGTTCCAGTTCAGATCTTCGTACGTTCTTCTTCTATGACGGCGCCTGATTAATCCACAGAAGCTGTTGATAACTCGTTGGCAACTTACCCCCCACAAGAAATTCCTTTCTTTTTACTAGCTGTTACTCAAACTGCGACACAGTTGAGCACTAAGAAAATAACTAATAATATCAACAACAAAAGCAACCCGTCAATATTACGAGACTTAGAGCGCCCTAACTTAAATAAGCGATTCTCGATTATCCACAATTGTTGATAAGTTATGAGCGACCAATAAGATTCACTTCCAAATTTATGGATAACTGGGCCTTGGTGGTTAACCACGGACGATAAGATATCGATTTAGTGTTAATTTCAAAGAAGGGCTTTCATCCAGCCACACAGATCCTGGGGATAATAGAACCTGACATTGCTCAGATCAGTCTTCCAAAGCATGTGGGGTATTTTCCATGAAAACAGATAGAAGGAAGTCACTACAATTGCAAACATTTTCAGGCTTAATGACCAACCGGATAGATTTAATTTTTTAAAAGGCTTATTAGAATAGATCGAAACAAACATAAGAACACCCCAAATATGAATCCAGCGCCCCCAATCTGCAGCCATAATGTATAGAGGCAAGGTGGGGAGCAACGAAACAAGACTAAGCATCAGGAAGCATCTCCGAAAGTTTTCGGGAAAAATCCATGATCCGTAGCACATTAAAACAGCAATTGTGCCTACGATTGGTAGAACAAAGGCCTTGGCGTAATCGGTCGTTATTTGAAACTCATAAGAACCTAGTGACGATATGGCTCCGGCGCATACTGAGGCGTCAACACCCCTGCTTTGGAGTTCCAGGCAAATTGAATTTGCGGTGTGCGCGTCACCCTTGAAATAAAGATAGATCAGAATCAACATAAAAATCGAGGCAATATATGGAATCAGGAATGAAATCAGGTCATTCTTGCTTAACACTTTTTTCTTAAACACAAGATGTAGCAGAAAAAAGTGAAAAAAGAATGTCAGCCCCTCATGGACTAACGTCAGAAACGGAAAAATCGCAATCATGAACCAAAATTCCCATCTCCTGTAAAAAGCCGTATCTTTTCTATGATCATGAAACGTTTGCAAATAAACATAAAATATAAAGACAGCCAAAAGGACTATTTCTTTTCTCCCAGTGCTTTGTGGGTCATTCAGATCAAACATGAACCCCCAGGGAGCCAGAACCAGAACTAAATCAACTGCTCCTATTTTCATCCTGAGACTTAAGAGAAGAAAAAAGACGACTATGACCGTGTAGAGAAGAATCTTGACATTCACTACCGTCCATAATAAGTCGCATCCCCATAAGCTGTTAAAAAATAGAGCTATTTCCCCCAATAAACCTCGCCTGACAAAGCCATCAGCATAGTTTATCAGCCAGTCCCCCGTCTTCCATTCGTCCGCTAAACCAACTATTTGAATTTTGCTGATTTTGGAAAGATACAACCCCATAAAAACGAAAATGATCCAAATTGCAGCGAAACTCATTCTACCGCTGTTTTTCATTTCACAATGGAATTCAGAATTGTTCATTCATTACTATCAGGGTTTGGTTCCAGGTATGATTCCTTCCAAATAATCCCGTTTACAATATTCTGAAATAACTCAAAGACATTACTTATTTCGAGCATCTGGAGATCAGATCTTGATATCAATCAACACCATGCCAAACTTCGATGAACCATTTGAATAAAAAGCATAAGCTAACAGATTTGATAACTATAATGCCCGATTGCTATTGAAGCCTTTTTCAAGGGCTTCGAGGCGCTCTTTTCACTTCCAGTGAAGCCAGGTCTATGTATTCGGAGGGAACACTTGTAACTAACTCGAAAAGCTTTGAGTCCCCGTCAGACACGAGCAGCTTCAAGTTGGATTCATCAATGACGAAGGCTTCTGAAAATTCCAGTGACTGAAGTCCCATTCGCCTGCCTGAGATTTTGATCCTTGCCGAACCATCTGGCTTGGCGGCCTTAACATAGATTTGCGCTCGCGCCGAAATCGCAGTGACGTCGGATCCTTCGACAACTCTCAGTCGTTCAATCTTACCAAGAACTGCATAACCAAAATCCCTGGACTGAGCGTCATACTTGAGGAAAAAAGATTGGTTTACTAAATTTACCGGTTTGACCTGGATTCTTCGATTCAAGGTCACCCCTTGCGCCTTCTTGAATTCCAGAGAATATCCCGTGAAAGCTTTCAAACTGTCTTTAGGTATGGAAAAATCGTAAAAATCGCCTTCTCCGTTTGATTTTGCGGCATAATCCTCGAACGCTTCCCTGTAAGACATCACGCCCAGTTGAGCATCCATATCGAAGCCTTGAGGCTTAACGATCTGCAGGGTCAAGCCTGAGTGCATTTTGTAAAAAGCAGGATTGTCCCAGCTATGCAAAGGATATCCAAAAGCAACAAAAGAATTCTCCGGAACATTTCTTAAAAATCCATGCCTTAGAGCATTCTCGATGAATTCCCTTGGATAATGCTCAGCCAGATTGTAGGCGCCTATGACCATGCTATTAGCTAAAAAATTCAGACTTATCAGGGCTACGCCGACGACAGACGTCCCTGCCAAAATGGAATGAGTCAGTGGACGACTCAGTTTCTGAATTGGTGTCGCCAGCCTTAAAACAATTGCGGTCAGAATCGTGAGCAGTCCGAAAGCGGAAATGTATGAAGGAAGATATCCAATTCCCCATTTCAGCTCAGACTGATACTTGGCGGCCAGTGATACAACAATTGCTGGCAGGACAAATAATGCCATGCCCAACACGAGTGAACGCTTCAAATTTGATGGGGCCTCATGACCTTGGTTCCGGAAGAAAAACTTCCATGTGAGCATCCAAGCGCAGGTCCATGTCGCAGCCAGCAAAACTATCGAAAAGATCATAAACCCATTTATCTCACCTAGCTCAATAAAATTACCTCCGGTGGTCAGAATATAACTGAATGGCATTGCGCAGAAGAGTTGTTTGAGAAACGTTTGCGATAACGCCAGGACATCGAAGCTGATTGTTGTCCCGGCATAGCTGGTCCGAAAATACATTCGGATAGATAATGCTATACCCAGGTTAAACAACGCAACAGCCAAAAAAGGCAATGACCATTTTATAATGTCACTAGGTTGTTTTGGATTTAACTCGACATAAGCCACAAGAGCATAAATCAGGACAAACGGGTAAAAGGCTTCATAAATTAGCAATGTCGCCAGATATGCCATGACGCTCAAAGACAAATAAAGGACCCTATTTTCTCTGATTGCCTTGATGAATGATATTAGCGATAGCTGAATCAGTAGAAATTCAAGCTGCATCAGGTAATAGTAGGAAAGGATCGGGTCGTGGTAAAAACGGATCTGAAAAAATACAGGAGACAAAAGCAAAACCAGGAATAACGCAGTCTTACGTTTTGTAAGAATTTGCGACAGAAAACCCATTAGTAGCAGATTCAGTATTATCAGAGCGATAACGCCCAGCTTGTATTGAAATAGATCGAGGTGATAAAAAACTAGGTAATAGAAGATAACTAGAGGATACCAGCGTCCGTCTTGAACATAGTCCTTGAGACTGCCCCAGGAAATATCCCAAAAGTCCGATCCGGTCAGTGACATAACACCCGCCAGACATGACTCTCGCCAGGAATCATCTCCCAAGTATGGGCTGTCAAGGACCGGAGAAAGATTGATAATGTTTACGACTATCCCAAGTATTATCAGATAGCCGGTAGGTCGACCCAATTAATGTTCCTTGCAACGATTTGTCAAAGCTAAAACATTCTTTTTGATACTATACGAACTGTAGATTTCAATCAGCTTTGTCATGGGAAAAGACTCAAAATCTTGGATCGCGTTTCTGATCGGTTTGTCTTGATTATTGCGAAGAGATTTTTTCGGCCTAACTGCATCATGGCAACGCTGAAGCCGTCTGAGAGGTCCCAGGGGCGGGATCGGCTATGTATGACAACATCCGGTTTTCTCTTCAGGCCACATAGTCGCAGCCATGATTCAATGCTGTATTCCGTGAGATAAGTCACTTCTTTGGCTTTAACTTCTCTTTTCTCATAGGACTTCAGGCCGTCAGGCAGATTATAAAGGTTAACTTTACAATCAGACGGGAGATCACTTGCCCCGGCTGCAAGATTGATCAACACAATCCGTCCTATTCGAGCGCTTGCCCCCCATTGGTCATACTCACTGATCAGTGGAGAGCAAATGAGTAGATAACAAAACATTGAAATGCCGAGAATCGCAACTAGCCACCGGGAAAACACTGGCCAGAATCGTCTAGAAAAGACTTCCTTAAACCCTGACACTTTGTTTGAAAAAAATACCTTCAGAGTCTCAGACAGAGGATAAGCCAGCAATGCGCTAAATGGTATGGCCGAATTATACATACTTCTGTGAGCAAATGTTAGCGTTCCCAGAAATAGAGCCAACGGCAACATGGACCAAAAGCCTAAAAATAATAGTAAGTTTTTAGATTCGCGTTTGTAATCAGCGTCTTCCCCAAATAAATTTGTCCGGAAAAATGCGAACAAATAAACTCCAAGGAAAACCAAAGCCACCACGATCCACCAGTTAGCCAGAGATCCGCTCAATACCCCTAGTGGGTCAGCGGGATAAACAAGGTCTATGACATAGTTGTAAATAATATTAACTACATACGCTACAAAATCATTTAATTGAAGGTCATCCTGTTTCGTATAACCTCCTAAACCTTTCAGAACGTATGTTCTCCATGCCACAAACGCTAAGGTGGTCAACCAGTACAGACCGGTGGCCTTCATTGACTGCAGCAGCCTATCTAAACGGTTTGGACTGTTGGAAGCAAGAAGCAGGTAGCCAACCAGGACGACAGGCAGAATGACCGCAGTTTCTTTGGACCCCAATGAAAGCGCATAGAGGAATATTGAAAGCCCGCTAAGCAGGCTGCTCTTGAACTCCTGTCTCTTGTTTTTAAGGAAAAGGGAAAATGCGGATAACAAAAAAACAGCAGCCAGTATGTCATGCCGGCGATCAATAGCGGGAACACTCTCAACCAATATGGGATGCAGGGCAAACATTAATCCGCTGAGCCAGGCAAATAGCAGGTTTCCATTGGATAACTGATACATCACGATCGCCAGCAGGCAAGATACGACAGTGTTGAGCAAGAGGTTGGTAAGCTGAAATCCGAATGGGTTTAGATCCCAAATCGTAAAATCGAGTGTGTAGGACAGCGTCGCCACAGGTCGAAAAAATTTGCCGACCTCAACAAATTTCGAATCAGCCATCAATGGTTCGGTGAATATCCCTATGACATCATGCAATTGATGAACCCGGCTGGTATCAATTAGGGTTAGAGTATCGGAACCAGTGAAAAAATAGTCGAGGATAAAATAGTAGGAACTGAAAGAAACCAAGCCTACAAAAAGAACGGCTGACAAAAAAAGTAGACGCTGAAATTTAACGTCCATTAGGCGTTTTTATCATTTGCTTAGAATTTGCCGCCATAGAAAGAATTGTCAGGGAAAAGCTGCCCAAATCAATTTCCCTCTACAACTACATCATCACAATTCTCAAGACAGCCGATTAAACCAATAGGGCTTCAAATACTCACATTTCGTAGTTTAATACTTTTGACGCCAAATCGTCCATCAATATATTTGTCCGCTCTGCAAATATTAAACTTAGGCGCAATCATTCTTTCATGAGGACCTCAACATAATTATAGCCTGGCTGTCATTACAAATCGCTGAGATCTATGCAATCCAGATCATCAGATGAGTTTTGGAGGCGCCTTATCTGCGCCTCTGGTAATCATGTCACATGTTTTGAAGAATTCTTTTTATTTGTTCATCCGAGTAGCCTATTTCTTTCAAAATCTCTTCGGTATGCTCTCCTAGCTCAGGGGCTGGTTTGGAGCATTCGGCTGGGGTTTCGCTAAAATCCCAGGGGAAACCTACCATCTTTGTGACACCATGTTTTGGATGATCATATTCGACGAAATACTTGTTGGCCAAAGCTTGAGGATCGTCAGCTACTTCTGAGGGAGTTTGGACAGGTGTGCAAATGCATTCGGCTTCATCGAGGATTTCGAGCCATTCACTTCGGGTCTTGGAAGCAAACTTTGAATCAAACATCGCCACGAGTTCTGCTGCTTTTCTGCTTCGAGCCTCAATTGAATCGAACATCGGGTCGGTAATTATTTCTTCAAGACCTAACGCACGACATACCTTCGGCCAATATTTCTCGGGCTGAAGGTGAGCCAAGGCAATCCATTTCCCGTCTTGGCAACGGTAATGGTTATACATGGCATTACCGGCCAGCGCTCGAACTTCACGCGGAAACTCTTGACCCAATATGGCAGGCGCCGCCATTATCAATCCTAGAGAGGCTATTACACTACCCATCAATGAAGTATCCAATAGCTGACCTTTGCCGGTTTTTTCCCTAGCGTAGAGCGCTGCCGTAACTCCCCACGCGCATGCCAATGCTCCAAGTTCATCACCGATGCCAGGTAGTATCTGCGCCGGCGGTGAATCTTTTTCTCCCGCGGACATCATCAAACCGGACCTGGCAATCCCCGTGTAGTCAAAGGAAAGAGCGTGAGCGTCAGGGCCTTTTCGTCCCCAACCTGATGCGTGAGCGTATATAAGCCTCGGATTTCTTTCCATCAATACCTCCGGGCCTATTCCCATGCGAATTGGCGCTTCGATACTCATATTGTTTAGAAAGACATCCGCCGTGTCGATGAGTTTAAGAAATGCTTCCATACCTTCGGGCTTTTTCAGGTCGAGCAAAATGCTCCTCTTGTTACGATTACAATGCTCAAAATAGTAATTTCGACCTGACAATCCTACCATTGCCCCAATAATTCTCATGAAACTTCTACCCGGGTCCCCGGCCTTGGGCTCAACCTTGATGACATCAGCGCCTAGATCTCCTAACCGCATTCCCGCTACCGGGCCCTGCTGGAACATTGATATCTCTACAACTCGAACTCCCTCAAGTGGTCCTGGCATTTCCATATCCTTTCAGTTCTCTCCATTTATGATTCCGGCCTTCAAAAAAGTTACGGCCTGATTTCGAACAAAAAAAAAGGCGGAGTGTGCACTCCGCCTTTTCGTGTATGGTTGTATGTTCACACTCTGGTCACGTAGTTATCCTTCTAAAGCTAAAAAAGAATGTAAACGTGGTGTGAATCATCAAATCCTCCGAATGGTAATAGTTACAACGCTGAATTATTTGTGTCAAGCGGATTTTCGTCTCGATCTTGATAAAGCTCCAAAAGCTATTCTGGGGCAATAGTGGTAATGCTTTCCGAAAGACCTCGACTAGGATGCAGTCCCCCTGAAGGATTCCAACTGAAGTGTAAGAACAATCCATCAAATAATGACCCTGTGAATTGGCCTGGTCTTTTTCAGAAAAACTCAGATTCAAGGGGCTTCATGAACCGCAGGAGGTTTTTTCTGACTCATCTTCTGCAACAGAAAAACCATTAGTAACAAGCCCATACCTATGAAATCAGTCCACACTCCCGGATGGACCAGACAAATTCCACCCAGAGATAGTATGGCTCGCTCCCACCATACCGATTTCCTTACCAGCCAGCCCGAGGCCGCTGAAGCAAAAGCAAAAACCCCAAGGAACGAGGTGCCTATGACCCACAACGTTTGCAGAAGTCCTTCTCCTTTGAGTAAGAGCGCATATCCCGATGGATCCAGGATAAACATGAACGGCACTATGAAAGCCACCGCTGTGTATTTCCACGCCATCATCGTCGTCTTGTAAGGGTCTCCCCCTGTTAAAGCCGCCGCAGCAAACGGTGAAAGGGCGGTCGGAGGCGAAACCTCCGAAAGCACTGCATAATAGAAAATGAACATGTGGGCTGCAAAATCAGGAACGCCAAGTTTTGTCAGTGCAGGAGCTGCAATTACAGCAGCTATGATATATGTAGCGGTGATAGGAACCGCCAAGCCGATTATCCACAAAAGAACCGCCGTGTAAATTGTAGTCAGTAGAAGGTTATGACCTGCATAAGTAATTATTATTGTCGATAGCTTGAGCCCTAAACCGGTAAGGCTGACCACACCAACTATAATACCGGCGCAAGCGCAGACTGCGGCGACGTTCAGCACTGCTATGGTGCCACCTTTGAGAGCTTCCACAAGCTTCCGGGGAGTGAACCAGGTTTCCCTACGGATGAAACAACAAGTTATACATACAGCTACGGCAAAAAACACAGCCATTTGAGGAGTGTAGCCTGAGACGAGGAACGCAACTATAGTGAGGACCGGAAAGAAGAGATACCCGTAAGAAAGCGTCAAGCTCCGCAGGCTTTCCGAGCTGTCAGTTTCTACCATAGTCATCCCAAATTTTCTGGCGTCGAATTCAACCATAAGAAGCAGGCTCCAGTAATAGAGGCTTGCAGGAACGACAGCCATGGTTATGACATCCAGATAGGTCATTCTGAGAAACTCGGCTATGAGAAATGCCGCTGCCCCCATGACCGGTGGAGTCAAAACAGCCCCTAACCCGCCGGCAGCCAGCAATCCACCCGCATTTTCCTTGTCATAACCAGCTTTTTTTAACATCGGATAGGCTACTGAACCTACAGTGACTGTATCGGCTACCCCGCTCCCTGATCCGCCTGCTAGGAAAAATGATGACATCACAACGGTTCGGCCTGCTCCAGTCGGCTTTCTGCCCATGGCTGTAAACGCAAACCTCACATAAAATTCGCCTGCTCCTGAAACCCTCAGGAAAGCCCCAAATATGGTGAACATAATGATGAACGTTGATGAAACATCTATAGGTATTCCAAAGATCCCTTCCAGAGTCATATACATGTGACCGACTATTCGCTCGACATCATAACCTCGATGTGTCCAGGGAGCCGGCAGCATTGGTCCAACATAGGCGTAGACAAGAAAAAGGACCACCGTTATGGGCATGATCAACCCGGTGGTGCGACGCGTGGCTTCGAGTATCAGTAGAATCAAAACCACTCCAAAAACTTGATCCCAGAAATCAGGTGTTACTGCGCGATAAATAAATTCTTCAAAGTCGACAAGCATATGCCCTATGCAAGATAGAACCAGAATTATGAGCAAGATATCCAGAATACTGACATTGGTCTTGTGTCTTTTGGAAGCAGGAAAGTGCAAGAATATCAGGGTAAGAATTACAGCGACATGAATGGCGCGCAGGATCTGTGTGGTCATCGTTCCTACGGCCACATACATCGCGAAAAGCGAGTTGGCTACCGCTATTATCGTGATAATTAAAGTCCACACATAATTAGGATCTCGGGTTATACCTTCTTCCTGCTGGATAACCTCTTCGACCTTTTTCAACTGCTCGTATTTATTCCACCCTGACTCCTGATTAGACATTAGCAACCTCAAAAAACACTGATTAAGTAATCGATAATACTTGCCTTACGCAGCTTGACACGGATCTTACCCTCAAGGCCTTCACCTGTAGGTGGATTAAAATCCTGGCCCCTGATTTTCAATCTGTGTGAGCCTATGCTTGCAGAAGGGGTAGTAAACGAGTCGAATAATAGGTTCATGTGACCGACTTCCGGTCCATTCAGACCGAAATATTCCAACACAGCCACACATGGACTGTCCACCTTGATCAACTTTAGACGCCCCCCTGTAATAACAAATCTCTCTGTTACCGGAGCCTGATACATCGAGTGGGTGTATTCGTGATCAAACGTATCGCCATCCCTTACAAGAATGAGTCTATTTTCACTGCTGATCTCGAGTACGTCGAATACGGCTAATCCCGACACGATGACAAAAAGACCCGCGACAAAAATAAGACAGAGTATCAGCCTCTTGGAACAGAGAGACCGATTATTACGGAACGTCATTCCACTTTCAGACCCCGGGATTTGTAGAATTCCACTGCTCCCTTATGAAACGGAATCGGGGAGCCCACCACTGCTTCCTTAAGGTCAAGATCTTCAGCTTGCTTATGAACAGCAACTAACTCGTCCTTGTGATCAAACATGGCAGCCAAGATTTCCTGAACGAGCTTGTCTTCCATTTCTTCATTGGCAATCAGAATATTTCCCACAGCAGCTACTGGAACATCTGCAACCATGCCAGAATATGCTGTCTTCGGAATAACCTTCGGAAAATACACAGGACCGTATTTAGCGGTCATTTTTTCGATAGAGTCCTTGCTTGGAATAAAATCTAGCTTCATACCCGGAGCTGCGGCTAGATCGAGCACAGAAGCGGTCGGCACACCTCCACACCAAAAAAACGCCTCAATCTTTCCATCCTTGAGGGCCCCAGCGGATTCTGAAGCTCCGAGTCTATCTCTCTTGATGTCCTTATCGGGATTAATTCCGTGCGCCTCCAGAATGCGAAGGGCCATGACCTCAACCCCACTCCCAGGCGCCCCGGTCGAGATGGTCTTGCCTTTCAGATCTTCCACTGATTTGATCCCCTTGGATTGATTTGCAACCAGGTGCATGACATTCGAATAAAGGACTGCGAGATTTCTTATGGGCAGTTTTTTCTTGAACATTGCTTGTCCAGCGTATGCGTCATAGGCTGTGTCTCCCATGACTATTCCTAAGTCAGCCTTCTTGGCTCCCACGAGCTTGCAATTGTCTACAGAGGCTGCAGTAACCTCTGCGGCAGCTTCAACATTTGGAATATGTTTTGTGATAGTAGCCGCTATTGCTCCACCCAAAGGAAAATACACGCCACCCATCCCGCCG